>Ga0180301_10001623_pt1 | contig 17734 bp, 12 predicted proteins | sample GuaBasSediGuay16_FD_121797 | JGI IMG/M metagenome (GOLD analysis project Ga0180301, IMG submission 121797) | Subseafloor sediment microbial communities from Guaymas Basin, Gulf of California, Mexico - Guay16, Core 4569-2, 12-15 cm | ecosystem: Environmental > Aquatic > Marine > Hydrothermal... | reverse complement strand
GTACAGCCGTGGTATTATTATCAGTGGTTGCAACCGTCCAGGGTACTGTGAGCTTCTGGGAGTATTACAATCAGGAGAAATTCACCTACGGCTACGTGGTCCTGCTCATGATCTTTATCAACTCTTCCGTCTGGTGGTACATCTCAGCCGCCCTATCGCTACAGTTCGGCAGAATCGTTGACATGTACCTTTCACACGAGCCACTCTCAGCCATGTTCACACGCATCTTTTTCACGATTGCAAGCGGACTCCTCTTCTGGGGCGCAAGTAACTACATTCTCTCAATAAGTTCAAATATCGAAAAATTCGCATCACAAAACCTCGAAGCAGAACAGGTATTGGCTCTAACAGTGATTTTAGCCTTCATAATATCAGTAGCAGGCGTGGTGATACCAAAGAAGCTTGCAACGACTGAAAAAAGTTAGAAAAAACACATTCCTGACCAAGTAATTCTTCCAACGATGCCGTTTAAGGGAAGTTGCGAAACTACCTCTCTATGAAAAGTATCTGATCCATAATCCTTTCAAATTGCTCGATAAGATCTTCTCCTTTTTCAATCTTCTCTGACGCCTCGATCTTTCTCTCAAAGAACGCATCAACACATTCTGTTAGTATATTGATTGTAAGATCACTATCGTTAACAATTACAATGATGAGTCTTGTGTTATGTGTGCTGGCTGTGTTGATAGACCCAACAGTTCACGATGATATGACATCATCCAATTTCCGCCTAAAACAAGAGGCGGAGAATTCCCATAACATTTCTCTGGAATCAAGGATCATATCACGATTATTTCCTCGTTTCCACTTGAAACAGGGGGGGGGGTAGAAGTTTCACTCTGTACGGCTGTGGGGTTAGGAATTGATTCTGATCTCCATTGCAACGATAGGGTTCTCAAGCCCAAAGCTCTGGATCACCTTGGGGTGCAGTTCCCCGAAGCCACCGACCACTTCACCATCCACAGTGACCTCGGCAGACCGATTCGGAATATATGCTGAATCATCCGAACCAGTGATCACATATTCGCAGTCAAGCTCCCGCATAACAGCATCAACAAGAGATCTCACCTCTGTATAATTTGCTTTGGGGTGTATAGAAGCAGCAGCGAGATGAAGACGATTCTTGCCACCCATAACCACTTCACCAACCTCAAAGATCATCTGTGGCAACTCGCGGTGTTGATTTGTTCCAAGAATTTTCAAGAGGCCAGCAAGTAGAGAGGTGCGAAGCATCGTGTACTCTTCACTGATCGGATTCTCCACATAGACCACATCCTCGAAAGGTTGCCTCTGCATCCACTCGAAATGAACCCTATCACTTGTGAGCGTAAACGGCATAACCTCAAGATACCCGAACCCGATCATGATCTCCCGCAGAACACCCTGGATAATCGAGCGCTCATGGCTTGAACCAATGGTAAACGTGCGAGGAAGCTTCGCTGGAAAATTCTCATAACCATAGCCGATTGCAACATCTTCAACGAGATCCCACCCATGGAGTATATCGCCACGATAGGGTGGAACCTCAACCACCACCAAATCGCCCTCAAGACTTGCACCAAAACCCATCCTCAAAAGCGCACCCACAACATCTTCGCAAGAGAGAGGGACTCCAAGTAGTTCGCTCACTTCACCCATCTCCAACATCCTCGTTTGATAGGAGAGATCTGGTGTGAGAGAGACCCTGTCATCGTCCCTAATTTCCACTGCCTCGATTGCGCCGCCTCGTTCTGCAAGTGCAGTCACAACTATATTCAAGGCACGATTGACAGCAGAGGTGTCAAGTCCCGTGACCTCAACAAACAGATCCTCTGTATCAAGACCGACCCTCGTTAACTCACCATTGATTATCGGGGGAAACGATAACACATCACCAGAGGAATCATGGATCAATGGATACTCACTCACACCGCTCAGGAGATGTGCGAACCTGCGACCCTTCTGGTGAATCTCCAAGATCTCACCCACAGAGAGCGATTGTTCAAAATCGAGAGGTGTGAAAGCAAAATCGGATGGAACCGTGGTATACACAAATGGAGGTTTCACACGTGATAGATCGTGAACACCGATCGACGCCTTCTTCCGATCCCTACCAATACCCCAGTGGAGAGACTCCTGCAGACCCATGAGAGACTCAATACTACGAGACGTGAGAGAAATGCCTCTCACAACAGCACACCCGATACATGGCCTAACCACACCAATCCTGCCCTCCAGCGTGATCGAAGTGGTCGGACCCATCACAGCATACCCTCTCGCCGTTGCCCCCAATCCAAGAAAACTGCGCATCGCTCGTGATAGACCCTCAACACTGTACAGATCTGGCCTGTTGGGAAAGAACTCAACATCCACACGATCGTCCAAAACCCGCTCCACATCAGACCCAATCATCGGCAAACGCTCAACCACAGACCCTGCATCAATACCAACAAGCTCCTCCAGATCATCAAAATAGAGCGTTACAATCGGCATAAAAATCCATCCAAATTTTGAGTTTCAATGTAGCTTTGAATATTTTTTATTATTATATTTTTATGTTTTTCAATTATGATTGGGAGTTATTGATAAATTTTTCTAAAGCATTCTTTGCATCAAAAGGAGACATTGTTTGGGGAGGATGCTTGAAGAAATATGCTGATGGAGCGATTATTGGACCTTTTAGCCCTCTGTCGAAGGCAAGTTTTGCACATCGTATGGCGTCGATCACCACACCAGCTGAATTGGGCGAATCTATAACTGAAAGTTTTAGATCAATGGTTATGGGAATATTACCAAAAATTTCCCCCAGCATCTGAAGGTACATCACTTTATTGTCTCCTAAATGAGGTATGTAATTTGAAGGGATCACCGTGATAGGAACATCATCAGTGCTGAACATCTTCCTCACAACTTCAGTTTTGCTCTCAACTTTACTCGCCAGTCGACTTCCACCAGTTGATAAATTCAAAAAATCAGCATTTCCCCCAGAATTTGTTTGATAAGTAGATATTATTTTACAACCCCTATTCACCAAAAGATTTGCTAAGGTTTTATGAACGATCGATGCGCCAACTTGGGAGGCCACGTCATCCCCTATTATTGGCAACCCTGCATCTTCGAATTTTTTTGCCCAAATAGAGTCTGATGCTATAAACACAGGAATACAATTTATAAATCCACAATTGGCTTCAATAGCTTGTTCAGCGTACCATTTACTAGCAATTTCACTCCCAACTGGCAAATAATTCAATAAAATATCTACACGACTCTCTTTAAGAATTTTTGCCACATCTGCAGGTTCTTTCTCCTCGTCAATAGGAATTGCCTCTTTTAAATTCCCGTCTAAACTGTCATATATTGGACCTGGCATAACTTCAACGTCTTGAAAAGGAACATCACAAAATTTAGGAGTACAATTCAATCCACTGAAAATTGCTTCACTCAAATCTTTTCCCACTTTCCTAGAATCAACGTCAAATGCCGCCACTGGTTTTATATCAGAAACGAGATAGCCACTCACAGAATTATGCATCAACCCCGATACCAGTTCATCAGAATTTCCAATATCCTTATAGTACTGAAGCCCTTGAACCAATGATGATGCACAATTACCAATGCCTGCAATCGCAATACGAATTCCTGCCATTTATAGTTCCTCCAATACCTTCATGCAAATAATAACTTCAAGACTTAAAAGTTTTTATCATTGGACACACACCCCCACTTTACACATGCCACCTTTTCCCCCATCTACATCTCGGCGTGAAGCACGTCTCTCTCAAATCACCTCCAACTCCAATGATAGCTATTTTTTATCTCACTCACAGCACAACACTTCATTGGAAACCGCTTCATAAATCAAAACAAGCACAGACAGCCCCCGTTCTAATTCCATGAATAAGTTTCGAGTTGTTGCAGTATTGTGAAATTTTTTAGTTATAGAAAGATCGGATTTCTATCAGAACTCTCAGTCGAGTTGAGAGCGAGAGTTCAATCACAATATTAAAATATGGGTTCCATTGTGTCATATGCTATGAAGAGTGCTGGTGCTAAGTTCCTCGCATTGTTCCTGATCTCAACGATGGTTCTCTCATCCATCGCTTATTTCACTGGGGGCAGGGAGGACGAGGGAGTGGAAGAGTCTTTGGTTACTGAGAACCAGACTATCGATTTTCTGGATGTTGGGGGGCGGCTCGTGAATGAACCGTTCTCATCCATTCATGATGCGCTCAGAATGACACCTGAGGGCGTTGAGATGGCGGTGTATGTGGATATAGAGGCGATCTCAGAGACTCCGGCTGGACCGTTCATCAGAAGCCAGCTTCAGATGGAGGGGCTTGGGATTGATATCTTAGATAGTTTGTACGGTGCAAACACTACTCACATGTATTTTGCAACCTTCGAAGAGAGTAACGATAGTTTTCTGTTGATGACGACTTTTGAGCCCAAGATCGTCCGATTCAATTTTATTTCGAGGCAGTATGGGAACTATAAAGTTTTGCAGCGCATGGACACAGGTCATTCCAATGTGCTGGGCAGCCCAACCATCTTTGGACCGCAGAAGAATGTTCTTGCCGCCCTTGATCTGATCGAGGGAGTCAACACCAACATGTCTTATGCCAGGTACGAGACCGTGCTTTTAGAGGCGCCGCGCGCAGAGTACCAGCGGGTCACAGATAACATCACGTTTGCAGACCAGTTCTATATCGGCATGACCCCGGGTGATAACAGCACCCTTGTGAGAACCACGATCTATCTCAAACCTGAGCCAAAGGTCGTTGAGAAGATAGAATCGCTTGGTGCCAACAGCACCGAGAGAGGTTTTGATGAATACAATATCACACGAACGAATGATTTGATGGTGGTCAGTATCAGATCCACACCCATAAACGTGATAAGTGAAACATATCAATGATGAGAGAAGTCCGGGATCTTTTTGGGCGCAATGTTTATAGCCTACTCTGGTTATAGTGGGTTCACGTCATACTTATACACGATGATGATGGATGGTTTTCTGTCCTGAAGGAGATGATTTTAAGACATGACACAAGCGATGCATGTTAGATTTGAAGTACCAGCAGAATTACAGGAACGGTCACTTGAAGCACTGGAACTTGCGCGAAACACAGGCAAGATCAAGAAAGGAACCAATGAAACCACAAAAGCGGTTGAAAGGAGTGTTGCAAAACTTGTTTTAATTGGAGAAGACGTCAATCCCCCAGAAATCGTGGCGCACATCCCTTTTCTCTGTGATGAGAAGAACATTCCGTATATTTATGTCAAAAAACAGATAGATATTGGTGCGGCGTGCGGGCTCAGCGTTGGGAGTGCAGCAGTGGCTATAATCGAAGAAGGAAAAGCCAGAGAGATGATTGAAGAGATCGCGGTCAAGGTTCAAGCCCTGAAGCAGTAAAAAATGAGAGGTTAAACAATGTCGAACGGAACCACTGCTTATCCAGCAGAGATAATAGAGATCGTTGGCAACACCGGGATGCATGGCGAAGCAAAACAGGTGCAGTGTCGCATCTTGGAGGGGCGTGACAAGGGAAGGATCATCACACGAAACTGCATGGGCCCAATAAGAGAAGGGGATATACTGATGCTGCTTGAGACGAATCGTGAAGCCAAGAAACTGAACAGACGCCGAGGAAGCTGAGCGAAGATGGATATTAGAAAGTGTTCCTTCTGTGGCAGAATGATCGAATATGGCACAGGTAAGATTTTTGTGAAACGGGACGGATCAATATTCCATTTCTGTTCGTCCAAGTGCCAAAAGAACCATAAGCTCGGTAGGATTCCGAGAAAAGTCGAATGGACTGAACAGGCACACGAGATCAAAGAAGGCATCAAACACTGACCAAACGGAAAAGATTAACGGGCGGCGATCAAAATGGAGCGAACGTACGTAATGGTCAAACCAGACGGAGTGCAACGTGGTCTGATCGGGGAGATCGTGAAGAGAATCGAGAGACGCGGTCTCAAAGTGACAGCGATGCGGATGAACACGATTGAGAGGGAGAAAGCTGAAGAGCACTATGCAGAGCACAAGGAAAAACCGTTCTTCCAAGATCTAATAGATTTTATGACATCAGGACCCTCCATCTCAATGGTGGTTGAAGGAGAAAATGCAATCAGGATCATGCGAGCCATCAATGGTGCAACAAACCCCGTTGAAGCAGCACCTGGCACCATCAGGGGCGATCTTGCGATAGACACCGGGCGCAACGTGGTTCACGGGGCAGACTCAAAGGAGTCAGCAGAGCGAGAGATCAAGATACATTTCACAGACGATGAAATCACCGAGTACACCCGTGCAGACGAAGAATGGGTGTACGAATAGACTCGCCATTTATATGAAGATTGGACTATCAACCAGAGTGCCAGTCATTTTTATTTAAATTTTTAGAAGCTATCCATTCCACATAATAATCTCATTTTCCAACCAATCGAAAGTCGAAGGATTCGACATTGTTTCACGTAAGCATTCCAATGAAATATTGAATTTTTTAAATGATGGCGGTTTCAAGAATCTTATGTCTTAAAATTGTTGTCCCAAACCTGTCTTTGATCATTAAAATTATAGCAAAAATAGCAAAAAAATAAGATAAAATATAAAATTAGGAAAATAAGCAAAAGTATAAAAGGAGGTCCGCCGTTAAGAAGGATCAATAACTTTTAAGCAGTAAATTAATCTAAACTTTTGTAAAGTTTTGCTTATAACTCTTAACTGTTTTAAAATATAATTAAAGAGGTTAATACGGGAAAGCAATTAAGCTTTTTCAAAAAAAAATATGATAAGTTTTAAAAATCTGGGCATCAGTAAGCCTATTTTGAAATCAATAAATGATGAGAAGTTTGAAAGTCCTAGCGAAATACAGGAAAAATCGATCCCCATAATTCTTTCAGGGAGAGATGTTATCGCAGGGTCAGCCACAGGTTCTGGAAAGACGCTTGCATTTGCTTCAGGTCTATTACAGAGTTCTGAGAAAGGAAAAGGGATCCAGGCTTTAATCTTGACTCCCACTCGAGAACTGGCAGAACAGGTGACAAAAGCTTTAACAAAATTCTCAAGGTACAGACCGTTAAGCATTATTGCAGTCTACGGGGGCGTAGGAATCAATCCGCAAATCAATGGACTCAAGACTGCAGATGTTGTGATAGGAACACCTGGCAGGATACTTGACCATATCGGAAGAAACACCATCAAATTAGACAAAGTGAAAACCCTGGTCATTGATGAAGCAGATCGTATGTTTGATATGGGCTTTAAACACGATGTAGTGAAAATTATCAAAAAATGTTCCCAAGACAGACAGACTCTTCTGTTCTCAGCAACAATTTCAAAAGATGTTGTCCAACTTGCCCGGGCTTACATGAAAAAACCGCTTCAGGTTTCCGTAGACCCTTACATTGATCCGAAAAAATTGGATCAGGTTTACTATGATGTTGCAGATGATGTCAAATTTTCTTTATTGGTGCACCTGCTGAAAAATGAAAAAACAAGCCTTGGAATGGTTTTCTGCAATACCAAAAGAAATACCGACAAAGTTGCAAAACACTTAAGATTCTCAGGTATCGATGCCCTGGCCATTCACGGCGGATTAACCCAAAGTAAACGGAACAACGTCATGAAGCTATTTCATTCCGGAGAATCTTGCGTCCTTGTATGCACGGATGTAGCTGCAAGAGGACTAGATATCCATGGCGTTTCTCATGTTTACAACTACGATATTCCCTGGGAGAGCAAGCAGTATATCCACAGAATTGGACGAACTGCAAGAGCTGGCAAAGAAGGAAAGGCCATAAATATCCTCTCCAGAAAAGACTATGATAATTTTTCAAATGTATTGAAAGACAACGACGTGGTTATAAAGGAAGAGACAACACCTGACATAGAGAAAGTTGTAATGAGAACACAAGAAAGACGGCCGAATAAACCCGTCTTTAGAAAAGTAAAACAAGATAACAAGCACACGCCTTATTAGGTTAAAATTCAGTGCATCAATATTGCCTGCTGCCTGTCGAGTTGCGCCACGAGTGCACCACCAATGTCTGATTCGCTCGATTGTGTGGGATTTTTAGCTTAAGTCGATGAGATTTGATGATATTATTCCGTAATCGTTGTCTGTGTAGTAGCTTGTGTACGCTCTAACGTCTTCGCTTCCGAATAGTAGCTTTGAGAGGCTTGGTTTGTTGAGGTAGGTGATGGTTGGTCTTCCTTCGATGCCGCCGAGTTCTGCTGCTGTGTCGATGGCATCGTAGAGGTTTCCGAGTTCGTCTACGAGACCAAGTTCTCTGGCTCTTTTGCCTGTGTATACTCTGCCGTCAGCGATCTCTTTTACCTCGCCAATTGAGAGGTTTCTTGTCTCTGCGACCTTGGCTATGAATCGATTGTAGACTTCAAGTATCGTTTCGTCTGCGTAGAGCTTTTCATCGTCGGTTAGCCCGCGCCAGTCTGCACCCATATCCTTAAGCTCCCCTGACTTGGCGATGTAGTGCTCAATTCCTTCTTCTTCATAGAATACTGTTCTGTCCTGGAATGCCCATATCACACCGATGCTCCCGGTCGTGGTGCCAGGGTTTGCAAGTATTCGGTCCGCGGGTGCTGAGATATAGTACGCTGCACTCGCTGCAACATCACCCATTGAGACCACAATGGGCTTATCTATCTTCTCCATCTCATATACAATCTCCTCTGCTGCAGCAGGCGAGCCGCCTGGGCTGTTGATCCGCAACACGATGGCACGCACACTCTCACGTTCATCTGCCTCTCTGAGGCTTGCTGTCACATCTTCTGACGTGGCAACACCGAGTCCTGCAGGAACGCTCCCTGTCAGCATCACACCCTGCACGTACACCACTGCAACCTCATCGCCCGTAATACCAAGATCCGTCCCATAGAGGAGTAGGTAAATGCTCGTGGTGATCACAGAGAATAGGAAGAACACGAGCAGGGTATACACCAGCCACTTGCGGGGCCTGCTACTCCTATTAGAATTCATCAAAAACTATTATCTCCCTCACCCTTTAAAGCCTTGCGTATCACATCATCTTCAGCCCTTCGAAAGACCTCTGCAATAGCCGCTTCTCTGACCAGCATCCTAAGCCCCCGTAACACAACCACTGGAGTTCCGCCATCACCCTCGCCCATCAGGAGGTTTGCAAAACCTGCCAATTCGTCAAGTGCTGCCTCATGCGCAACCTCCAAAATATTATCGAAGAGATCATGCCCACCACGCCAGTCACGCATAACCTCCACACCCGCAACACCGATCGCAACGCCGGTCTGCCCCTCCCTGAAGGCACGACCATTGGTATCGATAATCACAACACCAATGGTCACACCAGAAAGACTCTCCAACCTCAGTTGAAGCGCTCTTGCACTCTTATCAGCATCTTTTGGGAGCAAGAGCACGGAATCATCCTCTCCCACGTTCGAAGTATCGATACCAGCATTCACACAGATATGCCCGTTTTCACGCTCGACCAATAGGAAAGGTGATTCGAGCAAAACCTCTTTTGAGTTATCGAGCACAGCTTGAACAAACCTCGGATCTGCCCCGTTTCGCGCGGCAAGACTCAGCGCATATTCGGTGGGAGTGAAACTATCAAGTGGCACTGGTCCCTCCTCCGCCTTTGAAACGATGCACGACGACACAGCAACAATATCCCCCTCCGCGAGCTCTACCCGCTCAGAAATAATCTCGGCAAGGTCAAAACCCAACCCCACAAGCGGAACATCCACAAGCGTCCAGCAGCACACCTTCATAATAACCCTCCTCGCAGCCTAATCATAGTTAAACCCTACGAGCCATACTATTGAGAAAATTGACCTACCCACCACCATATTTTTCTGCCAGAATCCAATATAATTCACATGAAAACCTTTTAACAAAGACAAACTGGAAAAATAATCCATAAAATATTAAAAAAGCTTACAAATCTCCACCTATACAAATAAATGGATTTAAAACGCCTCAGGTAAAAAGTCTAAAATATTATGCTATTGATCATTCACACTACATAAAATAATTATGATCATTATGTATTCAGTTTCGAAATACTTTTATCCTCTTATGTTCACGTTTAGATAATCCAGTGGAACTGCTTGAAAAATACATTGCGGCATTTCCACAGCAATGGAAAGGAGGAAAAATAGATGATTATAGACAACAGTGAAGGGTGTGCTATTAGAATCGCAGTTGGAATAACAGCACTGATAATCATGCTGCTCGCATGCACGGGCACGGCGGTGGGCGCGACATGGACAGGGGGCGACGATTCAGGCGGCGCGAATTTCACGAGCATACAGGATGCGTTGGACGCTGCCAATCCCGCTGCCATCATTGGAATTGAAGTGAATGGTACCGATAACGGGATATTCAACTATTTCGATAATGCACGTGATGTGGAGGACAATGGCAACGATTACTGGACTACCTCAATAAGAAACGGGATAAACATTGTTGGTAGTCGCTATCATGGGCGTAACTACTGGGGTGATCGAGAGGGAAAAGATAATAATCTGATGAGTTGGATAGATATTGTTCATGACGAAATTCATGACAATCCAGATGTAAATGACCGAGTAGATATTATAGCCTGCGATCAACGGAATGATGTGTGTGAAGATACGAGTTATAATATTGACATGAATGATAATAAGATTGAAGATTCTTTAGAGCGCAGGTACGAATTAGAACCAGTTGAAAAAATCGATATAGTAGTTTTATATAATCGCAGTGTGAATTATACGGGTCTTTATTCATCGATCGGTGCAAAAGTAAGACATAATTATCATATCATAACTGCAACAGCAATAACTATCCCTTCTAATAGATTGTACGAATTGCCAAATATTCCGTGGGTTGAAATGGTCTATGAAGATCATGAGGTGCATGCATACTTGGATTCGAGTGTGCCTGTAATAAAAGCTGATACAGCAAGAACCACATGCAATGTTACAGGGTCTAATGTGACCATAGCTGTGATTGATACAGGTATTGACGATGCACACGAGTCACTGGACGATATGGACGACGACCCGACAACAAGTGATCCAAAGGTAATTGGTTTTAAGGATTTTGTTAATTTTTATCCCGACCCCTATGATGATCATGGGCATGGGACTCATTGTGCAGGTATTGCAGCAGGCACAGGCGGCTCTTCTATATACAAGGGTGTTGCACCAGATGCAAAATTAGTTGGGGTTAAGGTGCTCAATTCCGGGGGGTACGGAAGTGAATCAGCAGTTATTGCTGGAATAGATTGGGCTGTTCAAAATAAAGATGATTATGGCATAAAGATAATTTCAATGAGTTTGGGTAGAGACAACAACAATGATGGAACCACTCCAATGGCATTGGCTTGCGATGCGGCTGTGGATGCTGGAATAGTTGTCTCGGTAGCTGCGGGAAATGCTGGTATGTGGGGCAGTAAAACGGTTGGGGATCCGGCATGTGCTAAAAAAGTTATCACAGTGGGTGCAATTGACGATGATATGGACATTGCTTATTTCTCATCAAGAGGTCCTACCGCAGATGGGAGAATCAAACCAGAGGTATGTGCTGTCGGTGTGGATGTTACGTCTGCAGAAGCGGAAACAGGAAACGGTTATATACCGCATAGTGGAACATCGATGTCGACTCCTCACGTTGCTGGCGTCGCCGCACTCATGCTTGAATACAATCCAAATTTAGCACCGCTTGAGGTAAGGGAGATACTAATGGATACTGCTATGGATAGAGGCAGAGCGGGACCAGATAACGATTATGGTTGGGGAGTTGTGGATTCGATGTCTGCATTACTTCTGTCATTACCGCAGCAGCATGATATTAAGGTGGGTTTGCCGTTTATTCCAGAGTATATAAAAATAAATAAGTCACTACCGACAAATGCAACCATATTTAACAATGGCTTGAACAATGAAACCAATATCACAGTGAAACTGCTTATAAGTGGTTCAATTAATGCAACAAAAACAATTACAAGTTTGGATAGCGGTGAAAATTGCTCGGTAAATTTTACATGGACGCCTTATGCAGAAGGTTCGTATAATGTATCAGTGTATGCAGTGCCTTTGCCGGGTGAGAATATCACGATAAATAATCTGGCATCAAGAGGTATAAATGTTTTATCAAATATTTATCGGATAGGATATGATACAACACATGGAGAAAGACCCTCATCCCAGTATATTGATATAATCGATGACATAAAGAGCGAGGGCTTTATTGTGTCAGATGTTATTTCTGGACCGATTACGCTTTCGTTATTGGATAATTACGATGCGGTTTGGGTGGACGAACAAGGTGGTAGTTGGACTAACGATGAAAAAAATGCTCTTGCTACGTATGTTGAAAATGGTGGGGGTCTTTTTGTTGAAGGAGATGAACTGGGAGATCCAACTATTGTGAATGCATTTAACATGTCATATCGAGGCATTTTTGGATTCCCCGGCGAATCAACAGATCTATCAATGCATAGTATAACAAGAGGCGTTTCAAGCATATACTTTAGTCCGGTAAACTCTCTTAACGTGGATCTGCCAGCTATAGATGTTGCAAGAGATATTGAAGGAAATAAAATGATTGGTGTGAGACGATATGGAAATGGAAAGGTCGTTGTAATCTCAGATGAGGTACTGGCTTATATTTATCGTGCTGATAATGGAATTCTTGGGAGAAATGTCTTCCGGTGGATTACATTGCCTCTGCAGGCGCATGATATAGAGGTATTACTGGATGCACCAAGCATAGTTGAAATCAATGCTCCTGCACAGATAAACGCAGTGATAACAAATACAGGGCTAATCAATGAAACAGATGTGATCATAGACTTTATGGTGAACGGAAGGGTATTGGAGAACAAAACCATTCCATTCATTCAAAACGGAACAGATACAACAATAAGTTTCAATTGGACGCCTACTGCGGTTGGATGGCACAATGTTTCGGTCTATGCGGAACCTGTTCCTGATGAAGATTATGTGGTAAATAATTTAGCAACTTACTCTATGCATGTACCTGAGGCGGTGTTAACAGATGAATATACCGATTATAGCATCGATCCGGACAGCGATGGATTATATGATTATCTTACGATAGATGTTGGTGTAAATGTTGCTGAAGCAGGTTATTATTATTTGTATGGCGACATAGAGACATTAAATGGATTTTACATTACAGATGCAAAAAATGATACCTACTTATCAATTGGCAAACAGAATATAACATTGCTCTTTAATGGAATAGACATTCGCAGGGTTGACTTGAATGGACCGTACACGCTTACCAACCTGATGCTTAGGGATAACTATTGGAACACACTCGATAAGAGATTAAAAGCATATAACACATCATTTTATGATAGTAATGAGTTCCAACTGCCAACGGTAGTCTTCACAGATGTTTACAACGACACAGGTGTTGATACAGACAACGACACATATTATAACTATCTTTCCATAGGCATAGGCGTAAATGTATCAGAATCGGGCTATTACTACTGGTATGGTGAGTTATATGATGATTATGGTGACTGCATTGCATACGAAGGAAACTCAACATATCTTGAGAATGGAACACAAACAATCAAGCTCAATTTTGATGGATTTATGATTCGTAAACACAAAGTTGACGGTCCCTATTACCTAAAATATCTTAGGTTATACGATGATGATCATGTTCAGCAAGATAGTAGGCATGATGCGTACGTTACTTCTTACTACGATTACACTAAGTTTCAACCACCTGGTGCAGAATTTAACGATATTTACTCAGACTATGGGGGGGACGATGAAGATGAGGATGAATTGTATAATTATTTGGTGATAAATGTAGGTGTGAACGTAAGAGATGCTGGGGACTATGGGATAAGCGGGTCTTTGTATGAAAATAGAACGTATAATTCCATAGACTACGACAGCAACACGACATATCTAAACGAGGGAAACCAAACGGTTCAATTAAGATTTGATGGAATAAGAATTCAACAAAACGAATATAACGGAACTTATGACTTAAAATATCTTCGTCTATACAATGCAACCTATACATATCCTGTACAACTAATAGCGCCACCTGCACCAATGCCAACCGCTGTTCCACGACTTAAAAAATCCGAAGCAAAAGTAACAGAGGATAAGGATACAAATAACTTCACGGTTCTTTACGGAGAGGAATTTGATTATAGACGCTATGCATACACCACAAAATATTACAATTGGACTGACTTCCAGAAGCCTCCAGCAGAATTTGCACTTGGATTCAACGACTACGGATTGGATACAAACGATAACTTGCTCTGTGATTATCTGGTGATTGAAAAAGAGATAAACGTAAGAGAAGCGGGAAATTATGAGCTGTACGGTTCGCTTAGAGCACCTTCAGGAAAATGGATTGATTCTGATTCAAATCATACGTATTTAGGTGAGGGATTGCATAATGTGACGCTTAAATTCTATGGACCAAGCATATATTTATCGGGTGAATCTGGCAACTTCGATGTGTATATAGATTTATACGATAGGGATAACTGGAGATGGTTAGATTGGGAAACTAATACCACATCCTATTATAGCTACACTGATTTTGAGAGACTGCCCGCAGAATTTACTGGAAACTTTAGTGACTATGGCTTAGACACAGATAATGATACTTTATACAACTACCTTTTGATAGAAGCAGAGATTAACGTTACAAAGGCTGGAGAATATGAATTAAGTGGGAGTTTGCAGTATTACAACGAAGAAAAAGGCTATTGGAAGGGAATTGATAGCGCCTGGAACAGAACATATCTTGAGGTGGGTATTCATAATATCACATTACAGTTTGACGGGATTAGGATATATAACACAGGGTACAATGGAAGTTTTAGGACATGGTTAAGACTTTATGAGACTGAAGAATGGAAGCGGATAGATGAAATGGAGTACTTTACCAACGACTACAATTACACCGATTTCCAGAGACCGCCGGCAGAGTTCAACGAGGTTTACACAGATAATGGAACAGATACCGATGAAGATGAGTTATATAACAATTTAACCATAGATGTCGGAGTGAATGTGAGAAGTGCAGGATATTATGAGGTTAAAGGAGAATTGTATGATATTCGTGGAAATTATATAGAGAGGGCAAAAAACAGCACATATCTTAATACGGGCAACCAAGCAGTGAAGCTTGATTTTAATGGCATGAAAATCAGACAGAACGGTGTTAATGGAACATTCCAGCTAAACTATCTCAGCTTATATAACACCAGGGACTGGATACAACTTGATTATATAGATGATGCATATACCACAGTCTATTACAACTACACGGACTTCCAGACAATCTCTCCATGCTACACTTATACTAAAGAATACGTTACTTATGGTTGGGATGAGATTAGCACAAATGGATTAATCACGTTCCCGCCTGATACTTCAAGTCATTGTTGTTCACCGGATTTAGAAAACACAGTGGCAATAGCTCCTTTCTGGGGCGATCTGTCACAGGCGTGCGGTGAAGGAACAAATATATCAGTCCAAGATAAAGGGGACAGAGTGGTTGTAGTCTGGTACTCCGGGACTTGTGGTAGAGGATGTCTCAACAAGGACCTTTTTGAAGTAATATTGTATGAAAACGGGAAAATCCGATTTAATTATAACTATTTGAACAACATTCCAAAGAATGTTGGTGCTGGAATAAGTAATGCGATTGTTTACTACAATAATATATGGGGTAATTGCACGTCGGTGGTTTACTCTCCAGCAAACGTGACAGAGACCGTACTTGGTGACCTCAACGGCGACGGTTTCATTAACATGGATGATGTCATCCTGCTTCTAAACTATGTTGGCAATCCCACCGCACACCCAGCCAATGAAGATGCAGCGGATGTGAACTGCAATGGCGTTGTGAATATGGGTGATGTCATCCTGTTACTGAATCATGTGAATAATCTGTGGAGTATGTGATCTAAGGGGGTGTGAATTGGAAACTGCTGGTTTGGTGGAGTGGTGTGCCGCTGCAATTCAGCTTCGCACCTTTCTTTCTCGTTTTCTTCGGACTGGTGAGCCGCAGCGTGGACATATGTCTCCTGTCTCTACTTTTCTCCCGCAGCCCGCGCATACGTTGATCCATCGGTAGGTTTCTGTTATTGGTTTTTGGTTTATTGGCTGTGCGGGTATGTTAAGTATTTTTGCAATGTTCTGGATGCGGTAGTCGTCTGTCAGGATTATTGAGAGTGGTTTGTATTCAATGGCTTTGGCAAGCAGGTCAATGTCTGTGGCTGATAGTTCTCCAAGGTCGCCACTCTCTCTTGCAACTTCTATTATTTCATTCCTGAGTTTTTCATTGGGGAGTTCAATGCTTATGTTTCCACTGCACGAAACTTCGAAAAAGAGCGAGGATGATGCGTCTTTGATCTCGGCAACAACAGAAGGCGTAGTGATGCATATTTCAGGCGGTTTCATCCTGGATATAAAGAGACTGGTGTCTGCAATATAGTACTTCATGTTATTTTCTCTTTCTCTTCAATGTATTTAGTGGTTGTTCCTTTCACTCACCTTCCATCTTCAATAGCTCTCTAATTTTAGAGATTTTCTGAAGAACCCCTTGATTTTCAGAGCGAAAGTGGTGGTGTAGCACTATTATATAATGGTTTGAAGATACTTTTGTCTGCCAAATGTTGGATTATGGCTGACACCCCCGAGACCGTCACATTTTCTGGTTTTGATACTGTTTTGAATTTGTTGTTGTATTTGAGTCTTGTGGAGACTGTCCGAGTTTGAATATGCAGAGATTGTAAAGCTTAAACTGCAACACCACGTAAGGTGACCGTCTCGACACGGGTGAAAGTCTTAAATCTCTTGTTTCGTTAGATGATGCTTGGTGGTTTTTATGTTTGTTGTGAAGTTTGGTGGCAGTTTGATTGATTGTGCACGAAACGTTGTTGGGGGGCTTGTGGATTACGCTGAGAGCACTGGTCGTTGTATTCTTATTGTGCCTGGTGGTGGTGTTTTTGCAGATGTGGTAAGACATGTTGATGCACGGTTGGGTTTGTCGTCTGATGTTTCCCATTGGATGGCTGTTCTTGGGACGGAGCAGTATGGTCTGTTGTTGTGTGATGGGACGGGCGCTGTTCCTGTGAGGAGCAAGCCTGATGGGTCTGGTGTTTTTGTGCTCTTGGCATGCCAGATGGTGCGTGGGCTTGATGAGCTTGAGCATAGTTGGGCTGTCACAGGGGATACGATTGCTGCATGGGTTGCTGATAAATATAGATTTTCTTTGATTAAAGCTACTGATGTTGAGGGAATATATGTTGAGAGAGGTATTGTTGACGAGATCTGTGCTTCCCGACTTTCAGGTCTGGACACCTGCGTCGATGCCGAATTCCCTGAGTTTCTTTCGAGTCACGGTCTTGACTGCCGAGTGGTCTGTGGACGGAGTGTCGAACCACTGATTGCGGCTATTGAGGGTGATCGTGGTGGCACGTTGATTAGGGGTTGTTAGTCGTTGCTCGCGGATCTCTGGTGGTAGCATGTTTGGTGTGCCCTCCTCTATCGATGATTTAAATGAGGCAATCAGAGAGGGAAAAAATTTTGAAAAAGCTATCAGATATGTTGATATTATTTTGTAAAGCATGGTCAAATGGGTAAGTCTGAACAGTTTGGAACTAAAGATGGAATCTGTCTTGAAAAAATCCGCAATGCCAAATGTGTAATGCAAAAGAATTCTATAAATACTATACAGAAAAAATGTAACCC
>Ga0180301_10001622_pt1 | contig 17737 bp, 13 predicted proteins | sample GuaBasSediGuay16_FD_121797 | JGI IMG/M metagenome (GOLD analysis project Ga0180301, IMG submission 121797) | Subseafloor sediment microbial communities from Guaymas Basin, Gulf of California, Mexico - Guay16, Core 4569-2, 12-15 cm | ecosystem: Environmental > Aquatic > Marine > Hydrothermal... | reverse complement strand
GATCTCCATGAAGATAAAGTCAATACAGGATAGAATAACTGTGGATACTCTCGGCACTGCTCAGAGAACAACCAGTATTGAAGTAGCGGAAGCCGATATGGAAGGTTTCTATATTCTATCGCGATGGATATCCCCCGACGGGAGATATTTCTATTCCCTGGCAGTGTGTAAGAGGTAAAAGGATGAGACAAGGATAAGGATATATACAGTCAATGGGTAACCGATAGACTACATTATACCGATTATAGATCGGGAGATCATCCTCTCTCACTTATCTATGGCTGTGTATTCAAACGGTTATACTATATTCCAGGTTGCCGCCGTTGCCGTTGGTTCTGCCTGAGAGGTTTGTCTATGTAACCGATATGATGGGTAAGAGGATCACCAAGTTTCTGGATAAAGCCTATGCAGAAGAGATGGGAATCCGGAATGAAGGTGAAAAATTTTTCGCTTACCGATGTGGAAGTTCGAATTTAAATCTTAAAAGTATTTCTCTTCTTGGGTTCTGGTAGAAAAACTAGAAGAATTATGCTTATAAGCGGAACAAAGCTTAAAACCGTTAAAACTGCCCGAATGGAAAAAACATCTGCCAGTTTTCCGGTAAGCGGAGCAAGCAATCCACCGGTACCGTAAGCAAGACCCATCATAAGACTGGAGACCATGGATCTCCCTTTTGGAGCAAGTACCTGTGCCATTGCCAGACCCAGGGGAAGAGTGGCGAAGATAAAAAAACCGCCAATAAAAACAGCAGGATAAATCAAGGCTCCAGATACCGCAAGAAGAAGGTAGAGAGAGGGGGTTGCAAGTCCATGAGCAATAAGAAAAATTGGCTTGTATCCAATTTTATCAGAAAAATGACCTGCTACAAGTCCGCTTATAGCACCCGCCAGAGTAAACAGGGAAACCATGGTACCTATTGCTATCAGAGGGTGTCCTTCCTTTGTAAAAAGTATGGGAATAAATGTTAAAAAGGACTGGCCTACAAGCGACCTGAGGACCATTACGATCCAGATAATTACAATCGATTTCCACACTTCACCGAAAGCTTCATTGAGAGAGCCGATAAAGCCGAACTTTTTAAGATCTCCCTTGCGGGGAGGCGGAAGCATTTCAGCAATGGCAAAAACGACCAGAAAGCCGATAATCATTGTAAAAGGGAGGGCCTCCAGACCCAAATATCCCACGAATGCCGTTATAAAAAGAGGCCCCACTGCAAAAGCAAGAGTGCCTCCAAGATTATAGATTGCCATGGAGAGTCCCATATACCTGCCCGCATAGAGAGAAACCATTCCGGCGGAAGCCGGATGAAACATGGATGATCCCAGGGAACCGAGACAGATAAAAAATATTAGAGTTGCAAAGCCCGACGAAAAGCTTACGAGTGGAATAAAAATAAAAGAAATGAAGAGTCCTCCTAGAATAAATAAGCGTGGGTAATAGTGGTCTGATATATAACCAACCGGAGGCTGGACAATAAAAGCGAGAAAACGGCTCATACCTGTAATAATTCCTACCTGGGTCATACTGAGGAGATACTTTTCTACAAAAACGGGCAAAAGGGGGTTTATAAATGAGTAGTAAAAGTCTCCCAGGAAGTGGATGAGAAAAAGAGCGATAATCGCTTTTATTCCTGATGCTTCAGGTTTTAGCATGATCTCTTCTCCGGGTAATATAGAGACTCTGAGGATGGTCGTTTATCTTTAAATAGCTTCTTTACCGATCTGTCCGGAATACGCCATGGCACCTATAAAGCTCAGGATCAGTCGGCCGGCGAATATTGCCGTTAAATTTCGTACATCCAGACCAGGGACATACTCGACAAAATCAAAACCAGAGATTCTACCTTTTTTTGCAATACCTTTTATTAAACCGGTAATCTGGTAGTAGGTCAAACCTCCGGGGGAAGGATAGAAGACTCCCGGAGAAAGGGAGGGATCAAATCCGTCTGCATCTATACTGAAATAATACCCCTCTGCTTGGGGTATCATTTCAATAATCCTTTCAACACCGATCCGGTGCAGTTCTTCTGCAGAGACTATAATACTTCCGTACTTTCGTGCGAGATCAACTTCCTGCTTTCTGGCACTTCCAGATCCTCTTAACCCTATATGTACGATTCCTTTTATCCACGGCATTTCTGAAGCACGTCTCATGGGGGAGCTGAAACCGTATTTAAAACCGTCCCGTTCGTTTCTGAAATCAATGTGTGCATCAACGTGCACAAGAAACAAAGGACCATAATCTTTATAGGCCCTGAGAACGGGAATGGTTGTACCGTGATCACCTCCCAGGACAAAGGGTACAACACCCTTGTTGAGTAGAGTTTTTATAACGGAGGATGCATTTTTTAAATTTTTTGAGTGCTCCTCGGGATTCATAACTACATTTCCGCAATCAACAATCTTTAAATCATGCCCTGCGAAAATATCACCACCGAAATCGAAATCATAATGATTAAGTCGGCCGGCATATCTTTTTGAATGTCTGCGAATAGCATCCGGTGCAGTAATCACCGTCCCCTCTTCCGGATCTGTAACAGAATAGGGGCTCTTATATGGGATGCCTATTATGGCTGCGTCTGCTATGAGTTTTTCCACATCTTTACACCCGGGAAATCCTGCAAAGGAGGGAAGTCCTTCAGGTACCGGTTCTGTTATTTTTTTCATTATCAATACTCCTTCTATCATTCAAAGCTTTTATCCGCACATCCCCCACAACTACCCCTTTCTCCAGAACAAATACCGGATTTAAATCCAATTCTTCTATGCCCGGATATTTCAAAGACAATTCTGATAGTTTTACAAGGAGTTCTGCCAGAGCAGTTTTATCGCGTGGTTTATCTCCCCTGAAAGCCGAAAAAACTCTCCCGATTTTAAGTTCAGACAGCATATTAATCGCTTCTTCGATATCAAAAGGAGCAATTCGAATGGAAGAATCCTTTATTATCTCGGTAAATATCCCCCCTGCACCTGCCAGGACTACAGCGCCAAAGCAAGGATCCCTTTTTATCCCTGCTATAAACTCGAAACCCCGTTCAATCTGCCGGTAAAGCATCACCCCTTTAAACTCCAGTTGGGAGAATCTCTCCTCCATTTTTCGATAGGCTTTTTCTAACATGCTTTCGGTTTCAATATTAAGAATAACTCCCCCGTAATCGCTTTTGTGAATTACCTCTGGAGAGACGATTTTCATTACAGTGGGAAACCCTATTTTGCTTGCTGCAGAGTTTAATTTACTAAAAGAGCTGATAAAGGCGTGTTCGGGAAAAGGGAATCCTTCTTTTTCAAGAAACTTCACAAGATCTGGTTCAAGAATGGGCGAAGTTAGGGGGAGTCGCTCCGAAACAGGTTCCTTAATTTTCTCGCTCCGTCTCTTTTTACGGTAATATTGGTGCATCTTTGCGAATGTATAAACAGCTCTCTCTCCGGTTGGGAAAGAGGCGATCCCTCCTGCTCTGAGTTTCTCGATTCCCTTCTCCACAATCTTTCCTGCCATAAAAACCGCTGTTACGGGTTTTCTCTCTTTTCTACCTGCGGCTGCTTCTATTATACCATCTGCTATAGCTTCCGAGTCGAGAAAGGGAGTAGCCACATTTATCACTATTGCACTGTTATATCCGTGCTCGAGTACTGCTTGCAGGGTGAGTTTGAAGTTTTCCGGAGTGCCTTCAACAGTAAGATCGATAGGGTTCAGTAGAGAGCAATGGGGGGGTAGAAACCCTTTAAGTTTTTCTTTAAGTTTATCATCAGTCGGTCTAACATCCAGAGAAAGTTCTTCCGCTCTGTCGCTGGTTAATATTCCTGGTCCACCCGAATTGGTAACTATGGCGATTTTCTCTCCTTTTAGGGGCGGAAGAGTGGAGAACCCTTCACAGAGGTCGAGCAATTCTTCTATTCCAGGTACACGAACAATACCTGTTTGCCTGGCCATGGCCTCGAAGATTTCATCCGAACCGGCAAGTGCACCGGTATGAGAAGTGGCGGCCCTTAAGCCCGAGCTGCTTCTCCCCGATTTTACAACAACAACCGGTTTAACGGAGGATACCCTTTCTACTGCTTCCATAAAATCCTTGCCGTTATTAAGGCTCTCGAGATACATGGCAATTACAAGAGTTTGAGGGTCATCCTGCAGATAATTAAGTAGCTCGACCTCTCCTATGTCTGCACGATTGCCGTAGCTTACAAACTTTGAAAAGCCTATCCCTCTGGTCTCGGCCGATGCTAAAACGGCTCCTCCGATGGCTCCGCTCTGTGTGATGAAGGCCGTTGTCCCCGGCAAGGCATGAACTTCGATGGAGGCGAAGAGTGATGACGTGGTATTCATGATTCCTGCACAGTTTGGTCCGATCAGCCGTATGCCGTATTCTCCAGCAGTCTCCTTTAACCTTTCCTCTTCGGGCGTATTTCCTACCTCGGAAAACCCGGAGGTAATCACCACCGCAACAGAGATCTTTCTTTCTCCACAATTCCTTAAAACGGTCTCTACATAGGGAGCAGGTACGGCAATTACCGCAAGATCGACTCCCCCTTCGATATCCATAATCGAGGGAAGGGCAGGAATGCCCGAAAATCCTTCAGGTTTTTCCGCCTTTGGATTGATGGAGTAGATCTTCCCTGCGAACTTTCCACTTATCATCTGGGTTATTATCTGGTGAGCTATTTTGTTTTTCTTTGCAGAGCCAAAAACAGCCACCGATTCGGGATAAAACAGATTATTAAAGGCTCTCTGCAAGCTTTGCTCCATACTCATACCCCTGCCTGAAGGTTTTAAGGCTAAGCTCGGTTTCTCTTTTAATTATAGTAAGAATTGATTTTTCTACTTCGGATTGGGTTAAGAAAGTAAGCTCTTTATCTATAAGAGGAATCAGTAGTACAAACACTCCCAGAAGAAAAATGTTGTAAGGGCTAACCGGGTTATCTACGAAAAAAAGGTTTTTTGTTTTCTTAAGAAACAATTCCGACGTTTCTTTTTGGGAAGGATATGCTTCTTTCTTAAGAATCATTTCGGAGGGAATAAAAGAATAGTCCAGGATAACGGCAGTTCCAAGCTCCTTAAGGTAAGAGATGGAATTGATACTCTCTCCTATCTCCATGCCGAGGAGAATATCGGCTTGACCGGAAGATATTCTTGCTCCATAGATAAAGTTTTTATTATCGGATATTCGAATCTCCGATGTAACTCTTCCTCCGCGTTGAGCCATCCCTCTTGAGTTAAAAACAGAGACCTTAAGTCCGTGTTCCGAAGCACATTGTGCTATTAAATTTGCCAGTGTAACTACTCCCTGACCACCCAGCCCGCTTATAAATATATTTGTTAACATAATACTCTTTCCTCTACTTTATTTTGCCTGTGCTTATTGCATCTGTGGGACAGGATGTAATACACAGGGTACAACCGTTGCACTGATCTGTATCGATTTTAACTATTTCCCTGTCCTCATAATCAGACACAAAAAGAGCCTGACAGCCGGTCTCTCTGAGGCATCTTTTACAGAAATTGCACAATTCCGGATCTACCACGCAGACACTCTCTACCTCACCCCTTCTTGCCACAGTTATCGCACATTCCTTCCGGGCAATAACCACTCTGACTCCTCGGGCCAAAAGAGCCTGACTTAGAACTTCCTCGGAATGCTCCTGATCAAAGGGGTTTATTACCTGCAGATCATCTATCCCCATTGCTTGTACCAGCCTGGATATATCAACCTGCCTGGTATTAGCACCCTGAAACCTCTCTTCCGTACCGGGGTTGGGCTGGAATCCGGTCATACATGTCCAGCCGTTATCCATAATAATTAGTAAAAAACCTGTGCGGTGTTGAACGGCGTTTATGAGGGGAGGCATTCCTGCATGAAAGAATGTAGAATCTCCTATAGTAGCTACCACAGGCTCCCTTATCCCCCCTCGAACAAAACCCTGTGCAAGCCCAATGCTGGAACCCATGGAGACCTCTGTCCAGCATGAGTTAAAGGGAGGATTCATCCCCAGAATGGTACATCCTATATCACCGGTAACAATAATCTTATTTCTATCCATCCTGTTTCTCTTAATCGCCCTTACCAGCGCCATAAAAGTGCCCCTGTGTGGACACCCTGCACAGAAAGTAATGGGGTGTTTGATAGAGACCGGGGGTAAGTCATTTCTATTCTGTTTATTGCCCGTTATTTCGGAAAAACCGATAGAAGGAGTTTCCACGATAGGTTCATTTTCATGTTTCTTCCTTTTTCGGTTTCCCCTGACCAGAGCCTCCAACCCTTTTAATATCACCTCTCTTTCGTATTTACCTGTTCTGGGCAGTAAACCATCCATTTTCCCCAGTATGGTACCGCACCAGCCCAGTTTGTTCGCAAGGCTTCGGATCATTATCTCCACCACAGGTTCCAGTTCCTCGAGAATCAGGACTCTTTCTGATTTTTTAAGCATTTTAATCACTATGTTCTCATCGAGTGGGTAGATGGATTCCAGAGCAAGATGGGGAACATCTTCAAAGTTCATAAGCTCTTCATTGACATAAGGAATAAGACTACCTGAGCTTACAACAGAAAATCCGGTTGAGTCACTGCAATTTCTGCAGTTAAGCCTGTTTATCCTCCTATCTGCTACAATTCTCTCTGCCTGTTTGAGTCTCAAGAGAAGTGTCTCATGCTGGCCCACGCATATTGCAGATCCTGCTTTTGTATATTTAAAAATGTCTCTTTCGAAGGACGCTTCTCTATCCAGTCTATTGTATGAGTAATCACCCTCTACCATTTCCTGTGCATGAGATACCGAAGTTACAAGCCGCAGGATTACGGGTAGCTCCGTTTTCTCCGAAAGCTCGAAGCTAAACCTGGTAAGTTTATATGCACTCTGGGGAGTGGAAGCCTCCAGAAGAGGAAGACCTGCCTGTAATGCAAAGAGGCGGGTGTCCTGTTCGGGCATTCCTGCTTCCGCTCCCGGATCATCTGCAATGTATATCACCAGCCCCCCCCTCGTACCAGAATAGGCTACAGAAAGTATGGAGTCAGAGGCAACATTACAGCCCGACATCTTCATCGTTGTAATAGCCCTTTTGCCAGTCCAGGCTGCTCCGGTTGCAACTTCGAAGGCTACCTTTTCGTTAACGCTCCATTCCACATAGGGTGATGGGTCGTTTTTTTGAGAGAAGTTGAAGAGTTCAGTCAAAGCCTCCGAAGAAGGTGTACCGGGGTAGCCTGTTGCAATGTCAATTCCTGCAGATAGAGCACCATAGGCGACCGCCTGGTTACCGATTATCATTTTTTTCATTTCCGAATACCTCACGAATGTAAACTTAACTTTAAAAGAGCTCTCTGTAAAGCGCTAATTTTCTCATTATATGCAATATAGTATCAGTATAATAAACAATAATATGAAAATTGTACATTGCACAATATACTACTACGGATTGACGGGGCAATTTTTGCCTGCTGTTTAAAAAAAGTTTGAGTATTTAATAAAGAAACAATACTGCGAATAATGAAATGAATAAATTGTTTATTTTATAGAAACATAGTTTCAAATTATTAAATCGTCGTTATAAAAAAATTTACAGATATAAAAAATGGGTTTTTAATTTAATTAGTAAGAGAAACTTTCTCTATACACAAAGCAAGTGGATTGGCTCTGATTAAGAGAGTAGACTCAATTATGAAAGATATTGTTTCCAGGAGACGATTTATTATTTTCTTGTTCGCATTATTTATATTTATTCTAGTCATCCTAGTGGGCTGTTCCGATACGGGATACACATGGGGATGGTACGAAGTACTTCCGATTACTCCTCAAGGTAAAATACACCTGAAATTCCTTGTTGGAGGATTTCTTTCCACATTAAGGATTGCCATAATTTCGATTGCTATCTCTATTTTTGCTAGACATGTGACTATTCATCTCACTTCCCGGATTGTCAAAGAAAGTATTATTAAGGACAATTAATAGAGTTTACGTCGAAGCATTCAGGGCAATTCCACCCTTGGTAATGATTCTATGGGTTTACTACGGATTACCGGTTCTATTAGGAATTGGACTCGATCCATTTCCTGCCGGAATTGTAGCACTTGCTCTGTGTGATAGTGCATTCGAAGCCGAGATATTCAGGGGGGGGATTCAATCAATAGAGAAAGGTCAGATAGAAGCCTCCCATGCCCTGGGTTTAAGTTATTTCTCCATGATGAGAGATGTAATCCTTCCCCAGGCAATCCGAAGGGTTTTACCACCACTGGGAAATCAGTTTTTGTATATGCTAAAGATATCTTCTCTTGTTTCCATAATCGGCTATAGTGAGCTTACACGCAGGGCAAACGAGCTAACAGTGACTGTGTAGACCTACGGTGGGTTCTGAAAATTGCGTGTTATCATCAGACTCCGGGCAAATCACCACCCCACTTCCCATTGAATGCATGAGGTTATGGATAGAAATGTTAAGGGTAAAGAGGTTTAAAGAGCAAGAAATCGAAAAAATGACAAAGGTAAATCCAGCTATTCTGCTTGGCCTGGATTAACAAAATAGATCCGACTTATAAAGCAAGCGGTTTTGACGGTAGTTGCTTAAAAGGTCGAATGATAGGCTCTTCTCAGTATTTGAAATTTGTTTTTGAAGAAATATTTGACATAAACGATTATAGAGTGTAAAATGTAAGTTGCGTATGTAGAAAATTATTTTCGGTATAAGGAAAGCTATGCAACTATTATCATCAGTATTAAAATCATTAAAGGTTCTTGACCTTTTTACTGAAGAAATGCCCGAACTAAGTCTCACACAAATAAGCAGGCTGGTGAACTCACACAAGAGTTCTGTTTTCAGAATCCTCAATACCCTGGACAGGGCAGGTTTTCTCGAAAAAAACAAGAAAACAAACAAATACAGGCTGGGCTTAAAGCTCGTTGAGCTGGCAAACAGAGTTTTAAACAGTTACAGTTTACGTGAAATAGCCAGCTCCTACATGGAAGAACTGGCGGAAAAAACCGGAGAGATCATTCACCTCTCGATCCTGGATGGAATGGAAATCGTATACCTAGAAAAAAAAGGGCAGGGTCAGCCGGTTACGGTTGGTACGAAGGTGGGGGGTAGAAACCCTGCTTATGCAAGTGCTATGGGAAAAGTTCTTTTAGCCGGACTTCCCGAGCAGGAATTTAGAGAGCTCCTTGGAAAAGTTACATTAAAGAAGTTTACTCCCAATACCATTTCCGAGGTACCCGATTTGATAAAAGAACTTGAAACTGTAAGAAAACGGGGATATGCAGTTGATGATGAGGAGACCTTCCTGGGTATAAGATGTGTTGCCGCACCGATAAAAGATAGTGAGGGGAAGGTGGTAGCAGCAATGAGTGTAACTGTTCCAAAACTAAGGATGAACAAGCGACGAATGAGAGAACTACGCAGGTTGGTTATCGATACAGCTCAAAAGATTTCGGAAAGGAGTGCCGGAATTAAAGAAGGTCTTATAAAAAAAGGATCATGAGAATCCTCCCGATTTAAAAGCCTGATATCAATTAAGGATATAAAGTGCCCTGGAGATTGTGCTTCGAAGCCCGTTTCGTCCGAAAAACTAATTGTTAACGGGGATGCGCATACTTTAATCTCTTTAAGAGGGGAGGCAGCACTTAAGTACTATTTCCGTGGCACTGTAATATAACCATATTACCAAGCTTAAAGGAGTAGAAAATGTCGATCGAAGAACTTTGTAAAGCAGTGGAGAGGGGCGATCAGGAAGAAAGCAAACAGATTGCCCGTCAATTAATCGATGGTGGTGTAAATCCCTTGAATATTATCTCTTCTTTGACGGAAGTTATGGAAAGTATAGGGGATAAGTTTTCACGGCTGGAGATATTTCTTCCCGAGATGATGATGTCCGGGGACGCGATGGCAGGAGTAGTTCAAATGATGGCTCCCCAGATCAAGGCAGGAGAAGCAGGGAGCACAAAAGGCAAAGTTATACTTGGCACGGTAAAGGGCGATTTGCACGAAATAGGGAAAAATATTGTTAAGCTTTTACTGGAGAGTAACTTTTTCGAGGTAAAAGATATAGGAGTGGATTCAGATCCCGTTAAGTTTGTGAAAGAGGCAGAGGCAATGGGAGCGGATATTATCGGAGCTTCCTCTCTTATGACCACTACCATGCCCCATCAGAAAGAGATTATCGACATCCTCAAAGATCAGGGACTGAGGGATAAATATAAGGTGGTTATTGGGGGAGCACCCACCTCCCAGGAGTGGGCAGATGAGATCGGGGCCGATTTATACTGTCCCGATGCCGGTTCCGCACCGAAGCTCATGGCCGAGCTGCTTAAAATAAAGGTAAGGTAGTGAAAGAACTCTTCTTGCCCCGTTGAGATACCGGCAACCTGAGAAAATGGCCTGTATTCAAGGGGCCGCTTAAATATTTTTAGAGGAGGAAACAGAATGTCTAATCCCTATCGTTTGTGGGAAATTTTAAAACGCTCCAATACAGGAGCTTTTTGTGATGAAGATGATTTTTTACCCAAGGTATTCGCTCCAAAGGTAAAAGAGGTAATAAAAAAGTATGAGATAAAGTACGATCCAAAGACACCCGTCCCTGCAGATGATGATCTGGCAGACCGTGTTTGGATGGCGGGATGGGAGCTTTTCAGGGATGTAGGACTTTACAACACAGATACTCACAGAATAATTAAGCTCTCAGATGAGGAGATAAAAGAGGCTCTATATACTGCATCAGACCGGTATTGGGTAGGTGCGGGTAAGGATGCCGTGCTCTGGAAACATCGAAAGGTGGAGGATAGTGAACCGCCCTTCTGTATCTACAGCCCCGACTGTCCTGTTTCGGAAGAACTGCACTATTCCATGACTTTAGCCTATCTTCAAGAGCCGCTCCTGGATGGTTTATGTGCTCCTATTCTGGAGGAATCCATGGGGGAGAAGGTTCGCTCTGCTTCACCCTTCGAGATAAACGGATGTACCCAGCACATATATAACATGAGACTTGCTGCCAAACAGGTGGGCCGCCCGGGCGTATTTTTTGTAGCCGTGGGCACGGCCGAGCACGACAGCGGGCAAATTGCGGTATCCAACAACGAGTGGGGCGTTAGAACCACAGATACCAGGATTATCGGCACTTTGACGGAGTTTAAGACATCCGATTCGCTTTTAAACAGGGCAGTGCACTGTCTGCAGTACGGTTGTTATAACGGAAATCTCACCGGTCCCATTTACGGAGGATGGTGCGGAGGCTCGGAAGGGGTTGCAGTAAGCCTTGTGGCATACAGCTTAAACGGTCTGTGCATCTATGGCTCGATCTTCAATCAGCACTTCCCCTTTCATCTTAACTACGGCTCGAATACCACCAGGGAGCTCCTCTGGCCGATTGCAGTAGCAGGTCAGGCCATGGCCAGAAACAGCAAGCTGCTATATACTTCCAATGGATTTGCAAATGCCGGTCCTATGACGGAAATGGTCTTCTACGAAACAGCCTGCCATGCTCTTGTAAGCACGGTCAGCGGCTGGCATCTCTGGGAAATGGCTTCTGCCAGGAACAAGTATCGTAACAGAGCGACTCCAATGGAAGCACGGATAGGGATGGAAGTAGGACATGCAGTTGCACGCCAGGAGATGACCAGAGAGGAGGCAAATGAGATCACATTGAAGCTCCTTGAAAAATACGAAAGAAGAGCCGCCGATGCACCCAAAGGGAAGGAGTACCAGGAGTGTTATCATGTAGATACAGCCCTTCCAACCCAGGAGCATTACGATATGTATCGGAAAATAAAAGACGAGATTGCCCATATGGGCATAGAGTTTCCCTTTTAAAGAGACTAAAAAAATGGCTTTTGCAATCGAAATCAATCAGGATGTAGAAAACATTCCCTATAGTGATAGAAAGAAAATAAAGGCAGTTGCAGATAAAAGAGGTGATCTGGTTGATCTTATGTCTGGAAATCCGGATATGGAAATGCCGGCATTCATAAAAAAGAAGCTTAAAGAGAAGATCGATTCAGTGCCCATGCGGTATACAGATTACTATGGTCTGCCCGAACTTCGCCGCAGACTCTCCGATCGGATCAGGACAGATAGTGGTATTCTGATCGATCCGCAAGAAGAACTACTCATTACTCACGGTGTTCAGGAAGCCCTGTATTCAGTTATGAGAACCATACTCCGTAGGGGCGATGAGGTGCTTATACCTACACCTCACTATGCAAACTATTTGCTCAATACTTTAGCCTGTGGAGCCAAACCTGTTTTTATCCCTCTTGAGGAGAAAAACGGCTTTATCCCCAGGATAAAAGTTCTAAAAGAACACCTGACACCAAGGACAAGAATGCTAATCTTCTCCAATCCAAACAATCCGCTGGGAATAGTATGGCCTGATTCAACAGTTGAAGAATTGGCCCGCTTTAGCCGTACCAATAATCTTATTGTACTTGTAGATGAGATTTACAGGGAGTTTGCCCAACCTGAGCCACCCATAAGTATTGCCTCCATTCCCGGAATGAAAGAACGTACATTTATTTTTCGAGGATTCTCAAAAACCTATTTTATGATGGGGCTCAGGGTCGGTTATGTGATTGGACCGGCCTCTGTTATGCATCATGTAAGACAACTACACTATATCCTGCTTCTCTGTCCCTCTACATTAGGACAGTTCGGTGCTCTGGCTGCATTGGACTGCCCGGAAGAAGAAATTAAACCCCTGCACTGGGAGTTCAGAAAGAAATTGCAGTTTCTCTTCAAAGGAATTATGGAAATCAAAGGGGTAACCTGTGTCCCGCCCAACGGTACATTTTACCTTTTTCCCAACTTCAGTCACTTCGGAATGAGCTCGCTTGATTTATCCTTGAAACTCATAGAGGAGGCGGGGGTGGCAACTCTTCCCGGAACGGAGTTTGGTTCAGCAGGGGAGGGATATTTACGGTTGTCTGTGTGCGCAAAGATGGGTCAGATCGAAGAAGGGGTTAGACGCTTGCAGAAGTTTGCGGAGAAGTACTCATGAGAGTAAATACTCGTTTTCAGAATACACCTGGAATCAACCTCCTGACGGATGACCAGTGTGAAGAAATCTACCTCGCAGCTCTGGAAGTGCTGGAACGTGTGGGTGTTATGGTCTATAACGAGGAAGCTCTTACCCTCCTGAAGGAAGCGGGGGCACGGGTTAAGAGGAATCATGTAATACTCCCCTCTTACCTTGTTAAGAAGGCCCTTTCAACAGCACCTTCCAGAATTGCCATCGGAAATCGTAATGGTGAGAGGGCAATGTTTCTTGAGAAGGGCAGGGTGTATTTCGGATCTGGTTCGGATACTCAATATACTATGGATATTGGAACCGGTGAAAGGCGCTTGGTTGTAAAGCAGGATGTAGTAAATGCCGCTCGTGTAATAGATGCTCTTAAAAACATCGATTTTGCAATGTCTCTGGGGATAATATCCGATGTTCCCCCGCGAAGCGCCTATATACATCAGTTCGAAGCTCTTCTTCTAAACACGGCAAAACCTATTGTTTATACAGCAGGCGGCAGGGAAGATGTTGAGACCATACTTGCAATGGCAGAAGTTGCTGCCGGAAGCAAGGAAAAATTGGAGGACAATCCCTTTCTTATCTGTTATGCAGAACCCACATCGCCGCTCGTACATCCAAGAGAGGCAGTAGAGAAGCTTCTTTTCTGCTCTCAGAGGAGAATGCCCGTCATGTATGTACCGGCTCTGATGCTGGGTGCAACCGGTCCGGTTACCATGGCAGGGGCTCTGGTCGTAACCAATGCCGAGACTCTAACAGGACTGGTTATTCACCAGCTAAAAAATCCGGGTGCTCCTTTCATTGCAGGGGGCGCTGCTCCAGCGCTGGATATGGGTACCTCATTATGTTCTTATGGATCACCCGAAGAACATCTAAGCTGTGCCTTCAATGCCGCCATGGCCCGTTTCTACAATCTGCCCTCCTTCAGTACTGCGGGTTGTTCGGATTCGCATCTATTCGATCAACAGGCGGGGATGGAAGCAGGTTATTCTATTTTAATGCAGGCTCTGGCAGGGGGAAACCTGATACACGACCTGGGTTACCTTGGTGCGGGGATGACATCTTCTCTGGAGATGCTCTTACTAGGAGATGAGATGGCAGGAATAGCGAGACATATTTTGAAGGGGCTTGAAATATCAAAGGAGACCCTGGCCATGGAAGTCATAGAAAAAGCAGGCCCCGGTGGAACCTTTCTCGGTGAAAATCACACCCTTAAGTATTTTAAAAGTGCTGTTTACTATCCCGGACTGTTAAACCGCTTCGATTATGTACGCTGGAAAAAGGAGGGCGCGGAGAGTTTTTACGATAGAGCCACCAGGAAGGTAAGGGAGATACTGAAGAGTCACCCGCCGTCAGAGCTTCCCTCAAAGGCAGCTCAGGAGATCGAGGCTATAACTGCAAAAATAGACAACACAAGATGAGATTAAGAGTTTTATCCGCTGAAGATACCCATCGAATCCACAGGGCGGCTCTGCGAATCCTTAGGGAAGTGGGAATGCACGTGATGGATGAGGATACCAGAAAAACATTGCTGAAGGCCGGGTGCACAGAGAGTGAACCAGGGAATATCCTCTTTCCGGAAAAACTGGTCGAAAGAACGATTTCTACAATTCCCTATAGATTCATACTATTCGATCGAAATGGTAAAATTTGCATAGACACTGCAGATGAGGAGCCTAATTTCGGCCCTGGACTTAATTGCATATATGTACTGGATCACAGAACGGGAGAACACAGGGAGTATCTGCTTGAAGACGTCAGGGAGGCAGTCAAGGTATGTGAAAAGCTTCAAAATCTGGATATGGCGAGTGGTCTTGGAAACCCAGTGGATGTTTCTCCCGACCGGCAGGCTCTGGAGACGGTAAAAGCACTTGTTGACGGAACCTCAAAGCCCTTCCCGTTTATTGCACACGATGAGAGAGAAGATGAGAAGATATGGGAATATCTGGCCGGTGTGGCAGGAAGCTGGAATAAATTGGCAGATAAACCCTTCGCCCTTGATCTAACAGGTCCCTATTCTCCTCTGGAACTGGGCGTAGAAGCCTGCAGGAGGCTTAAGTTTGCTTCACGCAGAGGGCTCCCGGTGGTCTGCTACCCTGCCTTTCTTCCCGGGGCTACGGGTCCGGTTACATTGGATGGAGCAATAGCACAATCTTCGGCAGAGATTCTGGCGGGACTGGTAGTTCATCAACTCGAATGCCCAGGTTCGCCTGTCATTACAGGATCATCTGTAATTCCCATGGATCTTCAAACAGGTATGATCGCCTATGGCTCTCCAGAATATGTTCTTGCCGGAATGGGAGCAGCGGACTATTTTTCTGATCTTGGAGTACCCACCTGGATAGGTGCCGGCTGTTCCGACTCTCATATCCCCGATGCACAAGCAGCTTCAGAAGCGGGAATGAATATCTTTGCAGCTTCCATGTGCAGAACCTCCTTTATCCATAACCTGGGATTCCTCTCGGGCGGGAAAACGGGTTCTCTGGAGATGCTCGTACTCTGCGATGAGATTGCAGGCGCTTTAAAGCGAATAAAGAGAGGAATTGCCGTTTCGGAGGAAACTATTGGAGTGGATGTGGTGAAGAGGGCTGTAAAAGAGCGCTCTTTTATCGTTGACCTGCACACTTTAACTCACATGAGAGAAGCCATGAGGGCATCACCACTGTTTAAGCGTATTTCTATTGAAAATTGGAAAGAGGAAGGGGCAAAATCCACACGGAATAAGATTAAAGAGATATTAGCTTCACTAATTTCCTCCTAAAGACGTTTCATGGAAACCACCTCCAGCGTTCAATATATAGCCCATAGCCCATAACCTGATTATAACAGGAATCTCCATTATGTTACCTTGAAATCTCGATCGACTGCGTCGAAATTTCTGATTCAATCCGTACGGTAAGCTTCTCAAGACTTTTAAAAGAGATCTAAAGCCCGAAGCTTGTCTTTACTGCAGTTATCGCTTTATCCCTGTGCCGCCTGTCGATTATATAGGAGATTTTGGTTTCGGAGGTGGTAATTGTCTTTATCTCTATATTCTCCTTTGCCATGGAGGCGAATACTCTGGCTGCAACTCCGGACTGGGTCTCCATCCCGATTCCCTCCACTGTTAATTTGGTTATATCGTCGAGTATATCGATTTTGATATCTTTGTGTTCGGAGAGAAAATCATTTAGCAGCATCTGTGTATTTTTTAGGTCTTTTATCCCGAGTGTAAAAGATATATTAACAGTATTTTCTACCGGCGCAGTCTGGCTTATCATGTCTATGATAATGTTTTCCCTACCGAGTTTTTCAAAGATTTCTGTAATGAGTTGTGGTTTGCTCGGTATGTGATTTATGGTTACCAGAGCTTCTTCATCACTGGTATAAAGGTTTGTAATAGTACTTTCTTCGCCAATCATATGCTTCATCGTATACAGGCCGGGAGTTTTCCGGAGGATGTATCTTGCCGCCTTAAGTGCACCTTCTGCAAAGACCTGGCGAGAGTTGGATATATGGTTTAACTCCACTATCTCATCTTTGCCTGCAAAAATAACGTTATGTTCACCCACGATGGTGCCCGCTCTGATCGCATGAATTCCTATTTCATCGGGAGTTCTCTTTCCGCTTCGGGTTTTTCTTCCGAAAACGAATTCTTTCCTATTTGGAAAGACTTCATTTATTGTATTGGCCAGAAAATAGGCTGTACCGCTGGGAGCATCTTTTTTCTGGTTATGGTGTTTTTCTATAATCTCAATATCGAAACTGTCTCTCAGAAGAGCAGCAGCCTTTTGACCGAGCTCTGCAAGTAGATTTACCCCCAACGACATGTTTGCAGACAGAAAAATCGGAATACTTTCGGAGTGTCTTTTTATCTCTTCTAGCCCTTCTTCTGTAAAACCGGTGGTAGCAATAACCAGTGGGGTGTTTTGAGAAAGAGCTCCTTCCAGCAATTGGGCAAGGCTTTCCGGCGTGGAGAAATCTATGATAACATCACCCTTGATATTGCACTCTTTAAGTGATGGGAAAACGGGAAACCTGTTCTTTACTGCAACATCACTCGGATCAATTCCGGCTACAACTGTTACCCCTTCCTGCTTTTCCGCTACCGCAGCTACGGTTTGTCCCATTCGACCGTTACATCCGTTAATAATTATTTTTATCATTATACCCCTCCTTAAGTATCCAATCTTTATCTAAAGCCACTGAGTGATTTTAAAACAAAATGTTACCAGATTACAGAGCTAAAGGCAAGAAGCCAGGGATAGAGGCAGTACCGACGCATCAAGTGCAGGTGAACGGTATTGAGGCGCTCTTTGCTGGTGATCGGGGGGGCTGGATTTTAAGCTTCTGTGGGCTTAAAGGGGGGATGAGGAGAGATCATCTGGGGTCCGGGGACTCATATTCTTCCCACACATGGGCCAGCGAGCCGTCTCGAAGCACGATCATCTACTCCCAGCCTCTCTTGCAGCACAGCTCCATCACAGCCCCCACCGAGTACAGCCCGTCGAGAAGCAACATAATCGGCAGTCGCCGAAAGGCACGGTGCAGCCGCTCGGCCAGACGGTAGAAAGCACGCAACTCGCAATCCTGCTTCTCCCCCCAGTTCTCACCCTGACCATAGTCGAGGAACTCGCTCATAAGAGGTATTCTCATCCCATCCCTAAAGGCCAGGTTAGCTTCCGGAACGTAGAGGTAGTACTGAGTACGCCGGGCCTTCTCATCCCCGACCCGCCTCTCCAGATACTGTTCGTCCCATAAGGTGTAGGT
>Ga0180301_10001621_pt1 | contig 17737 bp, 13 predicted proteins | sample GuaBasSediGuay16_FD_121797 | JGI IMG/M metagenome (GOLD analysis project Ga0180301, IMG submission 121797) | Subseafloor sediment microbial communities from Guaymas Basin, Gulf of California, Mexico - Guay16, Core 4569-2, 12-15 cm | ecosystem: Environmental > Aquatic > Marine > Hydrothermal... | reverse complement strand
TTGCCATGAGTGCCCCTGTTGCCTGAGGCGAAAGGGGATTTTGGGTGGTAATTTGAAACATTGAGGAGGTCTCACATGGAACAGAGGATAAAGAAGGCGGGGGTGATTGGTGCAGGAGTCATGGGCGCCACCATAGCGGCCCATCTGGCAAATGTCAGGATAGAGACAATCCTGCTTGATATTGTACCTCCGAAGCTTACGGACGAGGACAAGAAAAACGGGCTCACACAGGAGAGTCCTGAATTCCGTAACAAATTGGCCAAAAAGGGCCTGAACATGGCCCTTACCTCCAGGCCTGCCTCCTTTTACCTGCCTGAGTATGCCAAACGGATCAAGGTGGGAAACCTGGAAGATAATCTGGACTGGCTCAAGGAGGTGGATTGGATTATTGAGGTGGTTGTGGAGCGATTGGATATCAAAAAGAGTGTATTTGATAAGGTGGAATCCGTGCTTAGTCCAGGCACAATCATTTCATCCAATACATCCGGCCTCTCGGCCAAGGCCATGTGCGAAGGCCGCTCTGAGAATTTTCGGAAACATTTTGCCATCACCCACTTTTTTAATCCTCCAAGGTACATGAAGCTACTTGAATTGGTCCCAGGTCCCGACACCCTTCCCGAAGTTATGGAGGTGTTGGCTGATACCTGTGAAAGAATCTTGGGCAAAGGGATTGTGTATGCCAAGGACACCCCCAATTTTATTGCAAACAGGATCGGTATCTTCAGTATGTTCAACGTGATTCGGACCATGATGGAGTTGGGTTTGTCCATTGGGGCAGTGGACAAGTTGACCGGGCCGGTAATCGGAAACCCTAAGAGTGCTTCATTCCGAACCGGTGACTTGGTGGGACTGGATACCCTTGTCCATGTAGCGGAAAATGTCTATGACGGTGCACCGGATGATGAAAGAAGGGATATCTTCCAGATCCCAGACTTTATCAAAAAGATGCTAGAGAAAAATCTGCTGGGCGAGAAGACCAAACAAGGATTTTATAAGAAGACCAAGGACCAGGAAGGCAAAAAGGTCATTCTTTCATTAGACTATAATACCCTGGAGTACAAGCCTCAGGAAAAGGTTTCCTTACCATCGCTAGAGGCTGCCAAAAACCTTACCAGCACAGCGGAAAAGATCCGCTCCCTTTACTATGCAAAGGACGTGGCCGGCCAGTTTACGTTCAAGACAATGAGCGAGACCTTCATCTATGCGGCAAACAGGATTCCTGAGATCGCCGACGACATCGTGAACGTGGACAATGCCATGAAGTGGGGCTTTGGGAGAAGGCTCGGGCCCTTTGAAGCATGGGATGTGATAGGGGTGGCCAAATCCGTGGAAAAGATGAAGGGCGCTGGCTACCAAATCCCTGCCTGGGTGGAGGAGATGCTGAGTCAAGGTAAAGACTCCTTTTATAGAAGGGAAGGGGGTAAACTCTTTTACTATGACGTTCAATCTAAGGAATACAAAGAGGTGCCAGTCAAGCCGGGAATCATATTTCTTCCTTCCCTTAAAGAGAGGAACATGGAAATTGCCAGCAATCCAGGGGCCTCGCTTATTGATTTGGGCGACGGGGTTGCCTGCCTGGAATTCCATACCAAGATGAACGCCATGGGCGATGATATCATTAGTATGGTGGTGAAGGCCGCAGATATTGTGAGTGAGCGTTTCGACGGCTTGGTTATTGCCAATCATGCAGACAACTTCTCTGTTGGAGCAAATCTCCCATTGATCCTCTTTACCGCCCAAGAGGAGGAGTGGGATGATCTGGATTGGATGGTGAAGACATTTCAGGATTCCTTCATGAAACTTAAATATCTGGATAAACCCGTTGTGGCAGCTCCTGCAGGTATGGCCCTGGGTGGCGGCTGTGAAATCTGCTTGGCAGCAGACAGGGTAAGGTATGCGGCTGAGACATATATGGGACTTGTAGAGGTTGGTGTTGGCTTGATTCCCGCAGGGGGCGGTACCAAAGAGATGTATCTCCGAAACACGGAGCACCTGTTCGAGGTGCAAAAGGGAGGGATTTATCCCAAACAGATTGAGCTTATGCCTTTTGTGGCCAGGGCCTTTGAGACCATTGCCATGGCCAAGGTTTCCACCTCAGGGCCAGAGGCTGTCAAACTGGGATACCTGAGGCCTACGGATCAGATGACCGTGAACAGGGATTACCTTATTGAGGATGCCAAAAAAACGGTGCTCGCCATGAACATGGAAGGCTACGTGCCACCGGAGCCAAAGGAAGATATCCGGGTAGCAGGCGAGAATACCTTTGCTATGATTAAGCTCGCCCTGTGGACCATGCATACATCGGGCTATATCACTGAACATGACGTTACTGTCTCAGAAAAGGTGGGCTATGTACTCTGTGGAGGCAATGTCCAATCAGACACCAAGGTCAGCGAGCAATATTTGTTGGATCTGGAAAGGGAAGCCTTTTTGAGCCTTTGTGGTAACCCCAAGACACAGGCAAGGATTCAGCATATGCTGACTACTGGAAAGCCACTTCGAAATTAATTAATGGATATAACCCCTTTTTGATATGGAGGAATGAGCCATGAGAGAAGCCGTGATAGTTGCAGCGTGCAGGACGGCGGTGGGTAAGGCGCCTCGTGGGACCTTGAGGCATATGCGGCCGGAGGCCATGGGCTGCGCGGTTTTGGGTGACCTGCTTAAACGAGCGGGAGACCTGGACCCCATGCTTATTGATGATGTCATAATAGGCTGTACGTTTCCTGAAGCAACCCAAGGACTCAATCTTGGTCGCGTACTAGTCATGTCCATGGGGTGGCCAGACCGAATTCCTGGAATGACGGTTAATCGTTTCTGTTCCTCGGGCTTGCAAGCCATAGCCATAGGTGCAGAAAAGATCATGTGTGGATACGCGGATGTGGTAATTGCTGGTGGGGTGGAGAGCATGAGTCAGATACCTATGGGCGGGAGTATGATGTATCCTAATCCTGCCCTGGTAGATACGAGACCCGGGGCGTTCACGGGCATGGGACTTACGGCGGAGAATGTGGCGGAACGATATGGAATCACCCGTGAGGAGCAGGATGAATTCGGCGCAAAGAGCCAACAGAAGGCTGAAGCAGCCATTAAGGCGGGCAAGTTCAAGAGCCAGATTGTGCCCTTGAAGGTAAAGGTACAAAAGCAATTGCCCAACGGCCATTTTGATTTTGATGAAATCATTTTTGATACGGATGAAGGGGTAAGGCCAGGGACCACTAAAGAAAGTATCGCTCATCTGCGGCCCGCTTTTAAGCCTAATGGTACGGTTACTGCGGGAAACTCATCCCAGACAAGTGATGGAGCGGCCGGTGTTGTGCTTATGAGCAAGGAAAAGGCCAAGGAACTTGGCCTTAAGCCCATGGCCACATTTCGGTATCATGCAGTAGAAGGATGTCCCCCTGAATACATGGGTGTGGGTCCCACTGTTGCCATTCCCAAGGTCCTCAAGATAGCGGGCATGACGCTTGATCAGATGCAACTCATTGAGTTGAATGAGGCATTTGCCGCCCAGGCCATCTATTGCATCCGGACCCTTGGAATCAATGAAGAGATCACCAATGTCAACGGAGGTGCCATTGCCTTGGGCCACCCCCTGGGGTGCACAGGAGCCAAGTTGACAACACAACTCATCTATGAAATGCACGAACGAAAGGTACGCTGGGGCCTGGTATCCATGTGTATAGGCTTTGGTATGGGGGCGGCGGCAATCTTTGAGGTGGAAGATTATTAGGGAAGAAAGGGGAAGCCCAGCATGAGTTGAGGGCGGCCCCAATGGGCACAACTTACAGAAAAAGGAGTGTGAGAAATGGCGGAGAGAAAAATTTTTGCAGGTGGAGAGTTTTTGATCACCGACGTTGCTCCGGCTGACATCTTTACCCCGGAGGACTTTTCTGACGAACACAGGATGATTTATCAGACCGCTAAGGACTTCGTGGAAAAGGAAATTATGCCAAACATCGAAAAACTAGAGGAAAAGGACCATGATTTGGTTCTTAGCTTACTAGCCAAGGCTGGTGAACTAGGGCTCCTGGGTACGGATGTACCCGAGGAATACGGTGGGCTTGGCCTGGATAAGGTTAGCACTACCGTTGTTGGAGAGGCCATGGGCGTGGCTGGATCCTTCACTGTCGTCTATGGGGCCCATACAGGAATCGGTACTTTGCCCATTGTCTTTTTTGGCAGCGAGGACCAAAAAAAGAAATATCTTCCAAAGCTGGCCTCAGGCGAGTGGTGTGCGGCATACTGCCTTACAGAACCTGGTGCTGGTACAGACGCCCTAAATGCGAAAACAAAGGCAGTTCTTTCTGAGGATGGCAAGTATTACATCTTGAATGGAGAAAAGATGTTTATTACAAATGCAGGATGGGCGAGTGTTTTTACACTTTATGCGAAGGTCGACGGTGAGCACTTTACGGGTTTCATTGTGGAAAAGGATTTCCCTGGTGTGTCAACTGGTGCGGAGATAGACAAGATGGGAGTCCATGGCTCATCCACTAGGCCGTTAGTTTTGGAAGACGCCAAGGTACCTGTGGAGAACTTGATGTTTGAGATCGGCAAGGGCCACAAGATTGCATTCAATATCTTGAATATTGGGCGATGGAAACTTGGAGCCATGACTACTGGAGGCTGTAAAGGTTGCCTTACTGAAGCGGTGAAGTATGCTAACGGCAGGATTCAATTCAAGGTGCCCATCAGCTCTTTTGGCATGATCAAGACCAAACTGGCCAATATGGCCATCCGTACCTATATGAGCGAGAGCATGATGTATCGCCTTGCAGGCATGTTTGATGACAAACTGGGAACCCTAGATGAAGATGCTAAGAAAAGCGGGGCGGAGAATGCCAAGGCAATTGAGGAATACGCCCCGGAATGTTCTATTACCAAGGTATATGGTTCTGAATGCCTTGACTATTGCGTCGATGAATATGTTCAAGTACTGGGTGGGTATGGGTACTGCTCCGAATACCCAGCAGAACGGTATTACAGAGATTCCAGGATCAACCGAATCTGGGAAGGCACCAATGAGATCAACCGCATGTTGGTCCCCGGCACGCTTATGAGGCGGGCACTGCAAGGGCGGCTTAACCTATTGCAGGCGGCCCAGGCCATACCCCAGGAACTGATGAGTTATTCTCCCTTGGCAGTTCAACTGCCCGATACCCCTCTTGCCTTGCAGGAGCATATGGTCAAGATGAGTAAAAAGATCGCCCTTATGGTCGCAGGGCTTGCAGCACAAAAATTCGGTGCTGACCTGGTAAAAGAACAGGAGGTGCTGGCAAAGATTGCGGACATGGTCATAGAAATCTTTGCCATGGAAAGCGGGTTGTTGCGTACAAAAAAGATCATTGGCGCTAAAGGAGAGGAAAAGGCAAAATATCAAATCGCGGCTGTTGAAACATACGTGGATGAGCAAATTCCGAGGATCGAGTCTTGGGCCAAACAGGCCCTGGCTTATATTGAGCAAGGTGATACGCTGAGGGCTCAGCTTGCAGGTGTTAAGAAACTGGCCCGCTATCAGCCCATTGATACGATCTCAAGACGAAGGGCGATTGCAGACCGAATCATTGAATTGGAATCTTATCCCTTCTAATTGTAAGAAAGATAGCTTATAATATAAAGAGGGTTTGCCAAAAAGCAGACCCTCTTTTGTTTTTTGTGAGCTGATTGAAAAGAGCAGGAGAGTGTTTGTGAAGGAAGATATTCAAAAGCTGAGGAACATCGGGATTAGCGCCCACATTGACTCAGGAAAGACGACCCTAACGGAACGGATTCTTTATTACACCAAGAGAATTGGGGTCATTCATGAAGTAAAGGGAAAGGACGGCGTGGGCGCCAAGATGGATTCCATGGAATTGGAAAAGGAGCGGGGGATTACTATCTCATCTGCGGCCACCCACTGCCTGTGGAAAGGCTACAGGATCAATATTATCGATACCCCTGGCCATGTGGACTTCACCATTGAGGTGGAGCGGGCATTGAGGGTGCTTGATGGGGCGATTCTCATTCTTTGTGCAGTGGGAGGGGTGCAATCCCAGTCCATTACCGTTGACCGACAGATGAGGCGCTACGGAGTCCCCCGTATTGCCTTTATCAACAAGTGTGACCGATTCGGTGCCAATCCATCCAAGGTGATACACCAACTTCGTGAGAAGCTCGGGATGGAGCCAGTACCCCTTCAACTGCCCATTGGAATAGAGGGGGAATTTCGGGGTGTGGTTGACCTTATCAAAATGAAGGCCATTTATTTTGATGGGGATCATGGAGAAGTGGTAAGGGAAGAGTCGATTCCTGATGAGTTGCTGGAAGAGGCCTTGTCCCGGCGCGAGGAACTCCTTGACGCCGCCACCATGTTTTCGGATGAATTGGCCGAAGCGGTGTTGGAGGACAGAGAAACAGAGCAAATGATTTATGAGGCCCTCAGGAAGGGGACACTTTCAAGGGCGCTTACACCGGTGCTTCTGGGATCCGCCTATAAGAATATCGGCGTTCAGCCCGTGCTTGATGCAGTAAACAAATTCCTCCCGTCCCCCACAGAGGTAAAGAACGTGGCCTTGGACCTGGACCAGAATGAACTGGAAGTGCCCCTTAAGGCAGATCCAGGACTTCCTGTTGTGGCCTTGGCCTTTAAGCTTGAGGTAACCCCCTATGGCCAACTCACTTACATGCGCATCTATCAAGGCTCCATTGGCAAGGGAGACGAACTTGTTATTACCCGAACAAGAAAGAAGATACGGGTAGGACGGATTGTGCGGATGCACGCAGATGAGATGGAGGATATATCCAGGGGATATGCAGGTGATATTGTGGCGCTTTTTGGTGTGGAATGCAATTCAGGGGATACATTCACAGATGGTCGGCTCCACTATACCATGTCTTCCATGCATGTGCCAGAGCCCGTGATTTCATTGAGCGTCAAGGCCAAGGACAACAAATCTCAAGAAAATTTGGCAAAGGCTCTTGGACGGTTTTGCAGGGAGGATCCAACGTTCCGCTCACACGTGGACCCTGAGACCGGTGAGACCATTATCTCCGGGATGGGAGAACTTCACCTGGATGTGTACGTGGAACGTATGAAGCGGGAGTACAAGGCTGAGGTGGAGACAGGCATCCCACAAGTGAGTTACAGAGAGGCGATCACCCAGAGGGCGGATTTTAATTACACACATAAGAAACAGACCGGTGGAGCAGGCCAATATGGCCGAGTTGCAGGATATATGGAGCCATCAAAGGATGGGTCCTATGAATTTGTGGATGAGATTAAAGGGGGTGTGATACCCTCGGAATTCATTTCTGCTGTTGATAAAGGTTTTCAGGCATGTCTTGAAAAGGGCCCCATGTTGGGTTTTCCAGTTTTAGGACTGAGGGTCGTGATCAACGACGGCCAACACCATCCTGTTGATTCATCTGAGCTTGCCTTTCGACAGGCCGCTGTTGGTGCCTTCAAGCAGGCCTATATGAAGGCCGAGCCGGTTGTGCTTGAGCCGATTATGAGGGTGAGTGTGGAATGCCCTTCCGAGTTTCAAGGAAATGTGATGAGCTCGATCAATCAGCGTAGGGGGATGATTCTCAGTTCAACTGAGGACGGTATGTTTACCACAATAGAGGCCGAGGTCCCTTTGGCCGAGATGTTTGGATATGCCACGGTGTTGAGGTCCCTTACCCAAGGCAAGGCGGAGTTTACCATGGAGTTTTCAAAATATGCAAAGGCCCCTGAATCGGTTGTGGATGAGCTTAAAAAGACGCAACAGCAGACCCAGGGGGGGAGGAGATAGATATGCAGAGATTTATCAAGGCGAGCCCACTGCGGTTGCTGGATATGTCTGTTGAAAAGGAACTGGGGTCCGGGAACCTTGGAGTTTTAATAGCCCGTGCTGGCGTGGGTAAGACAGCCTGTCTGGTGCATATTGCCCTTGACAGAATCTTTCGGGGTGATCCATTGGTGCATGTTTCCGTGGAAGAAGGGCCGGAAAAAGTGGACTCTTATTACAATGTAATTTTCCACGATTTGGTAAAGACCCTTGACATGAAGAACGAACAGGAGCTCCGCCTTATGATGGAGCGCAATCGGATGATCTTGGCATATATGAGGCGCAGCTTTGACGTAACGCGACTTCGGGCAAGTTTGGTAAATCTGGCTTCTAACCTTTCCTATAAGCCCCGGACCATGATTCTGGACGGATTGGATTTTGAGAATACAGAAAGGGAAGTGTTTGAGGGCTTAAAGGAATTGTCACGGGAATTCGGCTTGGAGACGTGGCTTTCCGCCCTATCCCACCGCCATAAAATGGGGCTGAATGAAAGGGGTATACCGTATCCATGCGATGAGATAGATGATCTTTTCGAAGTGATTATTCACATGGATCCCACGGCTTCCGGGGTATATCTCAGGCTGTTAAAGGATCACGGCCATCCTGTTTCGCCTGATGCCAAGGTTCAATTGGATCCCAATACCTTTCTAGTGATTTCCGCCTAGGTCTGAGTAGGGCCTTTAGGCAGGAGCCAAAATTTCTTGTATCTTTTTTGACAGGTCTTTTAGGGTGAAGGGCTTTTGAATGAAGCTATTGCCTTTTTGTTGGAATATATCCTCTGGTTGACTTTTTTTTGCATAACCACTTGCAAAAAGTACTCTGACGTCTGGATCGATTTTTTTGATGCGTTCATATACCTGCCTGCCATTCATGCCGGGCATGATCATATCCAGAATTACAAGATCTATTTTCCCCTTGTTTTCCTTGAAGGTTCGTTCTGCTTTTTTACCATTGTCAACCGGGATAGCCTCATATCCTAATTTACTCACCATCCTTGCTGTTATGTCCAACACCATGGCCTCATCATCAACGATCAGAACGGTCCCTTTTCCTTTGAAGATGCTTTGAGTGGGCGCTTTAGTGTGAGACCGAGTTTTTTGACTTGCAGGAAGGTAAACTCTAAAGGTGGATCCTATTCCTACCTTTGATTCTACATCAATGAATCCCCCATGGGCCTTTACAATGCCGTAAACAGATGCGAGGCCTAATCCGGTTCCCCTTCCCAACTCTTTGGTGGTGAAAAAGGGCTCGAAGATGCGTCCCATAGTTTCTGAATCCATACCAAGGCCGGTGTCGATTACTTCCAGCAGCACATAGGAACCAGGTGGGGGGTTGTAAAGCCTGCCTTGCATGTCTTCGTGCGTGACATTTTTTGTGTTAACGATCACCTTTCCGCCATCTGGCATGGCATCGGCTGCGTTTGTCAACAGGTTCCAGAGAACCTGTTCTATTTGGCCTTGGTCCGCCTCAATGCTCATGAGATCGGGCTGGAAATTGCATTGGAGCTCAAGGTCCTTGCGGGCCCTACCAAATGCCTCCAAAACGTCGCTCACAAGTTCATTCAGATTTAGAGGGGCTACTTCATATTTTTCTTTTCTAGCGTAACCAAGAAGCTGCTTGGTAAGCTTGGCACCGCTTTTGACCTGTTTTTCTATTATTTTCAAGGGTTGATAAAAGGGATGGTCAGGGTCTATTTCCATAAGCATGAGGGATACATTTCCTTGGACGGCTGTCAAGAGGTTATTGAAGTCATGTGCAATACCTCCTGCCAGGGTACCAACGGCTTCCATTTTTTGCGCCATTCGGAGGTGCTCTTCCAGGAGCTTTTTCTGTTTTTCGGCCTCCTTTTGCTCCGTGAGATCCTTGACCCATACTTGGACCCCTGGTTTTCCCCCTAGGACAATGGCCTTGGCATTGACTTCTCCCGGGAAACTGGTGCCGTCCTTTCTCATTAACAGTACCTCATATTTTGAGGTCATGCCCTTCCCTTGCATCCTACCCTGGGCCCTTTTTCTGGTGATTTCTTGATAATCGGGGTGGTATACTACCCAGTGATCTCTTCCAATTAGTTCTCCATAGTCATACCCCAGCATTTCATGCAACCGACGATTGGCGAAGATTATTTTTGGTCCCTTTTGTATGAACACGCCGTCAAAGCTTTCTTCAACAAGGACCCTATAGCGTTCTTCACTCCTCTGGAGGGCCAGCTCAGCACGCTTGCGTTCGGCAATTTCATGTTCAAGCCTCTTGTTCACTTGCTCCAGTTCAGCAGTGCGCTCCCTCACCAGTTCTTCAAGATGGTCCCTGTGTCTTTTCAGCTCATACTCGGTCTTTTTTAGGTCCGCCTCTAGGCGCTTGTACTGGAAGAATTCCGGGATAGCAAATTTGCTTGCTCGTCCGGATTCCGTATAAACCCAAGGGGCATGTTGATTTAGATAACCTTCTATTTTTTCAGGATGGCCCATGATGAAACTACAAATCTCATCCCCCTTAGCCTTGCATTTTATCTCAACAGCAACCAATGGCAGACCGAAACTTTCCTCGCACCACCCTGACGAGTAGCCCGCATTCATTATACATACGGGGAATGAGGCCTTTTTCCCTCTACGCAGCCAGGCATCTGATTCAAAAGAACAAAGGTGGTCGTAGGAAAGGTAGAAGTCCTTATCGGAACTCAGGTTTGAGTCGGGATGTATCCTTACCAGGCCCCAACCTGTGTAAGCAAAATGGAGCGGGCCTGCTGAGAGCCTTTGAACAGGATCAATTAGCTCCATCTTATTATGAAATTTCCTGGCATCGGATTTGCCAATGGCGTGAGCGAGATCAAAGAGCATTCTATGGGCTACCCGGACGGCCTCCTCGTCCCCTTCATCTTTGTATAGCTCCCTTACAAGGTCAAAAAATTCAAGTGAAAGGGAAGATGCCCTAACCAAAATGTATCGCTCGCCAGCTATTTCAAGAGTTCCTTCCTGAGGGTTTTCCAGTTTATGAAGGAAGTATTCATGAACTGATCTGTAAGCATCTGTGAAAAAGGAGAGAAGTTTTTCGGGGACCTCCACTGGTATTGGATGTTCAGTAGGACTTTGGCAAGCCCTTTCCGAAGAATCATGAACCCCCCTTTTCTCGGAGAGCTTATAGGGAGCAGCAGGGTTGAAGTGGGCCTGAGCCAGGTCGTTTTTCCTAGTATTCAGGAATTTTCGGCTGAGCATCCAATCCTCCTGTGATGAGGTGTCTCCCATTCCGTCCATTTTAGTCGCTATGAACAGGATATTTGGCAGAATCCTCTTCTTTAATCGGTTAGAAACGAAAAATAATAAATAAGCGGCTAACGAGAGGAACATCTTAAGGAAATGGTGCACAGGTAATATGCGGGGGAGGCTCTAGGGGGTGTTCTCGGAAACTGGTCCTGTACCCAGAAAGGGGATAAAGAAGATCAGGCCCATCCCCGGAATTGAGGCAAGAAAGCTGATCCCAAAAAAGGCCCCATAGCCTAACCATGCTGCCAGGAAACCACTGCTTGCCCCAGCCAGTACACCACTAATGTTCATAAGGCCGGAGCCAATGGCAAAGTGGGCAGCCTTGAACTCTTTTAGACAGGTTCGCATGAGGTAGGTAATCAGAATAGAGGTGCCCAAGCCGCCGGCGAACTGATCAAAGGCATGGACCGAGGCCACCATCAAGATATTACACGTACCAATGGGTGTGACCACATTTGCACCGGTGTTCACAGCCACATACGGCTGAAGATGCAAGGCAAGGAGCATATAGATGAGATTTGTAACGTTCTGGGCAATGAGAAAAGGCCAGATGGTCTTCCGCAGTCCATAGCGTGAGATGAGCCATCCACCTACTATGGCACCTACAATAGAGAAAGGCAGCCCCACACCTCCTGAAATCCATCCATAATGTACCTTGATACCCAAATCCACCATGAATGGAGACACCATAGAGGTCAGCATGGACTCCCCTGCTCGCATCAGTATGATAAAGGCCAGAGCTATACCCATTCGTTCCCTGTCCATAAAGGCCATGAAGGCACGGGCATAAAATGTCTTCCTGTCACTTAGTAGGAGCTGCTTTACTTTGTTTTTGAAAAGACCAAGGAGGATAAGTGCAAGCAAAAGTCCAACGGCAATCCATCCGGAAAACCCTATCCTTGCTAATGCTGGGAACTGAGGAACAATTTGCTTGTTCCAGTAAGGAGTCAGTACCTTCAAAAAGAACAAAACACAACCGCCCAGTAACAGTAAAATAATTAAGATCCTAAGGTTAAGCAATGCAAGGACAAGCTCCCTGAAAGAGCTCTTGTAGGTTTCTACCTTGGGGAGCAGGATCAGGTGATAGCAGAACAGAATGGCCAGCATCGAGGCCGAGCAGATATAGGCTGCTTGCCAGGATACTGTCGTGCCGATGGTTATGATGATTCCTGTGCCTGTCATCATGGCAATACGATAGGCCATTACCCTGTAACCCACGAATTTGGCCTGCCCCTTTTCATCCAGGGCCTCCATGTAGTATCCGTCGATGGCCATATCATGGGTGGCAGCTATAAATGAGCCGACGAGCAATATCAAGGCAATGAATCTTACTCCCCCAGATAGGGCTGAAAAAAAAGCGATGAGGCCCATAAGCAGAACAAGAGCCCCTTGCATGAGGAGCATCCAGCGCCTTTTTGTCCCATATTGATCTATGTGGGGGCCCCAGAGGAATTTTAACACCCAAGGTATACCATAAAGAGAAGTAAGGCCTATGGCTTGAAGGCTGACCCCAATGTCGCGGAAAAAGACTGAGGATATTATTCTTATAATTGTGTATGGAAAGCCTTCAGCAAAGTAGGTTGTAAAGGCCCATACGTGGGGAGATTGGATAAGGCGGTTTCTTGAAGAGGACAATATCACTAAAAGACCTTCCCCTTAATGGATCATATGGCTGTGGGTTATATTTGGAGCCTTATCTTTCGAATACCTTCATACCCGCTCTTCATTTCTTGATCAACTGTTTTATGCAGATGGACTTTAAAAGAGTATTGACCTCTATTCTCATGTGAGAATACGGGGAGTTTGATTTGGGAAATAGATTTTGTTATGGTGAGGAAGACTTTAAAGGCTTGGGAGAATTGGTCAACTATGCGCGGAGGTCTTGATCTCAGGTCAGGCAAAGGGAGGCGAAAAATAGTGCTCCGGGAGAAAAACATCACCAAAATTGGAAGAAATGATCCTTGTCCTTGTGGTAGTGGCCTCAAGTACAAGAAGTGCTGTCTTGGAAAAGACAATATAAAGGTAAATAATCTAGAAGAGGTCTATTTGAGAAAGTACGGCATTCGATTAAAGCGCAAGAAGGACATTGAGGCCATAAAAAGGGCAGGAATTGTGGCCTTAAAGACATTGGATTTGGTGGAATCCAATATAAGGCCTGGGATGGCCACCAAGGATATCGATCGCCTGGTGTACGATTTTACCATTGAACAAGGGGCTGTTCCAGCCCCCTTAAACTACAAAGGATTCCCTAAAAGCGTCTGTGTTTCTGTCAACGAGGTGATCTGTCATGGTATTCCGGGAGACCGGCTCCTGCAAGAGGGCGATATCGTAAATGTGGATGTGACGCCCATTCTTAATGGGTATTACGCAGATGCCAGTAAGACCTTTTTTGTGGGCTCTCCTGGTGAAGATGCCAGAAAAATTGTTGCCGTAGCAAAAGAAAGCCTTAAAAGGGGAATAGCACAGGTACGCCCTGGCAACACCATCGGTGATATTGGCTGGGCTATACAGACCTATGCAGAGGCACAAGGGTGTTCCGTGGTAAGGGAATTTGTAGGCCATGGTGTGGGATTCAAATTCCATGAACCACCTCAGGTCCCTCATTACGGACGGAAGGGTGAGGGTATCGTACTTATCCCTGGGATGGTCTTTACTGTCGAACCAATGATTAATCTTGGACAACGGCATCTGAAGATTTTGGAAGACAATTGGACCGCAGTAACAGCTGATGGATCACTCTCTGCCCAGTTTGAGCAAACCATACTTGTCACCAAGGATGGCTGGGAAAGTCTAACGCCATATGAACTCTAATATAGAGGGCCTTGGAGGTCATGAACAAGAAACAGTCCTGGCTTTGAGAAAGAAGGCCGCATCTCTTGGATTTATTCGCATCGGTTTTTCCTTGCCCGAAATCCCTCCCTTTTTTGATGCATTTGTCGCTTGGATCTCAGGAAAGCGATATGGCGATATGGACTGGATCGCCAGGCGAACAGAGCTTAGGGAAAATCCTAGCAGACTTTTAAAGGGATGCAAAACAGTTATCAGCTTGGCATTCCCCTATTCCGCAACTATTCCAGTGACTCCCGATGGGCTAAGGGCAGCAAGATATACCGAGGGCCTGGCCTTAGATTATCATGATAGACTGAGGCGCCTGTGTAAGATTTTTGCCCAGCATATTTCAGAACTTTTTCCAGGCTCCAGACACAGGGTCTGTATAGACTCGGCCCCTATCCTGGAACGAAGCTTTGCTTATGCCGGTGGCTTGGGGTTTATAGGGAAGAATACTATGTTGATTATTCCCGGGCATGGTTCCTATGTTTTTCTTGCTGAGATCCTGACAACCGCTGAAATTCCATTCTTGCCGGTTGTTCCCTTGGAAAGCCAGTGTGGCGATTGTACACGCTGTATAGAAGCCTGTCCCACAGGTGCACTTGAGGCTCCCTATCTCCACGATGCACGACGCTGCTTATCTTACTTGACCATTGAATACAAGGGTCTGTTGAATGACAAGGTAGCCAAGGCCATGGGACACTGTTTTTTTGGTTGTGATGTATGCCAGGAGGTGTGTCCTTTTAATGAGGACAAGGGAAGAAAAGAGGTTATACTTCCACCTGCACAGGATCTTTTAAGGAGCAGTGAGGAGGAATTTAATAGACTTTTTGGTAAGACCGCCTTTGCCCGAGCCGGGTTCTGGAAAATACGGGAAAATGTTCGGGCCATCTTTTCAGAGTAAAGTAGAGCCTACCTGTTCTGCACGGGCGGCCTTTTTGCCCAGTTCGTAAGCTGCATCGAGGGCGTCTGAGCGTTTTAGGATGTCTGACTTTTTTTCCACGCCCCTAATCAGAAGATCCCCACCATAGGCCATATCAAGGGCGTCGAAGAAGTATTTAGCCACCAGTTTTGTACAGTCAAAAAGCTTTTTCCCCTTAGTGGCCCCTATTGCAATGAGGTAACCGATGCCGCTGTCGTGTCTTTTTCGTGCTTCAGGAGGCTTAGTGAGAAACCGTTTTGCCCAGCAGGCCTGGGCCCGGTCTATGATGGCCTTTATCTGGGCAGGTGGGCTGTAGAAAAAGATGGGAGTGGCCAAGATAATGACATTAGACTCTTCCAACAAGGGGTAAATCTGACTCATATCGTCTTTCTGGACGCAGATACCCGTTTGATCACATCCTCCGCACTCCAGACAACCTGAGATTTTTATATGCCTTGCGTATATCTTTTTTACCTCTGCGCCTGAGGCGGCGACTCCCTTGAGTGCTCTATCCAAGAGCTGATCACTATTTCCGCCCTTCCTGGGACTCCCATAAATGCCAAGGACAATCATGACAGCGTTCCTTGTTGGGGTTTTGGGTGTAGTAGCTCCAAATCCCTTATAAAGCCTTGGGTGTATGGGTGTCAACATAGAAGGGAACCTGAGGATAAAAACAGTAATTCATTTTTATCCTTGTAATTTTATTCGTTTTGGGTTAAATTGCTTCAAAATCGGGAGGACAGGAGGCCTTTTGGGCCGAGGAACCTGGGCAACAATATCAAACGAGTCTTTGAACTGAAGTTATGGAGCATGTACTTCTGCTAAATATCACGTACGAACCTCTAAGGATCATCAATTGGAAAAAGGCCATAACACTTCTTTTGCTTGGCAAGGTGGAGGTCCTGGAGGAGTACAGCCGGGAGATCCGGTCGGTGAGCTTTACCATACGTTTACCCTCTGTGGTGCGCCTTCTTAGGATGGTCAAGCGGCCCAAGAGTCCTGTCAAGTTCTCGCGGCAGAATATTTATGCTAGGGACAAATACAAATGTCAGTATTGCGGCCAGAGGTTTTCCTCTGAGGAACTCACCTATGACCATGTGATTCCTCGGTCTCGTGGAGGCAAAACCGAGTGGGAGAATATTGTCACCTGTTGTGTAGATTGCAACAGGCGCAAAGGAGGCCGAACACCGGCAGAAGCAGGAATGAAATTGATAAGGAAGCCGGTAAAGCCTACCTGGATCCCTGCCCTTAGAATAACAATCGGGTTCAGGGAGGTGCCCCAGTCCTGGCGAGATTATCTCTACTGGAATGTGGAGCTCGTTGAATAAAAGGCAAGCCCGCTACAGGGCTTGCCGGACTTTCTGAATGAACTATAGCCGTTGCGTCTTCTTTCTAGGATTTGATCGCAGCGGCTATTTTTTTTGCTGTTTCTTCTATGGCATCCTTATCACCCGGCTTCAACTCCCATGTGGTTATAGGCAGTTCAGGATCTCCGGCATGCCTTGGCACAAGGTGGAAGTGGTAATGCATGACTACCTGGTTCGCCCCTTTTCCATTCAATTGGAGACATGCCACACCTGTGGGCTCCAGTGCTTCTCTCATGGCACGGATGATCTTTTTGGCAGCAAGGTGTATGGCCACAAGGTCTTCATCCGGTATTTCATAGAGATTTTCCGCATGTCTCTTTGGGATGATCAATGTGTGGCCAAGCGCGATTGGATTTATGTCCTCAAAGGCCAAGACATGATCATCCTCATAGACCTTGTAGCAGGGGATTTCTCCCTTAACAATCTTGCAAAAGATGCACTCTTCCATGCCATGCCTCCTTTCAGTGATCATGAAAGTTTATTTCGAGAGATAATCGACTCAATCTTTTTCTTCTTTTCTTCTGGTACATTAGTGGGTCTCTTCAGGTTCATGGCCCGCATTACGTCATAGGTGCCGTCCTCGAAGATCACGGGCACCTGAATGATATAGTCTGGGTGTTGGCAACACCCAGGTGCGAAGTACCTACCCGGCTTGTGTCCTTGCTTTAGCGCCTTTATGGCCGCCTGATACATTTCCTCAGACAAAACCATACCCATTTGGCCTGTAAAAAGGGCAACAAACTCACCGGGTTCAAAGGAGCGTTTTTTCTGGTCCATACTTATCCTTGGTATTGTGAATCCGCTGTAAAAGGACCTATGCGGATCAAAGTATGGAAGATTCACTATGGCCTGTCAATAGCAAACCACAAACTCTTTCCCGGATCTTGCCTATTATGTATACCGGTTCTAGGAAATACCACCTACTAGATCCTGGGCCAAACTCTTTAGATTTATTAAATACCTGTCTGCGCTAATCTCAAGTAACCGCAAAAGGCCCTTTACTGCAGGGGGAATGTATTGTTCAAAACCCTTCTTGTGTTGTTTTTTGGTCAGGAAGCCAAATGCCCCCAGGATCTGAAGATTTCTTTGGATGGCGATATACAAGAAATGCCGTTTTATATCCTCTGCCCAATGAGGGTTAAGGCGCCCCACAAGTTTTACGTATTCATCGTAAATTAGGTCGCGCAGTGAACCTGGCAGAGTTGTGTATGGATCGATGAGCAAGGAAGCAAGGTCGTATGCCAAGGGACCAAGGCGGCCTCCCTGCCAGTCCAAGATTCCGAGTTGGTTGCCCGAAACCATAATATTTCTGGACTGAAAGTCCCGGTGCATGAAGAAATTGGCGTTTGCCCGGGATGCAAGTTCCACCAAATGATCAAAATCCTGCTTCAATTCCTTCCAGTCCTTTTTGAGCCCGAGGTAGAGGCCTAGGAAGGCATCTTTAAAGTACTCCGACTCGTATTTACGCATGACATGTTGATCATACACAGCGGTTTGACAGCACCAAGTCGTATCAAACCCTTGCCTGCCGTCCACCTGCAGACGCAGAAG
>Ga0180301_10001620_pt1 | contig 17748 bp, 19 predicted proteins | sample GuaBasSediGuay16_FD_121797 | JGI IMG/M metagenome (GOLD analysis project Ga0180301, IMG submission 121797) | Subseafloor sediment microbial communities from Guaymas Basin, Gulf of California, Mexico - Guay16, Core 4569-2, 12-15 cm | ecosystem: Environmental > Aquatic > Marine > Hydrothermal... | reverse complement strand
GTACACCTCCATGTTGTCCTCTGATATCTTCACGTTTATCTTGGGATGGGCATGTTTCTCAAGCAACTCCTCCATCATTTCTTCCTCTGGTAGATATTCTTCCTTTATGTCCAGTATGTTTATCTCTCTCACTTCCATCTCCTCAATTGGTGTAATCTTCGCGATCAGACCTTTCTCGGAATCGAAAGTGATATCACCATGCACCAAGTTAAACCATGCTGTTCCATACCTCCTCTCTATCTCTTTAAGCAGCTCCTCAAGGGTCTTACCTCTTATCTCCTCCATGAGAACGACAAACCCCCTTTTTGACTGTAAGTTTAACATCTTTTGATTTGCACTTATATAAGATTTATCATATATATTATAATAGCATCGCTCTTTTTGCAAAGTGAACGAACAGTATTTCATTTTACAAGCGTGTATTAAGTTAAATAATTTGACATGGAATCCAAGAAGATATATAATCTGTTTCGATATATCGAAGTAGATATATAGGGGGTGAAGTTCATCAAGAGCAGTTTTCTCAAACTCATGATACTTCAGTATATACGAAAGCACGATAAACTAACCGGTTATGAGTTCATGAAATTCTGTAGGGAAAAAGGATTAAGAGTGTCTCCAGGAACGATTTATCCTCATTTGAAAGATCTTTCAGATAGAAAAATACTCACGGTTGTAAACGAAGGAAGGAAGAAGTATTACATCCTTACAAAAAAAGGAAAAAAGACGTTGGAAGAGTTGGAAAGCAGGAAAGAAGAGATCAAGAAACTCGTTTCAAAACTGGGAATAATGTGGGAAACTGATATAAACATCCCACGAACCGTTTTACGGGCTCTTCGGAAATTCCTGACGGACCTTCACAACTTCGATTGGAACAGTGGAAACGTGAGAGTCCTTCTAAAGGATATTGAGGAACTCGCTGAAACCTTGAGGAGGTGGAAGGATGAAAGCGATAGAAGTTCATAATCTGAAGAAATATTATGGAAAGGTGAAAGCAGTAGATGGTATCTCGTTTCATGTTGAGGAAGGAGAGTTTTTCGGCTTCCTCGGCCCCAATGGGGCGGGCAAGAGCACAACTATAAGAGTTCTTACAACTCTCGCCAAACCTACTTCTGGTGAAGTGAAAGTAGCCGGTTTTGATGTTGTCAAAGAAGGCGAGGAAGTTAGAAAAAGAATAGGTCTTGTTTCAGACAGACTTATACTCTACGATAGATTGACGGTAATGGAAAACCTGAGATTTTTCTCAAAGCTATATGGCCTTGATGAGAGCACAATCAAGAAAAGAGCTAGAGAGCTTCTAGAACTTTTGGATATGTGGAAGTGGAAGGATACTCCCGTCTCTAAACTCAGTACCGGTATGAAACAAAAAGTGAATCTGGTGAGAGCCCTCATACCAGACCCTCAGATTCTCTTCCTGGATGAACCGACCCTTGGCCTTGATCCGCATACCACCAGAAAGATCAGAGACTTCATAAAAGAACTCAACAAAAAGGGAACGACCATCATTTTAACGACCCACATGCTCCATGAAGCAGAGATTCTTTGCGATAGAATTGCCATCATAAATCGTGGAAAGATAGTTGCCATGGATACTCCAAGGAATTTAAAACACTTATTCAGAGAGAAAGAGATCGTGGAACTTGAGCTTTTGAATCCAATAGATCTCTCAAGTTTCGATGGAGTCATGAAGGTACTGGAGCATACAGGGGATTATTATAAGGTGGAGGTATCAGATATAAACACTTTCTTGTCGATGTTGTCTTCGAAGAAAGTAAGGTTGAAATCCATAAGAACGCATGAGCCAAGTCTTGAGGAGATATTCGTAAAACTCACGGAGGTGGGATCATGAAAACCATGTGGCACATCGCTGTGAAAGATCTGAAATATCTTGCAAGAAGCAGGACTGCTTTCTTTGCTTTCCTTTTGATGCCTATACTCATGATGCTCATGATGAGCTACATATTCCCCAAGATGCCATCCAAGATAACGGGGAAGATAGGAATCCTTTCTTACGACCCTCTCTTCGAAAAGAGTGTTCCGAAAAACAAGGAGATGATCTTTTATAAAAGTAGAGATGACTTGATAGAAGCTCTCGCAAAGAATGAGATAATAGTTGCTGTCATCGTTCCAAAGGGATTCACAGCGAGTATTATCACAGGGAAAGCATCGCTTGAGGTTATACCGAATCCCTCGAATCCTCAGATGGCGATATCTATCGCTCAAATGATGGCTGGTTCTATGGGAAAGGTGAGTTTTTCCAAGAAGATTTCGGTCAAGCTCATAAACATCGACGGAGGGAAGTTCAACTACTACGATTTCATGGCACCAGGCATGATGGCGATGATCGCTATTTTAAGTGTTGCAACGGGACTCGCATCTTCTATAACTAGAGAAAGAGAGCTTGGAACCCTTGATGGTCTGATGGTGACTCCTGTGAAAAGAGGATACATAGTCTCTGGAAAAATAATAGCTCAGACGATAAGAGGCTTGATACAGGCCCTTTTGATTCTTCTTGTATCTTTCTTGCTTTTCAATGTCACAATACGAGGTTCTTTAGCACTCACCATATTCCTACTTGTACTTGGAACCTTCAGTTTCATAGGAATAGGGATAATAGTGACAGCTGGTATGAGGGATCAAGAGACTGCACAAATAGTGATGTCAACTATAACCTTTCCCATGATGTTCTTCTCTGGAATATTCTTTCCAATTGATCAAATGCCGAAATTTGCCAAGTACCTTTCAAAATTCATGCCTCTAACCTATGCTGCTGATGCTCTGAGAAAGGTTATCACACTTGGTGTTGGATTTGAATTCATCATCAAGGATATCTTGATCCTTCTTCTGTTTGCCGTTGTGAGTACAACTCTTGCAACGATATACTTTCCAAAACTTGTGAGAGATTAACGCACAATCCTGGAAGCCGCTTTCCTTAGCCTGTTCATTACAGAAAAGAGTATTCCTCTTTCTTCGAACCCCTCCACTACGATGGGGGTTCCTTCTTCCTCATCTACTCTTCTGAGCACATCGAAAAGGTTATGAGCTATGGAATAAGGATTTTCCAAAGATCCCATGATAACGACTCTTCTATTTTCGTATCTTTCGGCATGCTCTACAGGACATACGATAATTGCTTTTTCAAACTCTTCCAACACTTTCTGTATCTTCCTTTGATTTTCAACGAGTATCAGAGGCTTAACGGGAGAATAGTGTCTATACTTCATACCAGGTGATAAAGGTTTTCCCTCAAACGATCTTCCATACACATGATCTGGAATTTGAAGATCTGGTAGAAGCTCTTTCAGCCTCTCGACTGTCACTGGTCCTGGCCTTAAAAGAGTGGGAGGATGCTTTGAAACATCCACAATGGTAGATTCAAGCCCAAGTGGCGTTCTTCCCGCTTTTAAGATTAAATCGACCTTTCCAAAGAGATCTTTGACAACGTGATCATCAGATGTTGGACTTGGTCTTCCGGAGAGATTCGCACTGGGAGCAGCTATTGGAGTACCAGAAAGTTCGATCAATCTTCTAGCAACAGGGTGACTTGGCATTCTGACTGCAACTGTGGGAAGGCCTGCACATACAACATCGGGAACTTTTTCGGATCTTTTTAAAATCATTGTTAGTGGGCCTGGCCAGAAGATTTCTGCCAATTTTTTCGCTATTCCTGGAAATTCTGTGATTACATCTTCAAGTTGATCCAATCCTGATATATGCACTATCAAGGGATTATCAGGAGGCCTTTTTTTGACTTCAAAAATCTTCATAACAGCTTTCTCTCTGAAAGTATCTGCTCCAAGGCCATACACAGTTTCTGTTGGAAAAGCCACCAACCCTTCATTTTTAATGACTTCCGCAGCTATCTTTAGAACATTTTCATCAGGATTCAAAGGATCTACCTCGAAAACCTTTGTTTCCATATGATCCCTCCGATAAAGAAAAAGGGGCAAAAGCCCCTTGTGGATGGTGCCGAGGGCGGGACTTGAACCCGCACGGGGTTATCCCCCAGCTGATTTTGAGTCAGCCGCGTCTGCCATTCCGCCACCTCGGCATTTCATTGAAAAAGTTTAACACAAGCTATGTATCTAGTCAAACAGATCTCACGGATTTTCATCGACATTCAACCTCAAAACCCAACCATCGGACTCTCCATATTTCACGATCTCTTTTGAACGGGTGTAACCAACAGCGATAATTCTCTCATCCGATAGGGCAACGATTTTTCTCAACACTTCAAGGTCACTTCCTCCGAATTTTCCTTCCCAAAGTTTTTCAAGGTTTTCATTCGTTTTGATGATCCAAAAATCCCAGTTAGTAGTTCCTCCAAAGATAATATTATCATCTTCTGTCACATCAACACTGGATACGTAGCTGTCACCCTCTCCTTCAAAGAATCTTTCTGAAACGATTGTGCCATCATCAGATATCACAGTGGCGTATCCTTCTTTTCTTTCCTTTGTACCCGCTACCACGTATTTTCCATCTTTTTCAGCCACATCGAAGAGAACAACATCGGGTATTTCTACCATCCAGTCCTGAGTTAAATCGGATTTCAATTTTACTACCGGTCGCCTCACCAGTTTGCTCTATCCTCCTAACGAATAAGAACCCACCGTTTGGTGTTTCCAGAAATTTCTGATATTTTACTTCTTCAAAATACGTTCCTGTAGCGATTTTCCCACTTTCAGGTTCTATTATGAAGAACAACGTGTACCAGGTTTTTCCACAAGGACGTTTGTCAAAACGCCTATGTAACCGTTGTAATTGTTCTGAAGTAATGCGGCGTGAACTATTATATCGTATGTGTCTGAGATCCCTAGCGCTGTTGTGTCCATCAATTCTAAATCCTTGTTGAATCTTATCACAAGCCCATCTTTATTCCCCTCATAATCTTCTATATCATCAGAATATGTTAATCCATAGATGACGTACGCATCGACCATTTCCGTTACACCTTCTATGGTCCTTTCATCCTTATTTCCCCCAACTACCAGTTGTTTCACTATGTCACCTTGTTCATTTATTTTCAATATCCAGGCATCTTTCTGCTTAGGTGTGAAACCTGTCAAATCTCCATCTGAAGAGTTGGTAACACCAACCAGCAAAAAACCGTTTTCAACAGGTAAAATACTGCAAAATGTATCATTTCCACTACCTTCAAAAACCTTTGACCATACCAAATAATTTGGAACACTGGGAGGAACACAAGAGGTTAGCATTAAAAATAATAAAGATGAGAGGATGAAATACCCACCTTTCATAGTTGTCCTCCTCCAACAAAATTTGATTTTCCTAACTTTGATTATAACAGATTTTTTGATGATTTGCCTTGCAGGAAATGCAATGAGATTTCCTGAAGACAATCAGGAAGTACCCTGTGTAATCACTAAGAGAGGTCATGAATAAAATGTTGGTAAAATCAAACCTTTCGAGGTCAAAATCGAGTTTTTTCTCAAAATGTTGGAGGGCTCACCACCCATATACCTATCGCTTCTTTATCGCCTATGTTCCGCCATTTATGAGGAAGATTACAAGGATAAGTTATGCTGTCTCCTTCTTCCAGTATGAAGACCTTGTCACCAACCGTTATTTCCATTTTACCTTGAAGTATTATTCCTGCCTCAAGCCCTTCATGGGAGTAGAAGTCTTTACCGCTCCCTTCCCCAGGTTTTAGATAAACCATGAACATGGCTAAAACGTTGTTTTTTGTTGAGAGTAGTTCGTATCTGAGAGCCTCTGAAACTATAATGCTCGTTCTTTCTTTTTTTCTAACAACGTATTTTGCTTCTTCCTTTACAGTTTCTTCCTGGAAGATAGAAACTAGGGTCTCTCCGAGGGCATCTAGTATTTTTTTCAGAGTGCTCAAAGAAGGGGAGACCTTTCCATGTTCTATCTGGCTTATAAGACTTGGTGTCACACCAATTCTTTTAGCCAAATCTTTAAGTTTTATTCCCTTGGATTTCCTAACTTCCCTGAGTTTTCTCCCTATGTCTTTTATATCTCTCATGATTATTCCTCCATTCCCACAAGTTTCAACATGGAGCCATACAGTTTCACTAGTTTTTCAAATTCATCAGGATCGTAAAATTTACATTCGCCAGATGTGAAATATTTCGCAACATCTACACAATATCTAACTACTGGCTCGAGATCGGTGGGGCTTGATGCACCCGTTGCACATCCTGGAACGGGAACTTCTGATGTTATAGCAACTCCTACCACAGGACTTTTAGTTACCGTTGCTGGCTGCATTATACTGTTTATGTGATGTATTCCATTTCCATAAGGCGTTATATCCTGCATCGTTATTGGAAGAACGACTGGGGGTTTTCCACAGACCCTTTCATATATGTCCAAAAGATCATTCGATGGTTTCAATATGTAACCCTCCTTCACTGTTGGAGAGATGGCGAAACCCTTAACGTTTATCACTCTGTTCCCTCTCGTTGTGTCTATCGATAATATCGCTCTCATATCGCTCGTTATCATCTCTTTGAGGACTTCTTTAACCCCTACAGGAGATCCCATGAATGGAACAGGCTCATGAGGCTCTATAGGAGCGTTAGGGCACACATGGGTTGCCACCACAACATCGCTTTCAAGGACATCCCCTTTTTGCCTCATTTTAGCTAGCCTCAAAGCACTTGCGAGGGCAACTACTGCTCCATCACCGTCGCTGACTAAACCAAGAAAGTTGGGCCTTGCTCCCACCCCTCCAAGTTGTCCTATGATACCTAAAACGTTCTCCTTACCTTTACCAGGTATTCTTACTATGACCACATCCGTTTTTCCTTTTTCACTTTTCAGAGTTTTCACGCGAACCTCTACGTCGTAGTTTTCAAAAACTTTTCTGATATCTGATCCATTTACATTCGGATCATCTAGAAGATCGTAAATGAGAATGACATCGCTTAGCATCTTCATCCCTCCTTGTACAGGTAGCAGAAGATTAAACGATCGTCTAATCTAATAGGCTCTGGGGGGGTATCACATATATCCATTGCATATTTACACCTGGTTTTGAAGGGGCAACCTTGTGGTGGATCCAAAGGACTTGGTATTTCTCCTTCGAATACCTCATCATCCTTCTTTACTTTTGGATCTGGAAGTGGTACCGACGAAAGAAGAGCTCTCGTGTAAGGATGAAGAGGCTCCAAAAGGATGTCCTGAGCTGGGCCTATCTCCATAACCTTCCCAAGATACATTATCATAACTCTATCAGCTATATGCTCTACAACCTTCAGGTCATGACTGATGAATATGTAAGTTAGAGACAGCCTCTCTTGTAGATCCATCAGAAGGTTCAATATCTGAGCTTGAACAGATACATCTAGCGACGATGTTGGTTCATCCAGTATGAGAAGTTCTGGCTCCAGCACTAAAGCCCTTGCAATGCTGACTCTTTGTTTCTGACCACCGGAAAGTTCATGTGGATATTTGTTCAAAACGTCCTCTGTCAACCCAACTTTTGATATAACCTCTCTTACTCTTCTTTCTCTATCACCTTTCGTGCCAATTTTGTATATATCTAGCCCCTCTCTCACGATATATTTGATCCTCTTTCTAGGATCTAAAGAAGCCTCAGGATCTTGGAATACGATTTGTACTTTCTTTCTAAGAAATTTGAAATCCTCTTTACTTTCTACGGCTCTTCCCTCGAAAAGGATCTCACCAGCTGTTTTTTTATGAACTCCGAGTATGGTCATCGCGATTGTGGATTTACCACTTCCGCTCTCCCCAACAATCCCAAGGGTTTCTCCCTTTTCAACATAGAAGGAAACGCCATCCACCGCTTTTATAAATCGCTCAGGTTTTCCAAAAAGTTTATCTTTTATTGGAAAGTACACCTTCAGGTTCTTAATCTCCAAAATTTTCATGAATGATCAGCTCCTCTTTGATAGAGCCAACAGCTGACATAAGAACCGTTCACTTTAAAAAATGGAGGTTCTTTTTCTCTACATAACTCGGAAGCATCGGAGCATCGTGGGTGAAACCTACAACCTCTTGGTGGATTCATAAGATTAGGAACATTCCCAGGGATAGAATGGAATCTGCTTTTTCTCTTCTTATAGAAAGATGGTATGGATTTCAAAAGACCTCTGGTGTAAGGATGAAAGGGATGTTCAAAAATATCATCGATCCTCGCTTTCTCAACAATTTTTCCTGCATACATAACCACGACGCGATCTGCAATCTGTGCTATCACACTCAAATCGTGAGATATGAAGATGATGGATGTTTTTGAAGATTCTTTTAATTTTCTAAAAAGCTTCAGAATCTGTGCTTGCGTCGTCACATCCAAAGCTGTTGTTGGTTCATCAGCTATTAAAAGTTTGGGCTCACACAACATCGCCATGGCAATCATAACCCTTTGTCTCATACCGCCACTGAATTCAAAAGGGTATCTGTTCATCATCGTTTCGGGATCTGGTATTCCCATCATTTTCAAAACTTCCACACTTCTGTTCCATGCTTCCCTTTCACTCATATTGAGATGCTCTTGGAGGACCTCAACCAATTGAACGCCTATTTTCAAAGAGGGATTCAAGGAATTTAAGGGATTCTGGAATACCATGGATATTTCCTTTCCTCTGAGTTCGTGGATATTTCCGGATATGTCTTTTCCTTCAAAAAGAATTTTTCCATTGACTACCTTTCCAGGAGGAGAGGGAACGAGTCCCATTATGGCAAGAGCGGTCACACTCTTTCCACTGCCACTTTCTCCAACTATTCCGAGAACTTCCTCGTGCTCGACCTCAAAGCTTATACCGTCAGGCGCCCTTATCTTCCCCTCAGGTAGGGAAAACTCAACCACAAGGTCTTTAACCTCAAGGAGTGCCAAGTTTTTTCCCCCTCCTGAAGTAGTCCTTTATTTCATTCAAAAGGTCCTTTGAAGTGAAAACATCGTAACAGGTCATTGCAAGAGCTTTCACAGCCCTTATCATAGCTTCATATCCTTCTTTTGAATTGGCAAATTTGGCAAATTCGTGTGTATGTGCTGGGACGTACTTACCACCGGTTATGTTCACATAAGCATGTATTCCAGGAACAACTTGTGTTACATCACCCATGTCGGTTGATCCCACTCCTTGCTCGTAGGTTCTCTCCACAACTTTTTCCCCTACTATCTCAAAGTTCCTCTCTAAAGTCTTGGCAAGTGGCATGTTTACGAATACTTCGTTCATAGACTCTAACTCTTCGAGATTGTATCTACAACCAGTCATCAATGCTGCCCCTTCCACGAGTTTTCGGAATTTTTCAGTGACCCTATCCAATGTATCTTTCTCAAGAGCTCTCACGATTACCTCAGCAGACGTGTATTCTGGTATTATGTTTGGAGCTTGTCCACCATTGGTAATGATTCCATGTATTCTGACCTTCTCTGGTAGCTGTTGTCTCATGAGACCTATTCCAGAAAAAAGCTGTATCATGGAATCCAAAGCGTTGATACCCTCTTCAGGGTCCGCTGCCGCATGTGATGGTTTTCCGAAAAACTCTACTTTATAAACCTTCAAGGCATAAGATATATCAAAACCAGTTGTAAACGACGCTGGATGTATCATCATGGCGACATCCACATCTTCGAAAACACCGTTTTTTATCAGTATCCTCTTTCCGGCTCCTTTCTCCTCAGCAGGTGATCCCACAACAAGGATAGTCCCCTCATGTTTATCCAAAACACCAGTTCTTTTGAGCGCAACCCCCGCGCCTGCACTGATAACTCCTATCATATTATGACCACAAGCATGTCCAAGTTCTGGTAGGGCGTCGTACTCTGCAAGGAGTGCTATAACAGGAAGTCCAGAACCAAATTTTGCGATGAACGCTGTTTCAAGTCCTGCCACATTTCTTTCAACTTCGAAACCTTCTTCTTCGAGGAAATCAGCAAGAAGTTTCGATGACCTCTTCTCTTGAAAAGCTATCTCTGCATATTCGAAGATTTTCTTTGCCATTTCGATGAGTTTCTCCTTCATTTCATCCACCGTTTTCATTATCTTGTCTTTCATTCTATCCCTCCTCACGTTCTTAGCCTGGGATCCAATACATCTCTCAAACCATCACCAAGCAAATTGAAACCAAGGCATGTCAACAAGATGGCAAGTCCTGGAAATACTGCCATATGGGGAGCAACTTGAAGGAAATCTTTAGCTTCACTCAACATACTCCCCCATGAAGGTGTTGGAGGTTGTATTCCAAGTCCTAAAAAACTCAAGGTAGCCTCACTTATAACAGCTCCTGCGAAGTTCAGTGAAGAGTATATTATCAGAGAAGGTACTATATTCGGAAGAATATGGTGGAAAATAACTCGAAGATCAGAAGCTCCTAGAACTTTGGATGCTACCACAAAATCCTCATTTTTAACATTTAAAACAGCACTTCTCACAACTCGTGCAAAACTTGGAACCATAACGACACCTATTGCGATCATGGCATTGAAAAGGCCTGGCCCTAGAACAGCCATCATCGCTATGGCAAGAAGAACGTAGGGAAAGGAGAGAAGAGCATCCATGAATCTCATAATCAAGGAATCCAGAAATCCGCCGAAGTATCCAGAAATTATTCCAAAAACGGTCCCTATAGAGGCTCCTATGCCGACCGCAATTACCCCAACCATCAAAGATACTCTAGATCCATAAACAAGGCGGGAAAAAATGTCCCTTCCATAATCATCCGTTCCGAATATGTGGCCTCCTTCTCCCGGTTTTGCAAGAACGTACATGAAGTCCATTTCATCATAAGGATGAGTTGCTATGAGCGGTGCAAAGATCGCTAGGATTAAATCCAGGGTTATTATAGTGAGACCAGCCAAAGCGGATTTACTTTTTAGAATCCTCCTGATCGTCATGTTTCATCCCCTCTCATAGCTCTGTCGGATCTTCGGATTCACAACTGCATAAACCACATCGACCAGGAGATTTATGAATATATAGGTCACAGCGACAAAAAGCACTTCTCCTTGAACGAGCATAAAGTCCCTTCTCATAATGGCATCGACCATGAGCTTTCCAAGGCCAGGAAGCGCAAAAACCGTTTCTGTTAAAACCGCACCTGCAAGTAGATTCCCCAGTTGCAAACCAATGACTGTAATTATTGGAACGAGAGCATTCCTCAAGGCATGCCTGTATATTATCAGCCGTTTTCTTAATCCCTTAGCATAAGCCGTTCTTATGTAGTCTTGTCTGAGAACTTCCAACATACTGGATCTTGTGAATCTGGTTATAGTACCCATGGAAAGGATACCGAGCGCAAAAGAAGGTAAAATAAGATGTTTTATGACATCCCATAAACCTTTGTCTAAACTTCCAAGCCCAACTGCTGGAAGCCACCCTAGCTTCAGGGAGAATACGATGATGAGAACCATCCCAAACCAGAAAATGGGTATTGAGATTCCAACAAGTGCTAGAATCGTTATGAGAAGGTCGGTAAAGGAATTGTGCTTAACAGCACTCAATATACCTGCTGGTATCCCTACCAGAACTGCTATAAAGAGGGCTGAAACACTCAAAACAAGAGTTGTGGGAAATCTTTCCAGAATCAAGGAGAGAACATCTTGTTTGTATATTAGAGATTTCCCAAGATCCCCTGTTAAGACTCTTTTTAGATACAGAAGGAATTGGATGAAAACTGGCTTGTCAAGACCTAGCTGTTGTCTGAATCTGGCGATGTCCTCAGCTCTTGCCTCCGGTCCGAGGATCACCATAGCAGGATCTCCAGGTATGAGCTTCAGAAGTAAAAAAGTTATCAGAAGGACGAAAAACAACGTTGGTATGACCTGAAGGAGTCTTTTCACCAGATATTTCCGCAAAACATTTCACCTCGAAAATGATGGGGGAGGCCCCCATCATTTTTCTTCAACCCAAACGTTCGTGCCGGGAGCATACAGCCTTATCACCATATCAGGTGATACAGTGAAACCTTTAACTCTCTTGTTAACACCCATGACCACCATTTTGTGATAGAGCGGCATATAGACCCTATCCTGCATGATCAGCTTTTCAGCCTCCTGGTAATACTTTATCCTTTCTTTCTGGTCTGCTGTTAACTCTCCTTTAGCTATGAGCTCATCGACTTTTGGATTGCTGTATCCTCCGCCGTTTCCGTAAGTTCCTTTCCTCGATGAGTGGAACATGTAGAATATGAAGTACTCAGGATCTGGATACCAGGTCCAACCGATGGTGTACATATCGGCTTCTCCCTTCGATGTAACTGCTACGAAACTTCCCCATTCTAGAGATTGTACCTTAAGATTTATCCCTATCTTTTTCAACATAGATTGCATTATGATGGCTGCTTTCCTCCTGTTTGGATCCTCAGGGGTGTATATTGTGAGTTCCAATCCATTTTCGTATCCTGCTTCTTTCAGAAGCTTTTTGGCCTTTTCTGGGTCGTAAGGAAGAGCGAGTTTCTTTATATCCGGATTGTAAGCCCATGAACCTGGCGGGATGGGACCATAAGCTCTTACACCAGAACCGTTTGGAAACAGCACTTTTATTATCTGATCCAGATCCACACCATAGAATATAGCTTCTCTGACTTTCTTGTCTGTTGTTGGGCCACGCATTGAGTTCATGTACACCGCATAAACGTTCACCCCGGGAACCATGACAACATCCACACCTGGAGTTGCTTTAACTTTCGGAATATCTTGATCGAGGATATCACTTGCTATATCGACCTCACCACTCATCAAGGCGACCGCAAGGACTGACTTGTTCGGTATGAACTTATACGTTATTTTCTTGAGATACGGTTTCTCCCCCCAATAATCCTCGTTTCTGACGAAAGTCATGTGGTCATCTTTCACCCATTCAACCATTTTGAAAGGACCTGTTCCAACAGGATGAAGAGTGAATTCATCTCCCCACCCCTCAACTTCCTCTTTCGGAACTACAGCTGCTCCTATATCCGTCAAAACCGTAAGGAAAGGAGCAAAAGGATACTTGAGGGTTATTCTGACAGTGTACTTATCGACGACTTCCACTTTGTCCACCATATAAAGTCGCACCATCGGCGATATCTTTATTTCCCTTTCGAAACTGTATTTCACATCTTCAGCCGTTACCTCTCTTCCATTCTGGAATTTCCCCTTTTGGAAGTGGACACCTTTCCTGAGTTTGAACGTCCAAACCTTCAGATCTTCTGAAACTTCCCATGATTCTGCAAGGAGTGGCCTTATCTCCTTCACTTCAGCATCGTATGCCACCAAAGTTTCAAAAACGTTTCTCATAACCTGAGCTGATGCAAGATCCTGATACAGAGCGGGATCCATGGTGGTTGGATTCTGATCGGTACCGACAACGATCTCCCCATCGTAATTAGGACCTCCCAAAGAGACGACAGCTAGCAGTGTAATAGTAAGAAGCAGAATGAACTTTCTCACGACCAACACCTCCCTTATAATATGGACCTGAGGAAATTTCCCAACAACCTACGAGCTGATACTACAATGCCTTTCGTGTGCTTCTTCACAAACTTTTCATCTCTTAAGGTGTATCCTATACAGTCCAAAATCACAAGATCCCTATCCTTCAAAACCGATAAATCGCTGAGAACGTGTGTGTAAGGTGAATACGATGTTATTTTTAGATTCTTTACTAGATTCTTCCATTTTGTTTTCACCATCTCGATCTGACTGGGTTCGGGAACAACGACTCCCAATTTTTTAGGTTTTAAGATTGAGACAAAGCATTTCAATATTTTTGAAGGAAGGATATATCCGTCTATATCTATATCATCAGTACACAAAAGTACTGTCGTTCCGCCCTTGCGTGAAATTTTTTTTAATTCATTCTCCACCCACTTTCTTGAGAGCCTAACTTCACTACCATCCCTAAGGCGAGTTACAAGGAAATCTTCGCTTTCCGAAGGTTTGGATTTCTCTATATTATCTGCTTCATCTAAAAGACCTATCTCTTTGTAGCTTGGTATCTTTCCAATAATTTCGAAGAGTTCCGGTAATACGTCATTTCTAGGAGTTTGTCCAAGTGTTACGAACACCATTATAGATACTCCTTCGCAGATTTTTTAAATTATACTTAAAAATGTATTCTACCAGAAAAGATTCGAAGATGTCAAGGTGAAAAAACATATGATATGGGCCTGGAAAAATCACTCGATGATGTCCAAGATTTCAGCTTTTTGATATTCCACTATCTTTTTTGGATCTATCTTTATCAACCTCCTAACGTCTCCACCTCCTCCAAGGACATAATCGTTTTTCACAACCTTTGAATCGACAATGGTTTTTATATCCACCCCAACAGGTGGGACCGAACCTATCTCATAGCCTGTAATCTTCTGAACTTCTTCAGGTTTTGCCATCCTAACCTTGCCAAGTATCTCTTTGAGTTTTTTAAAACTCACTTTGGATTCCCCATCTACGATGACAAGTATTGGCATTTTTTTACTTATCAGAACGATTGACTTGATGATCTTTCCTCTAGGAAAACCAGAGACTCTAACCGCTTGTTCAACTGTCTTCACAGGCTCTTCAAAATTCAGAATTTCTCCACCTAATTTCTGTATCAGTTCCTCAAAATTCATCTTCATCACCTCACAAACTCCACTGGGGATAGATCTTTTTGTATGTGATATGATACCATTGTGCTCGATCGTGAGGTGGAGATCATGTTATACCTAGGAACAAGTGGTTTTTCTTTTGAGGACTGGATAGGGAAAGTTTATCCTGAAAATATAAAACCCTCTCAAATGTTGAGATATTACTGGGCTGTTTGGAAATTCAACGCTGTAGAGCTTAACTTCACTTACTACACTCTTCCAACCACGAGAAGCATTGTTTCTATGCTTAGGAAAACCCCTATGAATTTTTATTTCGTTGTCAAATTACCAGGAAAGATAACACATGAAGCATGGAAAAATGGCGAAATTGATGAGTGCGTGAGTAATTTTCTGAAAGCAATACAGCCTATGCGAGATGAAGGGAGATTGAAGATGTTATTGGCCCAATTCCCATATTCATTCAAGTTTTCGCGAAAGAATGTCGAATATATAGATAAAGTGCGAGAATACTTCAAAGATATGGATCTGGCTGTGGAGTACAGGCACAGATCGTGGTTGAGAGAAGAAGTCTTTGAATTCATGAGAGAAAGGGATATCACTTATGTGACGGTTGATGAGCCTTCAATAGGCGAGCTTTTTCCATATTACCCATATCATACGACCACTAAAGCATATTACAGATTTCATGGCAGGAACAAGCGATGGTTTGAAGCGGAAGGTGGAGAAAGATACGATTACCTCTACAATGAAGAAGAATTGAAGAAATTCGCAGAAGATGTTAAAAAGTCGATAAAAGAAGTGGATGAGGTTTTTGTATTCTTCAACAATTGTCATAGAGGCTCTGCTGTGATCAATGCTTTGGATTTTTCCAAAATTCTCAAGGAGGGATAATTTTGGAAGAAATCATGGAAAAGATACTGGAAATGTTCGAGGAGAGTCAGGATGAGGAACTCATGAATTTCCTTAAAAAGGTCGTGGAAGTGTTGAGGATGAGAGGTTACACCACAGAGCAGATAATATCGGGTATCGATCTATTCCTTAAAGCCTTGAACAACGTTTTCTCCCCTTTGGTGAGTTTTGCTTTCGAGGATTATGATCATCGTATACGTGTTTTTGCAGAAGAAGAAAGCTTAGATGTTGAGGAAAAAGGGAAACTTCTCAGAGGAGAAATGGATGAATGGGAGTTCGAAGTGAAGAGGTGGAGCTGAAAAAATTATACCTTTTTCTCGGGGTCTTTATTGTATCCTTTTCAGGAATAATGATTAAACTCAGCACAATTTCACCAAGTTCTTTAGCCCTCTACAGGGTTCTATTTGCGGAAATACTATTTTTTTCCCTCTCATGGAAAGGCTTCTTTCACTTCAACAACTTAAAGGAATTCTTAGCAATTTTGTTTGCTGGCTTTTTCCTTGGCATGCATTTCCTTTTCTGGATATCCTCCTTCAGATACACAACTGTTGCAGGAGCTGTAATTCCTTTGATGCTACAGCCTATAGTTACGGGTCTTCTTGCTTTCCTCATATTTGGAGAGATTCTTAACAAGAAGGAAATATTGGCCATATTGATAGTTTTTTCAGGTATTTTGACGATGAACGTTTCCGATCTTTTGATTTCAGAAGAATTGGGATTTGGCGATTTCTTATCGATCCTGGGGAGTATCTTTGTGAGCTTTTTCACCCTTATAGCGAAGAGACTAGTACCGAAAATGGGAGCGATCCTCTTCAACGCAAGATGTTATGCCATCTCCCTAATTTTCCTCTTGATATTCAACTTGTGCTCGTGTACTATAGAATCATTGAATGTTCGCAATCTTTGGATCACGATCTTTTTGGGTTTTGGCTGTTCGTTTTTGGGTTACTCTTTGATTACCAACTCTCTGAGATTTTTCAAAACAAGTAGTGTTTCCATGGCTCTAGTAGGTGAGCCTGTTCTAGGTGTTCTTTGGTCAGTTACTCTCCTAAGGGAAACTCCCACAACTTACCAAATAGTAGGTCTTATAGTATCAGGAATAGGGCTTATGATGTTTTACAAAGTCTTGAAGATATAATATGATACGGAATTTGCGAGGATGGAGGGAAGGACATGAAGACTCTTATACTGGCAGCCGGTATGGGAAAAAGAATGAAATCCAAGTATCCCAAGGTTGTACATAAACTTTCAGGAAAACCTATCCTGAGCTGGGTCATAGATACAGCAAAAGAAGTATCAAAAGATGTTGGGATTGTTCTAGGATACAAAAACGACGAGGTAAAAAAGATACTCCCACCCTGGGTGAAAATTTTTTACCAAAAAGAACCCTTAGGGACAGCTCATGCTGTGATGTGCGCTAAGGATTTCGTAGATGAAGATGAAGATATCCTCATACTTTATGGTGATGTTCCTCTCATAAGAAAAGAGACGATTCAGAAGATGCTGGAAAAGCATAGAAACAGTGAGAGTGATGTCACCGTTCTCACAGCTATTTTCGATGATCCTAAAGGTTATGGAAGAATAGTAAGGACGAACGGAAAAATCATGATAGTTGAAGAAGCAGATGCCGATGATGAAATCAGAAAGATCAAGGAAATCAACACAGGAATATACATATTCAAAGGCAGAGCACTTCTCGAAGTTCTGCCGAAGATAAATAATGAAAATGCTCAGGGAGAGTATTACCTCACAGACGGTGTCAAGATGCTCCAAAATGTGGAAACAGTGACGGTAGAAAACGTTTATGAGGTGATGGGAGTGAATACAAGGAAGGATCTGATCATATTGGAGGATTATCTAAGGCGCGAAAAGATAGAAAACCTCCTGGAAAATGGTGTAACCATTCTCGACCCAAACAGTACTTTTATACAATACACAGTCAAAGTGGGAAAAGACACCGTTATATATCCTTTTACCTTCATAGAAGGCTATACAGAAATAGGTGAAGATTGCGAAATAGGGCCTATGACGAGGTTGATAGATTGTAAGATAGGTGATAGGGTAAAGATCGTGAGATCAGAATGCGTAGGTTCCATCATAGAGAGCGATGTTACAGTCGGACCTTTCGCAAGGTTAAGAGAAGGAACCGTCTTGAAACGATACGCAAAGATAGGGAATTTCGTAGAGGTGAAAAAGAGTACAGTGGGAGAGAACAGTAAAGCTCAACATATGACGAACATAGGAGATACGATCATCGGAAGAGATGTAAACGTGGGAGCGGGAACGATAACGAGCAACTACGGTGGCAGACGAAAAAAT
>Ga0180301_10001619_pt1 | contig 17764 bp, 13 predicted proteins | sample GuaBasSediGuay16_FD_121797 | JGI IMG/M metagenome (GOLD analysis project Ga0180301, IMG submission 121797) | Subseafloor sediment microbial communities from Guaymas Basin, Gulf of California, Mexico - Guay16, Core 4569-2, 12-15 cm | ecosystem: Environmental > Aquatic > Marine > Hydrothermal... | reverse complement strand
GTAAGTTATTGAAATCATTATGTGCTATTTGCTGAAATTTATGGGCTACAACTTTTAGTAAAGTGGAAACATATTGCTATTTCAATATGTTACAATTCTGCTTTCCGGAATACGGGATGTATAGAAAACCCAAGACTTTTTCCTAAGCCTAAGAATGGCATGCCTATTAGCTCACTTCTTCTGGAGGGAACATGGTTAAGGTGGCAGTTATTGGTGGAACCGGTTATGCAGGTGCTGAGCTGGTCAGAATTTTGTCAGGCCATCCCTACGCAGAACTAACGATGATTACCTCTCGCCAGTATGCAGGGCAACCCTTTTCCGATGTCTATCCCGCCATGGCCGGGGTTGTGAACCTGACGTGCGAGGCCTTTTCAGAAGAGGCTGTATCTGAGGCGGCCGACGTCATATTTACGGCGCTTCCGCATAAGGCGTCCATGAATGTGGTGCCCGGGCTCATTGCCCGAGGGAAAAAGGTCGTTGACCTGAGCGCGGATTTTAGGTTCAAGGACCCGGCCCTTTATGAGGCTTGGTACGAGTCCCATCAGGCCAAGGATTTAGTTAAAACGGCCGTTTATGGGCTCCCGGAGATCTATTTTGATGATATTCAAAAGGCCTCCCTCGTGGGGAACCCGGGTTGTTATCCGACAAGCGTCCTTCTCCCTTTGCTGCCGCTGATTAAGGCCCCGTTTATTGACTGTGACAGCATTGTTGCAGATTCTAAATCGGGCACCAGTGGCGCTGGCCGTTCAGCCAGTCTGGCTACTCAGTTTTGTGAGGTTAATGAAGGCTTTAAGGCATACAAAGTAGCCGCACACCGGCATAACCCAGAGATGGACGAGGTTTTAAGCCTCTTTTCAGGGCGCACGATCCACATCGCCTTTACGCCTCACTTGGTTCCCATGACACGAGGGATGCTTACCACGATTTATGTTGGCCTGAAAGAGTCTGTCTCAATGCAGGACGTAGCTTCCTATCTTGATTCGTTTTTTGCAAACAAGCCTTTTGTCCGCATCTGTCCAAGGGGCAGATTTCCCAACACCATGTACGTGAAAGGCACCAATTACTGTGACATAGGATTTCAGGTGACGGAGCGGACCAAGCACCTGGTTTTGATCTCAGCGATCGACAACCTGGTCAAAGGGGCCTCTGGTCAGGCTGTCCAGAATATGAATATTATGCTTGGGCTTCCAGAGACAGCAGGCCTGGATCAGGTACCGTTTCCTCTTTAAATGCCTGAATGATCGCAAAAACCTGATTGGATGCGCCGGAACTTCAAGCTTGTTATTGAATATGACGGTACGGCCTATCATGGCTGGCAGCGCCAGAATAATACCCCTACGGTGCAGGGGGCCATTGAGGCCGCGCTGGAGGCCATGACCGGGCGTTCGGTTGTGGTCATTGGCTCTGGGCGAACCGATGCCGGGGTACATGCCACAGGCCAGGTCGCGAACTTTTGCATCGAGACGAGACTGACGTCTGATGTCTTTGCAAATGGCCTAAACAGCCTCCTTCCTCCAGACATTGTGGTCAAAGATTGTGTCGGTATTGATGAGTCATTCCATGCCCGATACGATGCTCGAAGCAAAGTTTACGACTATCGTATCTTGAATCGGCCCATCCCAGCAGCCCTCTTTCGGCAGTATGCATGGCACATTAAAAAAAGCCTTGACCTCGAGGCGATGAAGAGGGCGATCCTTTGGCTGAAAGGCCAGCATGACTTTTCCGCCTTTGAAGCAGCTGGTAGCCCCCGATCGCACGCTGTTCGGACTGTTATGGGAGTGAACTTGACAGAAAAGGATGAAAACGGCTATGTCATCTTCAGCATTGAGGCGGACGGATTCCTGCGGCACATGGTGCGCAACATCGTGGGCACTCTGGTGGATGTGGGCCTCCGGAAAATTTCGCCGGAAGCGTTTCGGAATATTTTAATGTCAAAGGATCGTAATCAGGCTGGAATAACAGCTCCGGCTCACGGGTTATTCTTAAGGCAAGTCAAATACGAATCTCAACACACTTCAGGTGACTGATCCCTCCCTTGCGATCCTTTTAATAACGATATCATCATAGGTAGACATGATATCCCTTCGGCTGATAACACCTAGAAGATTTTTGGGATTCTGTTTGCCCACCACAGGGAGGATGGAAAAATCTCCTTGGATAATTCTGGTCAGGGCTAAAAATAAACTATCATCCTCGGTTACAGTGACCACATCCTGCGTGGCGATGTGTTGCGCGGTCAATGTTTTCTCGACATTTTCATCAAAAGTCTTCTGGCAGTCGGATATGGAGAGTATTCCGACCAGCCGGCCCAAGGCATCAACCATAGGAAAGCAATTAAACTTGCTATGATAAACAAAATCCCTGAGTTTTTGGAGTGGCATGTCTGACCGGATCGTCTCCATTTCTCGCCTCATGGCATACCGTACAGGTATGTTCTTCAGTTGACTGATTTCGCGATCTGGCTTAATCTCAAGTCTGTGGTGACTTGATTTAATTTCTTGGACCTTCTGGTTGTAGTATTGGATCACCTCCCTGCGATCTAGCATCCCCAGCAAAATCGTGTGGTCTTCGTCCTTGACAACAGGGAGCCTGTGAAGGTTGCGAATGGTAAATTTCTTGAGTACTTCATTCAGGTCTTCAGAGGGTGTTGTGACAATAATATCCGGGTTCGCGATATCTTTCATGACCACAAGATCCCCAATTTCCTGATCAAAGATGATGCCTCGAACATCGTTAATGGAGAATATACCAGTCAGCCTGTCTTCCTTATTTACGACCGGGAAGTAGTGCTGATCGGTTGAAGAAAACATCTTTCTGAAAGCCGTCAGCGGCATATCTTCAGGGACCAATCTGACTTTTCTCACTTTCGGCATGAGTTCTTTCACCCGAATGGTGCCAAGCACATCGACAAAGAAGTCTCCGCGGTGGGCATTAGAGTCTAACCGGGTTGGTACCTGTTTGATATAAATTGTCCATTTTGGGGAAAGCAAGAAGGCCAGCGAGCAAACCAGCAAGCTGGGCAGCAGCAGGTGATATGAATTGGTCATCTCGCTAACAAAGATAATGGTCGAGATCGGGGCGTTGGAGACAGCTGCGAAGAATCCGGCCATGCCAACGACCACAAAGGCGCCGGGCTCGGTAACCACCCCTGGCATGATGGCATGAAAGATCCTGCCTACTGCTCCTCCAAGAGCTCCACCAATAACAACGGAGGGGCCAAATACGCCACCACTGCCTCCCGAGCCAATAGAAAAAGAAGTGGTCAAGATCTTTCCAAAGGCCAGACTGAGGAGGAAAAGTGTGGGAAGCTGATTGTCCAGGGCCATTTGGGCAAAGCCGTAGCCAAAGGCTAAGGTCTGAGGGAGAAAAAAACCAATGGCTCCGGTACACAGACCGCCAATGGCCGGCTTGATATGATTTGGGATCTTTATAGCATTGGCGATGCGTTGGACGCCATAAAAGGATTTGATGTATAGGATTCCACCTCCGACCAAGACGAACGCAAGCACAGTGTAAGGGCCCAGTTCCAGGGGGTTTTGAAAAACAAAATCCTTGGATTCAAACAGAGATCCCCACCCAAAGACCAGGCAGAATAGGCAGTAGGCAACGACCGAGGATATCCCAGCAGGGATGATAACCTCTGCCTCAAATTCAGGCTTGCGATAAAGAACCTCGGCCGCAAAGAGTGCACCGGCCAGTGGCGCTCGAAAGATACTACCCACGCCTGCTCCGATGCCTGCGGCCAACATGATCCGGCGCTCTCGATCAGACAGTTTCAGCTTTGTGCCGAGATATGAGCCAAAACCGGCTCCGATCTGTGCAATGGGCCCCTCACGACCTCCTGATCCCCCTGAGGTTATGGTGACTGCAGAGGCAATGGTTTTTATGAAAGGGATCCTTCCACGGATAAACCCGCCCTTATTATGGTAGGCATCAATGGCGGCATCCGTTCCATGGCCTTCTGCCTCGGGAGCGAAGGTATAGACGAGCCAGCCGCTTATAATGCCTCCCAGAGCAGGCAGAAAGAAGAGCATCCAACGGTTAAAAGGTGTGCCTGTTGGCGGAAAGAGGGGAGACTCTCCAGCAGGCGCAGGCGGACGGTAGCCTGCGATTTGATCCATGAAGATATGCAACCCCACTTGGCATAGATACTGAAAGGCTATAGAGCCCAGACCAGCAATGAACCCTATCAGGATATAATGGGATATCCATTTTCCAACCGTAGTAATGCGGTCACTTTTGATCTTCAGGATGGAATAGTTAGGCCACCTTTTCTTTTTCAAAGGGATTGCCTTTTGGTTTAATCTTTGGTACGGGACGGAAAAAATATCCGTTCAACTTTCTTTTCGGCGTAAATTTAGCGTAAATTTAATATGTATAATGATTATAGCACCTCAGGTCAAGAGAAAAGGCTCCGATGTGGGCCGGTTTGAGGAGGGAATAATGCCTTTGTCCGAACGAATCAAGCGTATCAAGCCATCGCCTACCTTGGCCATGAATGCCAAAGCCTTGTCAATGAGAGCAGCGGGCATTGATGTGATCAGCTTCGGGGTGGGTGAGCCCGATTTTGATACCCCCAAACATATTAGGGAAGAGGCCGTGCGGGCCATGGAGGAAGGGTTTACACGATATACGGCCGTGGGCGGTATCCCTGAGCTAAAAGACGCTATCATAGAGAAATTCCGTCGCGACAACAACCTTACTTACGAACGAGATGAGATCATGGTCTCCTGCGGAGGTAAACATGTTCTCTACAATCTGGCTCAGGCCCTGTTAAATCCAGGCGATGAGGTGATCATCCCGGCCCCATACTGGGTATCCTATCCACCGATTGTGATTCTGGCGGGTGCTGAGCCTGTGATTGTTCAAACCACAGAAGCAGAGGATTTTAAATTGTCCCCAGAGTCTCTGGAGGCGGCCATTACACCTCGAACCAAACTGTTGATTCTCAATAGCCCTTCCAACCCTACCGGTTCGGTCTATACCCAATCCGAGTTAGAGGCATTGGCCGAGGTCATTTTAAGGCATAATATTTGGGTCGTTTCAGATGAAATCTATGAAAAACTCATTTTTGACGACAGGCCCTTTTACAGCATTGCCCAGGTAGGTGAGGCAGTCAAATCTAAAGCCTTTATTGTTAACGGGCTATCCAAGAGCTATGCCATGACGGGCTGGCGTATCGGATATGTAGCTGGAGCACGTGAAATCATTGCCGGGATGACCAAGATCCAGAGCCAGAGCACCTCAAATCCCAATTCCATTGCCCAGAGGGCTGCGGTTTCGGCCTTGAATGGACCACAGAATTCCATCCAGGCCATGGTTCAGGCCTTTGATGAGCGGCGAAAATACTTAGTACAGCGATTAAATGCCATGCCAGGGGTGCATTGCAACGTGCCTGGAGGGGCCTTTTACGCATTTCCAAATTTCAGCTATTATTTCAAAGGCAAGAAAGAAGGTGCCCCTATAAAGGGTTCCGCCGAGCTTTGTGAGTACCTTTTGACGGAAGCACGCGTGGCCCTGGTACCTGGAATAGCCTTCGGGGATGAGAAATTTGTAAGATTTTCCTATGCAACAGGTCTTGAAGCCATCAAGGAGGGACTCAACAGGATAGAGGAGGCGCTCCATAAGCTGGTCTAGTCAATGGTCAATGGTCGGTCTCATTAGAATGACAGTGGCGACCACTTGCAGTGGCAAGCAATGACCAATGACCAATGACTGATCTCTTATACTAACGGCCCTTTCTCTTTGATGCCTTGAGCGGATTGATTTTGGTCTTTTCGACCTGGACTTCCTTCGCAATATGAGTGGCAAAGTTACAATGGCCGTTTTTCCACTTGACCGAAGGATCCGGACAGGCCGTGCAATACCACCCAGAATCAAACTCTGAAGCGCGGTTACATCCACGGCATTCCTCCACGATCTGGTGGCAAACCCCACCATTAAAAGAACAACCTTTCTTGGTCATAAAAATGCACTCCGTGCCTTCCTTGACACTTACACAAACCATCGGAATCACCCCCTTTCCATCTGGTGTCATTTGATAACCTCGCCGATCTGAAGCAAAAATCTCGGCGTTCCTATCAACCCATTTTGTGCTTGTCAAGAAGATTTTGGATGCTTTTAGCTTTTGATGTAAGGGGTCGTTTAATGGTCCACCAGCCACCAGATGGGTTCGCTAAAACGGGAGGTCCTCTTGTCTTTATGGGGCATTCATGATAATTATTAAAAATAGTGTCAATCAGTTACATCTAAACAGGTTACCCAACCGTATATCGAAGCATCTCTGCATTATTGCAAAAATATTATGCTTTCTTTAGTAACAAAAACATGGGGTAATGACATGGGGCATTTCATGTATCGTATAGGGAGGTGAACTATGCCGGTCTATTTATGGAAAGGAAAAGACAGGAAGGGGACGGTTCAGAAGGGTGAAATAGAGGCCCCTGATGAGAGTGCGGTGCGCATGCAGCTGCGTCGCATGCAGATAACACCTACCAAGATAAAGAAAAAGCCAAAAGATCTTTTTGAAAATGTCTCTTTTATGCAGCCCAAGGTGGAGCAGTCAGATGTTGTTATATTTGCCAGACAGTTTTCAACCATGATTGATGCTGGGCTTCCACTGATTCAGGGCCTTGAGATCCTATATTCTCAGCAAGAAAACAAGACCTTTAAGAGTATGTTAAAGGAGATCAAGGAGTCTGTGGAGGGAGGCTCTACGCTTGCAGATGCCTTAAAAAAATACCCCAAAGTCTTTGACGACCTCTTTGTTAACATGATTGCAGCAGGCGAAGTGGGCGGTATCTTAGATACAATTTTGAGCCGACTTTCCGCATACATGGAAAAGGCTATGAAACTCAAAAAACAGGTCAAGGGCGCCATGACCTATCCTATTATCGTCCTTATTATTGCCGTGCTGGTCGTTGGCGTTATCCTGGTCTTTGTGATCCCGGTTTTTGAGAAGATGTTTGCCGACTTTGGGGGGGTTCTTCCAGTCCCTACCCAGATTGTGGTCAACATGAGCAGATTTGTCAAAGGGAATATCCATTACATGATTGGCGCAGTCGTGGTTTTTGTTTTTGCATTCAAGCGCTTTTATGCCACTGAAAAGGGACGTGCCTTGGTGGACGACATAATGCTCAAGCTACCGGTCTTCGGCCCCCTCTTGCGCAAGGTCGCTGTGGCCAGGTTTACGCGCACCACGAGCACCATGATTAGCAGCGGAGTGTCTATCCTGGACGCACTGGATATTGTGGCAAAAACGGCAGGCAACAAGACCGTTGAGGCGGCTGTCTACCACGTCCGATCAGGTATCACCGAAGGGCGTACGATGGCAGACCCCCTGGGTGAAACCGGTGTCTTCCCTTCCATGGTGGTGCAGATGGTGGCAGTGGGAGAATCTACAGGGGCCTTGGATACCATGTTGGAAAAGATAGCTGATTTTTACGACGATGAGGTAGACGCCGCGGTTGAGAATCTGACCTCCATGATTGAGCCCTTTATGATGGTTTTTTTGGGTGTGACGATTGGCGGTCTGGTTGTTTCCATGTATTTACCAATCTTCAAGATGGCAGGTATGGTCGGAGGGTAGTACCGTGCTTGGTATAACGCCTAAGACTTTAATTCCTTGTGAATATATGCCGAAGAGACTGCAGTGGTTGATGTTCTTACGAGTGATTTTTACCACTGTGCTACTGGGCTCAACAATTATAGTCCAGTTTAAAGATAGTGAGTCCCTGATAGCCCTGCCTGTTTTGGTGCTCTATGGCTTGGTTGCAGCTGTTTACATCCTTACCTTTATATATATTATCGTTTTTAAAAGACTCGGGCCTAACCTCAGATTTGCGTATGTCCAAATCGGACTGGACACCCTGTTTGTCACTTTTCTAATTTACGTGACTGGCAGCATTGCCAGTGTCTTCTCATTCCTTTATTTGGTGGTTATTATTTACGCCAGTATTTTTCTTTACAAAAAGGGGAGCCTGATTATGGCGACCCTTTGCAGTATGCAGTACGGGATCATGATCGATCTAGAATACTATGGAGTTTTGAAACCATTCTATACGGTGGCCAGCCCGAGTCTGCAGGGATATGAGGAATCCTATGTACTTTACAAGATTATTATGACCATGCTGGCGTGCTTCCTGGTTGCCTTTTTAAGCAGTTCGCTTGCACAACAGACCCTCAAGACAGAGAAAGAGCTTAAGGCGAAACAAAAAGACCTGGAACAGTTGGAGGCTATTAATGCCAGCATTGTACACAGTATGGATAGCGGACTTCTTACACTGAACGCTGCCAATGTGATCACCACCTTTAATCGGGCAGCAGAGGTGATTACTGGGTTTAGTCGAGAAGAGGTGCTGGGAAATCGCTTGTCAAGTATATTCCCCGTAGTGGTTGAAGATTTGGCCTTATCAAACGTTCTCTCCAAAAAGAGACCATACCGTTATGACGTAGAGTTTAAGAAGAAGGACGGCACGGTCGGTTATTTGGGTTTTTCCATGTGTTCATTGAAAGAACCTGATGGAAAGCCTATAGGCAAGTTGCTAATTTTTCAAGACTTAACCGCGTTCAGAAACCTGGAAGAACATGTGAAGAGGGTGGATAAGCTGGCCGCCATCGGAGAGATGGCCGCTGGCATCGCCCATGAAATAAAAAATCCTCTGGCATCAATGAGCGGCTCGATCCAGCTTCTTAAGGAAGAGATCAATGTCACCCCGGTGGTCAGAAAACTCATGGATATCGTGTTACGGGAAGCCGACCGGCTCAACGCCCTGGCTAATGATTTCCTCCTGTTTGCACGTCCCAGTTCCGACAAGATAGAACCTGTGGAACTGAGTTCGGCCATTGGGGACACATTGGAACTTTTTCAAAAAAACGGTATTTGTCGAAACAGGATCAGCGTAGTCCAGGATCTTGCACCTGACGTGTGGACAGAGATGGCCCCTAAGCATACGCATCAGATCCTGTGGAACTTACTTTTGAATGCTGCTGAGGCGATTGATGGGACAGGGACAATAAAAGTCTCTTTGAAGACAGTAGAAGATATGGTCCGAGTGGCCGTGAAGGACAATGGCTGCGGCATGTCCCAAGAGGCCCTAAGCAAGATCTTTGATCCCTTTTTTACCACCAAGGTCCATGGAACTGGTTTGGGGCTTTCTATCGTCTACAGGCTTCTGGAATCTTACGACGGACGACTGGACGTTCAGAGTCGGCAGGGCCAAGGGAGCACCTTCACGCTGTACCTCAAGAGAATAGACCCACCAAGCCTTTTATCTTGACACCTCCAGACAAATACGTTAGCTCAATTGCACATCATGAACCGAATAGGGATTTCCCCGTATAACGAATAACAATCTGCGACAAGGTCTGACTGTACTATGGACGAATCGAGTGAGGTAATCCGCCAGCGACGTGAGAAGGCAAAGGCATTTGCTGATCAGAATATAGAGCTTTATCCCAACGACTTCAAGGTGTCACACACGGTTGATGCCGTAAAAAAGTACATCCAACAGCGGGCAGGGGTCGTGGAAGATACGGCTGTATTTGCCATGGCAGGTCGCATAATGGGGCTCAGGTCTTTTGGAAAGGCGGCCTTCCTTCATTTTAGAGATTATACCGGACAATTTCAGGCCTACGTAAAACGAGATGAGATTGGCACGGAAGCATATACCTCGTTCAAACAGTTTGATGTTGGTGACTTTATTGGGATTAAGGGGAATGTCTTTCAAACCAAGACGGGTGAGTGGACCCTCTTGGCCAAGGAGGTTCGACTCCTTTGCAAGGCGATCAGGCCTCTTCCCGAGAAGTTCCACGGATTGAGGGATCCGGAAAAGCGCTACCGTCAAAGGTACCTTGATCTCATCATGAATCCAAATGTTCGGGATATTTTTTTCAAGAGGTCCCATATCATTCAAGCGTTCCGGAATTTTTTTTTGGAGAGAGGTTTTTTAGAAGTAGAGACGCCCATGATGCAACCCATACCCGGGGGGGCTGAGGCCACCCCTTTTAAGACCTTTCACAATGCCCTCGGGATGGAGCTTTTTTTACGGGTCGCGCCAGAGCTTTACCTGAAGCGGCTGGTGATAGGGGGGATTGAGCGGGTTTTTGAAATTAATCGAAATTTCAGAAATGAGGGCGTTTCAAGTCAGCACAATCCCGAGTTTACCATGTTGGAGTTCTATCAAGCCTATGCCACGCACGAAGATCTGATGTCCTTGACCGAGGAGATGTTTGAATCCGTGACGCAGCACGTTTTGGGAAGGACACGGTTCACGTATCAGGGGCACACGATTGATATGAAGGGGCCATGGCGTCGGTTACCGCTGAAAGAGGCTTTGAGCGAACTGGGCGGCGTTGAACCTTCTATGTTGAATGATCGGCAACGCTTGCTCGATTTTGCCGAATCAGAAGGGATTGAGATTAGAAAATCAGGGCGAGTTGGCAAGATCCTGACAAAGCTATTTGATGTCTTGGTAGAACCAAAGCTCATTGAACCAACATTTGTTGTAGGCTATCCCGTGGAGATCTCGCCACTTGCCAGGAGGAGCAGTTCAGACCCTGAGCTGACGGAACGGTTTGAGCTCTTTATCGGAGGGCGGGAGATTGCCAACGGGTTTTCAGAATTGAACGACCCTGTTGACCAAAAAAGGCGCTTCTTGGATCAGGTTGCAGACCGAGAGGCCGGCGACGAAGAAGCTCACTATATGGATGAAGATTACGTGGTGGCGATGGAATATGGCATGCCTCCGACAGCAGGCGAGGGCATTGGGATTGACCGATTTGTCATGCTGCTGACCGATGCGGCTTCTATCCGTGAAGTGATCCTTTTCCCGCAGTTGAAAAGGATTAGTTATTAACGAAAAAGAAAGTGAACTAAAGTGAACTAAAATACCTAAAGTGCCTAAAGTTGAGGATTTGAAAAAGACTTTTTGTAAGAACGAGCTTTATTTTTATTCTTTTAACTTTAGGCACTTTAGCTCACTTTAGGCACTTTAGCTCACTTCTCCTAACGGGACACCAATTATGTCATTTGAGCGCTTCATAAGTTTTCGATATCTTCGAGCCAAACGAAAGCAAGCCTTTATTTCGATTATCACATTCATTTCAATCGCAGGGGTTATGCTTGGTGTTATGGCTATGATGGTCGTACTGGCGGTAATGACCGGATTCGGGACAGACATCAAATCCAAGATATTAGGAACAAATGCCCATATCAGGGTCATGAGCCGGAGCGGCGAGCTGGGCCAATATGAGGAGGTTATGAAAAAGATTGAGGCCGTGGAGGGTGTAACGGCGACAGCGCCTTTTATTCACAGCCAAATCATGCTCCGTTGTGGTTCTCAAGTTTCCGGGGCTATCTTGAGGGGGATCGATCCTTTGCGGGCTGGTCGGGTAGTGGACCTGGAAAAGAGTGTGAAGGGCACTGATTTGCGAGCTTTGGGAGGGGCAACAAGCTTTCATACCCACAAAAAAGAGCGGCCAGGTGCGCCACCCGGTATCATTCTGGGAAAGGAGCTTTCCCGACTATTGATGGCGTATCCAGGAGATGAAGTCTATGTGGTATCGCCCTTTGGAGGTAGCCTAACACCCTTTGGAGGTCGCATACCTTATATGAAGAAGTTCAAGGTCGTAGGTCTTTTTGATTCAGGCATGTACGACTATGACACATCATTTTCCTATGTTTCTATTGAATCGGCTCAGGGGCTTCTCAAGCTCGGGAAATCGGTTCATGGCATAGAGGTTAAGGTGGATGACATCTACAGTGTTGATAAGATCTCTAAGTCTATTCTAGAGCGTCTGGGTCATGCTTATTGGACACAGGACTGGATGCAAATGAACAAGAATTTTTTTTCAGCCTTGAAACTGGAAAAGGCTGTCATGTTTATCATCTTGGTCTTGATTATTTTAGTGGCTGCCTTCAATATTATCAGTACTTTGATTATGATGGTGATGGAGAAAAACAAAGACATTGCCATCCTCAAATCTATGGGTGCCAGTAGTAAAAGCATCATGAAGATCTTTATGTTAAACGGTCTTATCATAGGCGTTGTTGGTACCACTCTCGGAATAATAGGTGGAAGCGTGGTTTGCTTTCTGTTGAAGCGATACGAATTTGTAAAACTTCCGAGCGATGTTTACTACATTTCTACGCTTCCGGTTAAGGTACAGATGGGAGATGTGGCCCTGATAGCCCTGTGTGCCTTAGCCATCAGCTTTTTGGCTACCATTTATCCTTCCTATCAGGCATCCAGATTGGACCCTGCGGCAGCCATCAGGTATGAATAACCAGCACCCGTTGATAAGTGTCATAGACGTGCACAAATCCTTTGTTACCAATGGGCATCGAGTGGATGTGTTGCGAGGTGTAAAGCTGGATATTTATGAAAGAGAGATGGTTGCCATTGTGGGGACTTCTGGTGTGGGTAAGTCAACCCTTCTCCATGTGATGGGTACGTTAGAACGACCAGACCATGGAGAAGTCCTTTATCATGGGAAAAGTGTTTTCGCTTACGATGAGCAAAGAATTGCCTCTTTTCGCAATCAGACGATCGGCTTTGTATTTCAGTTTCACCATCTACTGCCAGAGTTTAATGCCCTGGAAAACACCATGATGCCTGCCCTGATACACGGTATGAATACCGAAGAGGCTTTGGAGCGGGCTGAAGCTATTTTGACCCGGGTGGGCCTGAAAGACCGCTTCAGGCACTATGTTGGTGAATTATCAGGGGGAGAGCAGCAAAGAGTGGCTGTGGCCAGATCTTTGGTACTGAAGCCATCGATCCTATTAGCAGATGAACCCACGGGTAATCTGGATACCAAAACCGGTGAGTCCATCCATGATCTTTTGATTTCATTGAACCGCGATGATGGCATTACAGCTGTGGTCGTCACTCACAACATGAAGTTAGCAGAGAAGTTATCCCGCAGAGTGACGCTGATAGACGGCAAAGCAATGCCAATGGATTGAGGTGACTATGTTGAGGAAGTTATTGTTGGTCGTGTTGATACTCCTGCTGTGTGGCGCCAGTGCAATAGCTCAGGAGGAGATCCGTGTCGTTATTCTTCCGTTTGAAGTGCATGCACCAGAAGAACTTGATTATTTAAGGAAGCAGATTCCGAGTCTTATTGAAAAACAACTCAAAGATGAAGGTGTTGTGATTATGGAGCCCGGTGAACTCCTTGAGGGTGTGCCTGGCATAGAAGCGGGACGTGGCTTAGAGCGTTTGCGGAGATTAGGGCTCCACGTGGGGGCTGATTTTGTGATATGGGGAAGTTTTACCAAGATTGGCAAACGCTTTAGCTTGGACGCAAAGGTTGCGGAGTCGTACGGCGATGCCTATCCAGAGCCAGTTTATGCGGAAGGGGAAGGCCTTGAGACCCTGCTCGATTCTGTTCAAAAGTTGGCCCGGGATCTTGGGATGAAGATATTCAAACAGGAAGAGGTGGCCGACGTCGTCATCACAGGGAATAAACGGATAGAGTCTGAGGCGATCAAAAGAATCTTAAAGACCAAAAAAAGAGATATCTATCTGGCAAAGCATCTTCAGGATGATCTAAAAGCAATTTACAAAATGGGATATTTTGGTGACGTTCGCGTGGAGGCCTCCAGCACCCCACAAGGCAAAGTTGTGACTTTTCGAGTTGTTGAAAATGAAACAATTCGTGACACGAGAATCAGGGGTAACAAGGTGTTCGATGATGAAAAAATCAAAGAGGTCATCAGTGTCAAGCCGGGCTCCATCTTGAATACAAATAAGCTTCAAGGCGACCTGTCACAGATTGAAAATCTTTACAAAGAAAAGGGCTATCATCATGTCAAAGTGACCTATGAGAAAAAACCTGTGTCAGAGAACCGTGCTGACATTCATTTTATCATCGAAGAAGGTGAAAAAGTGTCCATCAAGGCCATTTCTTTTGAGGGGAACAAGGCCTATGACAGTGACACACTGAAGGACTTGATGAAGACTACGGAAAAGGGATTTTTTTCATGGTTTACCTCGTCTGGGGATTTGGATCATGAAGTCTTGGATCAGGATGTGTCTAAAATAGCTGCATACTACCACAATCATGGCTACATTCAGGCAAAGGTGTCTGAGCCAAAGCTGACCTATGAAGGAAAGTGGATTTATATCAACATCAAGATAGATGAAGGGCCCCAGTTCAAGGTTGGCAAGGTAGACATTGAGGGGGATTTGATTCGGCCAAAAAGCGAACTGCTGGAGAAGATAAAGATTACCAAGGAAAAGGTTTACAATCGTGAACTTATACGAGAAGATATTTTGACTTTGCAAGACATATACTCAGATGCAGGTTATGCCTATGCAGATATTTCGCCACGTATTGACCAGGACTCCAAGAAACTTACGGCCAACGTTACATATTTGATCAATAAGGGACCACTGGTCTATTTCGAAAAGATCATTATAACGGGCAATACCAAAACCCGTGATAAGGTCATTCGCAGAGAATTGAAAGTGTATGAGCATGAACTGTTCAGCGGCAAGCGCTTAAAGCGTGGAACACGAAATCTTTACCGGCTTGATTTTTTTGAAGATATCAAGGTAAATACCTCCGAGGGAAGCGCTGATGATAAGATGATTCTCAAGATAGATGTGACTGAAAAACCAACAGGGGCATTTAGCTTTGGTGCTGGATACAGCTCTGTGGACCGCCTATTTGCTGTTTTCTCGGTTGCACAGAAAAACCTGTTTGGACGTGCCCAGGTCCTGAAGTTGAAGGCCCAACTGGGCAGAAGAACCACCAGCTATACACTGAGCTTTACTGAACCTTGGCTTTTTGATATTCCCCTGTCAGCGGGTTTTGATCTTTACAACATGACTTCGGACTATGATACCTATGACAAGAATAGCCTGGGGGGTACCCTTCGGTTTAGCTATCCAGTTTTTGATTACACCCGGGCATATCTTTCCTATAATTATGATCAGTCAGAGATCAAGAATCTTACTGACGACGCTTCTTCCTCGATCAGGGAGCTGGAAGGAACAAATGTTGCCCACACGTTGACCAGCGTTTTGCGCCGCGATTCAAGGGACCGCATTTTTAATCCTACTGAAGGCTCGGATAACAGCATCATGGTCAAGCATTCCGGAACACCTATGGGTGGAGATATTGGTTTTACCAAGTATGTTGCGGACTCTGGATGGTATTTCCCCCTTTTCTGGGATACAGTTGGGCTACTGCATGGCCGCACCGGTTTTATACACGGGGACCCCATCGGCAAGGTGCCTGTGTGGGAGCGTTTTTACTTGGGCGGCATGGATACGGTTCGGGGTTATGGCTGGCGGGACATCAGCCCTACGGATCCTGTAACTGGCGATAAGATAGGTGGCAACAAGATGGTCCAATTCAACGCAGAGTTTCTGTTTCCGATTATAAAAAAAGCGGGTCTAATGGGGGTCCTGTTCTACGATATGGGCAGCGCCTATAACAATGGAGAAAATATAAGTCTCTCAATGTCGAAGCTACGGGAGAGCACTGGCTTCGGTTTCAGATGGTATTCCCCCATTGGGCCGATTCGTCTGGAATACGGCTATATCCTCGATTCTGAACGGAGAGGTGACGGTGGTTGGGAGTTTACCATGGGGATGGCATTTTAGGTCACTGGTCATTAGTCATTGGTCATAAGTGTGTGTAACCGATGCCAGATGGCAGATACCCTATACTGGGCAGTGGCAAGCCTAAAGGATCTTGCATCAGGCATCAGGGATAGGGAATCAGGCAACTACCAATGGCCAATGACCAATGACCAATGACCAATGACCAATGACTAATGACCAATGACCAATGACCCAAAAAAGGAGGTTCTTTATGAATATGCGTACTATATTTTTAACCTTAACCCTTTGTTTGTTTAGCCATAGCGGAATCGTTTTTGGAGCGGAGGTGGCAAAGATAGGTGTTGTCGACTTCCAGAGGATTATTGATAAATCTAATGCTGGTAAGCGGTCATCGGTTGAGATCAAGAGTCAAGGAAAGAAGATGGAGCAGATTCTCAAGGAAAAGGGGGCCGAGATTGAAGAGTTAAAGAAGACTCTTGATCAGAAGGCATTGGTCATGAGTGAAGATGTACGCGAGGCAAAGGAAAAGGATCTACGTATCAAGATTAATGACTTAAAATCTCTCCAGAGACGGTATCAGGATGTCCTGAGTGAGCTCAACGTCAATCTCTCTAAACAGATCATGAAAGATGTCTTTGAGATCGTTGAAAGAATAGGGAAGCGAGAGGGCTACTTGTTGATTATTGATCGCCGTATAGGGGGCGTGATTTATGCGCCCAACGCCATTGACATTACCGATAAAGTCATACAAGAATACAACGCATTGGATGCAAAACGTAGCAAGAAAGAAGACGCTTCTGCGGGATTAAAGAAAAAGCAATAGGTTCGTGAATCGTGTAAGAAGTGAGCTAAAGTGTCTAAAGTGCCTAAAGTGAGCTAAAGTTGAGGACTTGAAGAAACTTTTTATAAAGATTGGTTTATTCCTTTAACTTTAGGCACTTTAGTTCACTTTAGGCACTTTCATCTATGAATAAGAAATAACGGATAATAAGAAATGGAACTCCCTATACACAAGATTGCCGAACTGGTCAAGGGTGAAGTCGTGGGCGATGGTGATGTCGTCGTCAGAGGCGTTGCTCCGTTTGATGAGGCCGGCCCTGCCGATATAACCTTTGCCACATCTGCCAGCTACAAGAAACGCATTGATGAGACCCGGGCTGCTGCTGTGATCGTTTCTTCTGATATTTCCGAGTCTAAGAAGATCCTTGTGCGCGTTGGAAATCCCTATTTGGCCTTGGCCAAGGTGTCTACGTTGTTCCATCCGGTTTGTCGCCCGGTGGTGGGCATCAGCCAGGATGCCTATGTGGGGAAGAATTTCAAATGTGGCGCTGATATTTCTGCGTATCCGGGTGTGTTCATCGGAGACGATGTGACTTTGGGTGACCGCGTTACCTTGCATCCAGGTGTGTTCATCGGCAATCGCGTGGTGGTGGGGGATGATGTGGTTGTGTATCCCAATGTATGTATTTTGGAGCGCTGTCAGATCGGCAGCAGAGTGACCATCCACGCAGGCTCTGTGATCGGGACCGACGGTTTCGGATTTGCATCCGATGGGGACCGCTATCATAAGATTCCCCAGACCGGTGTCGTTCGCATTGATGATGATGTAGAGATCGGCGCTTGCAATACAATCGACAGAGCAACCTTTGGGAGCACTTGGATCAAACGGGGCGTCAAGACAGATAATTTAGTCCATATTGCCCATAATGTGGTGGTGGGTGAAGACACGGTACTGGTTGCACAGGTAGGGATTTCTGGAAGCGTCACTATCGGAGACCATGCGATCTTGGCCGGTCAGGCAGGAGTAGCACAACATGTCGCCATTGGTAACCGCGTGACCATTGGGCCTCAATCAGGGGTTGCCAAATCCATACCCGACGGGCAAGTTGTATCCGGTACTCCGGAAATGCCTCACCGACTTTGGTTGAAGGTTTCTAACATCATTCCCAAGCTTCCAGAGATGAAAAAAAGAATCAGGGAGTTGGAGAAGCGTATCGAGAGACTGGAAAGGTCATAGAAAGTGCCTAAAATGAACTAAAGTGCCTAAAGTGAGCTAAAGTTTAATGTATCCCGTATTCCGGAAAACTCTATTCTGGTCTTGTAAGTTATTGAAATCATTATGTGCTATTTGCTGAAATTTATGGGCTACAACTTTTAGTAAAGTGGAAACATATTGCTATTTCAAT
>Ga0180301_10001618_pt1 | contig 17765 bp, 17 predicted proteins | sample GuaBasSediGuay16_FD_121797 | JGI IMG/M metagenome (GOLD analysis project Ga0180301, IMG submission 121797) | Subseafloor sediment microbial communities from Guaymas Basin, Gulf of California, Mexico - Guay16, Core 4569-2, 12-15 cm | ecosystem: Environmental > Aquatic > Marine > Hydrothermal... | reverse complement strand
TGTAGTATGGGAATCCGTTGTTGAGCTTCCTGTTGAACCTTCGACCTTTAACATTTCTTCTTATTCCTTTAAGGTTTCCGAGAACGATCATGGAGTCGTTCTCTAAGGCTTCATTAACTATTGCTCTGCTTATCTTGTGGAGGATGTCGTTGACCACCCTCCTCTCCTTATGTCCAACCTTCTTTATGGTTTTATACGCCTTTTTTAGAGCTAAAGACCTTCTGAGGCAGAAGTAGTGTCCTTTCACCTTTCTCAGTTCTTTCCCGTAGAACTTGGGTTTGGGGTTGTTGGAGTTGACTGTTGTGGCTATCCACCTTATGCCTAAGTCTATGGCTAAGACTGATTTAGGGTTTCTCTCCTCAACTTCCTTCTCGACCGTTATATAGACGAACCACTCATCCCCCTTCCTGATGATTTTAGCTTCCCTGCAAACCATATCCTCGGTTATAGGTTCATGGGTTTTTATGGGGACGTTTATTCCACCCCTAACTCCGTAGATTGGTATCTTAAGCCAGTATGGCGTCAGCTTGGTGTCGGCTCTATAAACATCTCTTCTGAGAATCATCGGGTATTCTTTGTTAGGCTTGACCCTGCCCTTAAGCCTTCTAAGAAGTCTCTCAGCCTGTTGCTTGGTTGCAGAATACAACGGAACTGTCCTATCCCCTCTCAGATAGCATTGCCAATTCTCATACTCACGCCTCAAAAGCTCTTCCTTGCCCTTCCGAAGCTCAAGAATCTTAGCCTTAATTGTCTTCTTAACCTTCATGGGCGACTCGCCTGAAACAAATATAAGGTTTCCGATATTTAAACTAAACGGCGATTCATCCCCCCACTAAAGTGGGAGGCTTTCTCGCCGAGAATAGGTAACCTTCCATTACACTAAAGTTTCCCTGATCATATTTGAGAACTATCCACCTTTTATGTTCTTGATATGATGTTCCTGTGTCTATGGCGAATATGGCGTAGGTGAGTGGTGACGTGGCGTTTATTTTGATCCTGAATAGTTGCCCGTTTCTGACGTAGTGTATCGGATTTCCGTTTTCATCTTCGAAGCTGACCGTGAAACCACTGACTTGCTCAAGTATTATCGTCCTGAAGGCTTTGAACATGTTCTTTGGGAGCCAGTTAAGGGAGCTTATCTTGAACTCGTTACCTTCGCCGTCGTAGAGTACGGCGCTACAGTAGTACCGGCCTTTGGGGGCGGCCTCGGTGAAGTATCCTGTAATGTTAACTATGTAGCGGTCTCCCGTATGATCTTCGCTTTTACCGGTTATGATGAATGGTGCCCCGGCGGTACTGCCATTGAAAACTACCATGAAGCTCGTCTCTTCCCACTTATCGGACGTGTAGTTGTACCCTACCCTAACGTAAACCTTCGCCCCAGCGATGCTACCGAATATTCCGACTCCGACGTATCCTGCAGTTAGTCCTATATCTGTGAAGAGTGATTTAGGCACTTCCACCGAGAAAACGTACGAGCAGCTCCTGTTAAGCGTCACCTCAGAATTCAATTGGCCGGATGGGGGGGATCTCGTCGCCACTCGTCGCGTTGTAGATTCTCAGTATTGGAGAAGGACCAAAAACCCAAGAGTTGATCTCCCAGTGTGACTCGTTAACCACAGTATTGGTTAGCCTGTACCAGGTGACGTTCATGTTCGGCAAGTTCTGCTTGGTGTAGACTGGAGGCGGCAACTGTTGGCTAGCCGCCACGAACCCGGCGCTCGTAAGCATCACAGCGATCATCAGGCCAGCAAGAACCAGCGTTAACCATTTTCCTCCCTTGCAAAAAAGTTCCTCCACTCAAAACCTTATTAATTTAATACATTCACTTTAAAAATGGGCATATAAATAATCTTTCGGGTTAGGGCAACTGTTCTCCCTACTGCATCATTTTGTTTAAAACCACGTCCTTCTGCATCGGTTAAGGGATTCCCCATTCTTCGTCATCGGTAGCACAGCTACCTCCAGAGTGGAATCATAAGGGCATCGGGCTTTAGCGGCATGGAGCTCTTTTTTAGTAAGGGGCTCCCTTTTCAAGGTTAGGAATGGGCTGCGACGTTTCCACTTCCCTTAACATTGCATTCAGTACAATTTTATAAAAATGTCTTGAAGTATCTCTCATTAGCTTAGAGTCCCGGAACGGACGCGTAGGAAAATGTATCCTAGGGTTTAACTTTGAATGGGAACACCTTCCGAAGCAATGTTTCCTCGCATATTAAGCCCTTACCCTTCAACCTGAGAGGAGTTTTTTTGACGGAAAGGTTTTAGTTTACTTTTACGTTTATTCTCATAGGGAAAACTGGAAGCTTCCAGTTTTGTTTGCACTTGCAGGATGAGGGGTTCCATTTGGAGTTGGGTAATGGCGGTAGCATGGTGGTTGTCACGGCTATAGGCAGGGATCGCCCCGGGCTTGTAGCCGAGCTGACGAGTATTATTGCAGAGGTTAACGGCAACATCGTGGACATCGAAGAAAGCGTTATGAGAGGCCTTTTCACCATGTTTATGATCGTCGACCTCAGCGAAGCAACTGCTTCCCCGGAGGAGCTAAAGGAGCGTTTAGTTGGGAAAGGGAGAGAGGTGGGGCTTCAGGTCAGCATTGAACCGTACGTTCCGGGGAGAAGGAAAGCTGACAAGCAGTTTGTTTTAATAAACGTCCTCGGGAAGGACAGGCCAGGGATAGTTGCCGCTATATCCTCTCTTCTCAGAGGCTACAACGTTAACATCGAGAAGATCCGGATGATTGCCCGTGGGGAAATGTTCGCTATGGAGATGCTCGCCGACATAAGCGATCTTGACGGTGACTTAGAAGCGGTGAAGCGTGAGCTCAAGAGGACGTGTGAGGAGATGGGGTTAAGTGCGGTCGTCCAGAGAGAAGACGTTTTCGGTAGGTTTAAGAGGCTTGTAGTGTTCGACATGGACTCAACGCTGGTGGAGCAGGAGATAATAGACGAGATCGCTAAGGCTGCAGGGGTAGGCGAGGAAGTCCACGAAATAACTAGGAGGGCGATGGAGGGGGAAATAGACTTTAAGGAAGCTTTAAGGATGAGGGTTAAGCTTCTTGCAGGCATCAGGGTGGAGGAACTTGAGAAGATAGCTCGGAACATGCGTCTAACTCCTGGAGCTAGAGAGCTGATTCAAGCATTGAAGGCCATGGGGTGCAAGGTTGCCTTGATAAGCGGGGGCTTCACCTACTTCACGGACAAGCTCAAGGAAATGCTCGGCTTAGACTACGCGTTCGGAAACAAGCTCATAATCAAAAATGGAGTGTTAACAGGGGAAGTTGAAGAGCCAATAATAGATGCCGAGAGGAAAGCGGAAATAATAGAGTGGATCGCTGAAAACGAGGGCATAGGTAAGGACGAAATAGTTGCCATTGGGGACGGAGCGAACGACAGGTTCATGCTTAAAAATGTCGGCCTCGGCATAGCCTTCAACGCCAAAGAAATCCTTAAGCAAGTAGCCGATGGCGTGATAAGCGAGAAAAACCTGTTAAGCATACTCTACGCTCTCGGCATCCCCCAGCAAAACATCGAAAAGTACACCAAGCAAAACAGCAAATAAACGATGACTAACCCGAGCTTTCAGCTCCACCCGATTTCAGGCTTCCTGCCTATACATTAAAGCTTCAAGGAGTTCAGGTGGAGGAAAGTTGTGCATAGAACCAGTCAGCCTCACATCACCCCCGTCCCTGTACGCTTATACAATCAAGGATTTAACCGTTCTGGCTCTCCGCTGCTTTTATGGCTTTTGATGTATGTGTGGCTGGGAGCCTTCCCGTCTCGGGTTTCATCGGCGGGCTTTCGCGGGGAACGGGGCTCCCCACATTCATCTTTTTAACAGCTCCCGCCCATTCAGGCTTAATTTCCCCCACATATCGGGCATGTGCGAGAAGCTCCATGCACATGAAAACACATAAAAATGTTACGAATACAACATTATATGTTACTGCCCTCCTCGAGGAGGACTGGAAGTTAGGCACCCTCTAGTTAAAGGATCGTTACCCCTCCTTTCTGGAATCGTCGGTGAGCTACCTTATTCTCGCCGATAAAACGCCTTCCAGCCTTTGCAGACCGGCTTGCTTCGGGGGTTTAATGACTCGCCTCTCTTATATGATGGGCTTTCCGTAACGATCTCTGTTTGCCCTTCCAAAGAGGATGCTGCTTAAAATCTTGATTCTTAAGGGAGGTCTAAGGAGAAAAGGATTTAAGATGTCGGCTTCTCACCTTGAGTTGATAAGTTCCACCTTAGGGGGGTTCTATTTGTCCGACAAAGGCGTATTTGAAGAGGACGAAGAGTTGAGGCGCATAAAAGAGAAAAAGCTCAGGGAGCTAATGAAGAGGGCTTCAAACCCAGACGTGCCAAAAGGGATCGTCATACTTGACGAGGAAAAGTTCGACGAATTCGTGTCTAACTCCCCTGTCCCCGTGTTAATAGACTTTTTCGCCGTTTGGTGTCCTCCTTGCAGGGTGATGGAGCCTATAATCGAGAAGCTTTCTGAGGAGTTCGCCGGAAAGGTTGCTTTCGGCAAAGTTAACGTGGACGAGAACATGGGGTTAGCTGCTAGGTTCGGAATATCAGCCGTTCCAACCTTCATGATATTCAAGGACGGGAAAGTGCTTGGACAGGTGATAGGCGCCAGGGACTACGAGTCTTTCAAGGAAATCCTAGAAAAAGTCACTAAGTGAACGACGTCCTGAAGGCTGAGCGCTTGAGGGGAGTCGCCCACCTTATCGTATCAAGAAGGGCTGTCGTCTTCGACTGTGACGGAACCCTCGTCAAATTAACAATAGATCCCGTCTCAACACGGAAGGCGGCCATGGACATTCTGGAAAAGCATGGCGTGCCGAGGCGCATACTATCCATAAATGACCCTATACTCTTAACTATTAAGAAGGGAATAGGTTACCTTAGGCTGAGAGGCGAACCATCCGCCACCGTGCTGTCCGAGGTTGACAGAGTAGTTGAAGTCTTCGAGATGAAGGCAGCTAGAGAAACTAGCCTCCTCCCCGGAGCCGTGGAGCTCCTTTCATGCCTACGCAGGCTAGGCTTCAAGCTCGGCCTTTTCACCCTTAACAAGAGGTCCGTAATGGAATATATTCTCGAAAGGTTTAACCTTAATGGGTTCTTCGACGCGATGGCTGCTAGGGACGACGTCCCGGCACCGAAACCGGATAAGCGACACTTGGAAGAGGTTTTCCTTAAGCTCTCGGTTAAGCCGAGAGACGTAGTTGTGGTGGGGGATCACCCAGTTGACGCCCTCTGCGCCCTGAGAGCTGGGGCAACTCCGATAGGAGTCCTCTCGTCCGGGCGGCAGAGAGAAGACTTCGAGAAATGCGGTGTCCAATACGTTGTTAAGAATGTCGCTGAGATCCTGGCCGAACTGAAGTGCTACCTTGCCTTAAGCCGCCCTCACCGGCTTCGAGTTAACATATCTGAAACGCCTTGCCTCGCTGACCATAGCTAGGATGTTCTCCACCTTACAAGCCTTGTGTAAGCTGTTGCTGGATGAAAGAATGTACCCTCCCCCTTCCCCTGCTTTTTTTATGGTCTCCGATACTGCCTCCGCTACCTCCCTAGGGGTTCCAAGGGGGAGCAACACGTCACAATCTATGTTTCCTACGAGAACCAGCCTGTCCCCATATTTTTCCTTCACCCAGCCTATGTCCACTCCAGCCGCCGGCTCCAAGGAGTGAACCCCATCCACTCCCGCCTCCAAGAGAAGCGGTAAAAGAGGGGTTATGTACCCGTCCGAATGGTGGATGACTTTAACTCCCCTCTTTTTGAAGGCGGAAACTTCTCTTTTCAGAATGGGAAGGATGAGTTTTTTAAACGTGCTTGGAGAGAAGAATGGGCCGGACTTGTAGGCGTAATCGTCAGCCAATATTAGAGCGTCAACCCCCATCTCGATCTCTATTTTCCCAACTTCAACCCAGTACGCGGAAACCTTCTCCATATGCCTAACAGCAAATGAAGGATTAAGGTGTAGGTCTGCGAGAAAACGTTCATGCGTCCTTCCCAGAGCCGCCCTCTCGAAAGGCCCCCCGACGAAGCCGACGACCGCAAGGTCCCCTCTCATCTCGATGACACGTTTAACGTTGATGTAGCGTTCAGGAACGTTTGGGTCAGGCCAACTCCAAGACTCAAAGTCCTCCTCTGTGAGGATGACGCCTCCAGCATACCACTTCGTTCCGTCCTCGGTGAAAACACGCCTCCTCCCCCATTCATCTATGTACCCCCGCCTTCCCTTATCATCTTTAAAGTACTCTACCGGGAAGGTTTCAGGCCAAGCTGTCACGGCGTCTAAGCCAAGCTTCCTGTAGCACTCCACTTCAAGCTCTAAGCTATAGGAGTCTACTCCCATTATCTTGGTTACTACCTCAGCGTCCATCCCCATGTCATAAATGGGGATCATGTCCGGAACTCCATGGTCTAAAGCTGTCAGGAACCGTTCTCTCGCTTTCAAACAGTCCACCAAGAATCTTTAAGGAAATGAGTAATAAAAAGTTAAAGAGAAATTTAGACATCTCCTTTAAAGGGGGATACCGTTGAGCTTAAGGGTGGCTGCAGTTGGCGACATTCATTCTCCACGCTACCTTGACCTTTTCATCAAAGCAATGAGCGGGCTTCCCCGCGTCGACGTCTTCCTGTTGGTGGGTGACGTCGTACTGAAGGGGAAAATAGAAGAGCTCCCGAAGGTCTTAGACATCGTAGAGAGGAATACTAATTGCCCCATCGTCGCATGTTTTGGAAACGAGGAGTACGAAGATCTCCACGATGAAATAAGAAGGCTGTGTGAGGGACGGGCTACGTTCCTCGAAGAGGAAATATACGTCCTTCAAGTCGGAGATGTCACCCTCGGAATAGTAGGTTCTAAGGGGTCGCTTGACAGGCCAACATGGTGGCAAGCTAGGAACATCCCTAACATAAGGAAAATATACGCTGAAAGGGTGAAGAAGGTAGCCGACCTCGTGTCAAGGTTAAAGACAACGTACAAGTGCCTGATGATCCATTACGCTCCATCATACTGCAATTTGGAGGGTGAGAAGCCGTCAGCTTACCCCGAACTCGGATCGAAGAAGTTTGAACCTATCATAAAGAAGAGCGATCTTGACTTCGTCGTTCATGGACATGCTCACAAGGGGAAAGCCTTCTGCGAAGTCGGCGATGTCCCGGTTTTTAACGTGGCATTACCGGCCACGAAGAAAATAACAATAATAGACCTTCCATTGAAGGGGGAAACCCGCCTAGACATGTTCTTTAGATGAGTTTAAGGGCGTGAAGCTGCTTCCCGAATGGTACGTCATTCAGGAACCCAGGGTAGAAGTAGCAGTCCTTACAGAAGTCTGGAAATCTCCCTTCCTTAAACATTTTCCTTAGCTCATTGTACTTTTCCCCGTCCCACACCTCCCGGAAGCTCCTCTCCTTAATATTTCCCATGACTTCCTCACTGTAACAGCAGGGGACTACGTCGCCGTTATGATTGATGTCTGCTGACAGCCACGGTCTATAGCATATAACGCCGCTAGGCGGCTTTTTATACATTGAAAGGAACTCCTCTACGTTAACCAGTATCCCGTACCTCTCGGCTTTTAACGCAGCCCGCTTTAGGTGCTCTAAGGTCTCCGGAATATCTCTATCGTCTATTATCAGGGAGGGGTCTTCAGGGTAGTACTTGTCGAAGGTGAGTATTTGGGCGCCTACCCTATATGCCAACTCCACCATGTCCTCTAGTAAGGTGTTGTTAAGGTTGGTGACCACGCAGTGGATCTGGAGTAACGGCTTAACCCGCCTTTCCCTTCTCTTCAGCTCAGTCAGCATCCTCATAGCGGAAACAACCTTCTCAAAGAAGCGGGGGGAACCCCTAATCTCCCCGTAAGCGTCCGGTGTAGGTGCGTCGACGGAGAACATTGCAACATCCCATCCGACATCCACCATAAAGCGAGCTATTCTCTCGTCTAGGAGAGTGCCATTAGTTGTTAAGACACCTTCCATCCTAAGCTCCTTCACGGCACGCATTATCTCGAGGATGTCGTCTCTCATCAGCGGCTCACCGCCACCTACCACATGGATCCTTTTAGTCCCGAACTCAGCCAGCTCCTTCAGCAAGGTTAAGTAACGCCCCGTCGGAAGCTCCTCCATTAAAGCTCGTTTCCTATCCTCATCGGAAAGCCTCCTCTGGAAGCACATCTTACACCTAAGGTTGCACCGAAGCGTAGGTTTAAGGTCAACCTCCTCAGGGGGCGCAAACCCTCTACACCGCCATATCGAAGCGTAGAGCAGCGGAGCCCTAACAGCCCAGTTTCTCACCATACAGAAGCCTCCTAGAAAACCCGAGAGGAAAGAGGACTCCCTCTCTCAAAAAAACGTTTCGGGAACATTAAAGCGTTTCTAGCATCATTAAGCATATTAACGATTAAACCCTTAACCATTCCTCAACCTACAGAGGAGGGGATCCAAACGGAATCAGAGGAGGTTAACAGTAAAATCTGGGATCTAGCCAGACTCATCAAAAACTCTAGGCTTGTCGTAGCATTAACAGGAGCTGGGATATCGACGGCATCCGGCATTCCTGACTTCAGGGGGCCGAGTGGACTGTGGAAAAGGCTCGACCCCTACAAGTTTGGCTCCATACAAGGATTCCTCTCAGACCCTGAGGGATGGTGGAAGACGGCCATAGAGCTAGCCGACGTCCTTTTCAAGGCGGAGCCAAACCCCGCCCATATAGCCCTGGCTGAGCTTGAAAGAATGGGAGCACTCAAAGCAACGGTAACCCAAAACATAGATGCACTCCACCAAAGAGCCGGAAGCAAAAACGTGATAGAGGTTCACGGTGACGTGAGAAGCGCTGTTTGCGTGAAGTGCGGTACACGTTATAGCGCCGACTACGTGCTGAAAGAACTTCTCGGGGAAAAACGCACACCAACATGCAAATGCGGAGGCGTGCTAAAGCCAAACACCGTAATGTTCGGCGAGCCCCTTCCTGAAGAAGCCCTCTCAGAAGCCTTTAGGCTAGCAAAGGAATGCGACCTCCTCATCGTTGTAGGGTCCAGCCTCGTAGTATACCCCATCGCCTTCATGGCGGACATAGCAAAGAGAAGCGGGGGGAAGCTGGCTATAATAAACACGGAGAAAACAGCATACGACGGTGCAGCTGACGTAGTCATCCACGGGAAAGCTGAAGAAATACTCCCAAAGCTGGTTCAAGCAGTAAAAGAGCTGACGGAAAAGTAGAGCAACACGCCCAACAGCCAATTAGCCGCTTAATTTAAACATTCATCTGAGCCATACGCCACCGGCCACCATCCCACCTAACCCATCTAACACCATGTTTTTCATCCTTATCCAAGAAAACTTTAAATTAACCTCACCTCCTCCTTTTCTGTAAGCTTCTCCGAAGGCGTCAACGGAGGATCTAAAATGCCAGGTAAAACGGCTAGGATTAAAGAGCCACGGTGGGACGTCGCTAAGGAATCTGAAATATGGGAAACATGGCAGAAAGAGGGTATATACCGTTTCAACGAAAACAGCGGAAAACCCATATTCACAATAGACAACCCTCCACCCTACGTCTCGGGAAGATGGCATGTGGGAGGCGCGCTTCACTACGCCTCAATCGACTTCATTGCGCGCTTTATGCGTATGAAGGGCTTCGAGGTTCTCTACAAATTCGGCTTAGACAGGAATGGCTTGCCGGTCGAGGTCAGCGTTGAAAAGGAGTTTGGAATACGCATGGTCGAGACGCCGAGAGAAGAGTTTCTCAAGAAGTGTAAAGAGCACCTTGACCAAGTCGGCGAAAACATATTGAACATCTGCAGGATTATGGGGTTTTCCAATAACTCCTTCGAGTGGGACGAAATATACAAGACAGACCAGGAAGAGTATAGGGCTTTAACCCAGGCTACGTTCATAGAGCTTTGGAGGAAGGGATACATTTACGAGGATGACCGGCCTGTGAGCTGGTGTAGTGACTGCCAGACAGCCATCGCCGAGGCCGAGATCGAGAGGCGGGAGGAGGAAACAGATCTAGTGTATGTTAAGTTTAAGGTTAAAGAGACCGGTGAGGACCTCATCATAGCTACAACAAGACCTGAACTCATATGCGCTTGTGGAGCCGTAATAGTTAACCCTAAGGATGAAAGGTACGTGCACCTTCACGGATCGACCGCTGTAACCCCCATTTACGGTAAAGAAGTCCCCATCATTCCCCATCCAGCAGCTAAGCCTGAGTACGGTACCGGTGCGGTGATGGTTTGCTCCTACGGCGACGTCGTCGACTTAAGGCTTTTCAAGGAGCTTTCACTAACCCCCATATTCGCCATAGACAAGGATGGCCTTATGACCGATGCTGCTGGAAAGTACGCTGGCATGAAGGTTGCAGAAGCAAGGGCCGCCATAATAAAAGACCTAAAGGAGCAAGGCCTCCTGGTTAAATCCGAGCGGATAGTCCATAGCCAGCCTATATGCTGGAGGAGTAAGACGCCTATCGAATACGTCGGGATGAAAGAGTACTACCTTAAACTGTTAGATTTTGTCCCTCAGCTCAGAGAGATGGCGGAGCAGGTTGAATGGCATCCCCCCTCGGCCAAGTACCTCTGGCTTAACTGGGTCAACTCGCTTACCATGGACTGGCCGATATCTAGGAGGAGGTACTACGGAACCGAAATACCTATCTGGTATTGTAAGAAGTGCGGGGCCCCAAACCTCCCCGAGCCAGGCAAGTATTATCAGCCTTGGAAGGATGATCCTCCTTTTGATAAGTGTGAGAGGTGTGGCGCAAATGAGGGCTTTATAGGGGAAGAGCGCACGTTTGACACATGGGTTGACTCGTCCATTTCTCCGCTCTTCATCTCTCTCTATCCGGGGAACGTTAAAGAGAAGAACGAGTCTTTCTATAAGAAGGTCTCATCTCGCCCATACCTTTGCGACCTCCGACCTCAAGGAAAGGACATTATCGGCACATGGCTGAACTATACCATGCTCAGAATCCTCCAGTTACTCGGTAAGCCGGCATTTAAGCACGTGTGGATAAGCGGACACGTCGTCGATAAAGATGGACGTAAGATGTCTAAAAGCCTTGGAAACGTCGTATACCCCGAACCAGTAGTTGAGAAGTATGGTGCAGACGCCGTTAGACTCTACGCTAGCATGGTGGCATCCCTCGGAGACGACGTACGGTTCGACGAGTCTAAGGTTACAGGCGTCGCCCGCTTCCTCCAGAAGCTATGGAACATCGCCCGCTTCATCTCAAACTTCCCTGAGCCCTCGGAGAAGGTGAACTTAACGGAGACGGATAGGTGGATACTCTCGGAGCTTAATAAGCTCATCCAGAAGGTTGATGAAAGCTACTCCTCCTTTGACTTCCACCCGGGAACGGTCGCACTATACAACTTCACCTGGAACATCTTCGCAAGCCATTACATTGAAATGGTTAAGGCACGGGCGTATAATAGGGAGGGAACATTCACTAGGGAGGAGGAGACGGCAGCCCACTTCACCCTTCACACATGCCTGAAAACCCTACTGAAGCTTCTCGCCCCGGTAACGCCATTCATAACAGATGCATTATGGCGTAAGCTCTACGGTGACGAAAGCATCCACATACAGCCTTTCCCGGAACCCGACCCATCAATGATCCTTAAAGAAAACTACACTCCCCTGATCTTGGAGGTTAACTCGGCTATTTGGAAGGTGAAGAAGAAAGCGGGGAGATCCCTCAAGTCCCCCCTAAAAGTGGCGGTTCTACCCAAGGAACTGGAGCCCTTCGCACATGACCTGAGGGAAATGCATAACATCGAGGAACTAGAATTCTCTGAGAAGCCCGAGATGAAAGGGTTAAGGGAGCTACAGGCAGGAGGAAAAAGGATATTCGTAGCATTAGCCTAGTACCTTAATATCGCAGCTACACCCTTAAAGGCCTGCTTCAACTGTTGTCCTTCCTCGGTCTCCGTGGATATGACCTCCACCCTGGCGCCGGTTTGCTCCCCTAACTCTCCGAGCTCCTCGATCACGTCACGCACCTCCTCCACCGTTAAAAGTGAACTGTTGCAAACAGGACATGCTCTCTGTGCGACTTCCTCCTGAAGCTTCTGCAACTGCTCCTTCATCACCGTTTTCTCCTCGCTATATCCGCAGTTAGGACATCGGATGGTTACCCGTAGAATATCCAGTCCCTCGGATAAGAGTAGCGTATCCACCCTGCCCTGCAGAAGGGCCTCTCGAACCTCCCTTTCCCCGTAGGCAACCTTCTCGTCGTTCTTGACGAGCATCTCCAAGAACTTCTGGACGAGCCTCTTCTCTTCAGTATACCTTAAATCCTCGAAGAGGGATTCCGCCTTACCCACCAGCTCCTCTATTCCAGGCTCCCCAGTATACCCTATATCAACCACGCCAATGATCTTCTGTTTAAGCCTGTAATCTAGGTAATCTCCATCAACGAACTTCTCCTTGGAGGGGCCCGGCCCCCCTATGACGATGCCTTTAAGGTCTGGTATCGACAGGAAGACCTCGTTGGCGTGCTCCCCAACCCTCTTAAAGAACTCGTGTCCCGCCTGCTCTATGAGCCTCTCAAACCTTCGCTGAGACTGGCCTCCAGCCGAGTGCTTGCCGGGAATACCGGAGGTCAACTTCTTATGGATCTCCAAGTGAGTTCCCTTAATTGTTGCGATGTGTGCCTCAGACCTGTCCAACACTATGACGCCGTAAGTATCCTTTTCCTCCAAAAGATCCTTTAAAGGCTCCAAGTAAAACTTGCTGTCGCAATGATACTTGTAAATGTTTATTGGCTCTGGCGGGGTCACCATCCAAAACTCGAGCTTTTCAGTTCCCTGCCCACTCGTAGGCACGGCACCGCTAAAGATTACTAGGCCCGTTGATGGGGCACGCTGAAAATACTTAAGCTTGGAGATTATGCTCCTGATGGCCTCCATAACGTTTTTACGGGTAGCCTTAGACTTTATGTTCGCAGCCGTTCCATACTCCTGTTTGAGGTAATTGGTTACATCGCTGATCACCTTCCCTGGGGGAATGTATAGTGAAATTAGCTCCGTATGCGCCCCCTTCTTGCTTTCAAGCACCTCTATCAGCCTACGCAACCTGTACTTTTCAAACGACGTCCTCTTCTTTGCTTCCTCATCGCTCATTAAGCGCACCTCATTAACACTACGCCTTCCTTTTCCACCCGAGGTCTTATGGTGAATTCCTTTTAACCATACTTATTTTTTCCTAGTTTTTAACCTTTCAATTGCCCCCCGCAGTTCCTCATAAAAGTTGTCTAACGTGTACTCGACTTTCATTATGTCCGGGTCTCCCAGTATGAGTGCTGAAACCCTACTCTTCTCCTCCTTCCGATATAGACAGAGAACAGGCTTCCCCTTGCACCGCGCTAAACCGATCTCAACTCCAACCCCTGTAGACGGTGAAGAGACCTCAGCCACCAAAACATCGCACTCATCAAGGAGACTCGCGTCCCTTTTAAATATTTCCTCATCGTCCATGAACCCCTCAACTTTTTCAAAGTCGTCTTCGAGGACGTGCGGCGTAATAATAGTACATCCTTGCTCCTCTAAAAACCTGCATATCAACCTGTAAATATGGGATCCCGTTCTCGCCCCGCGCATTGGCGCAGCAAAGTAAACTTTCACCGTCATCCTCCCAATCACTTTACGGGGGTCGTAAACTCTTCTCCCCCCAAGTGAAGTAGCACCTCGCTTCTCCTCTTAGAAAAGTTCTCTTCAGCGTAAGCCTCTAGAACTTCACCCACAAACAAGGCATGATCTCCTGTTCTGACGACATCCACCACTTTACACTCGAGGTGCGCGATGCACTCCTCTATTATGGGGGCCCTAACTCTCCTAGCGGGAGCCGGGGTTAACCCTGCCTCCGAGAACTTGTCGAAGTTCCTTCCCGAGATGGTTCCACAGAGGAGCACCTCCCTAACAAGCTTTGATGGGGGAACGTTAACTACGAACTCTCCAGCCTCCTTTATCATCCTGCAAGACTCCCTCTGGAGGCCTATACTCACCGCTACCATCGGAGGGTTAAAACTCGTAGGCATAGACCAGGACAGCGTGATAATATTACGTTTCCCCTGCGGGTCCATGCAGCTAACCAAAACGACAGGTCTCGGGTATAGCAGACGGTAAGCCTCAACCACGTCAACCTTCACGTTAACCACCCCGCACTCTCACATCAACCGTTTCGCTATCCTCCCTAACCAGCCACAAATACACGTACTCCTTCCCAACAAATAATTCCTCCTTTTTCTAGGTGCAACCTCAGAGCACAGGAAAACGTTGACAATTCCAGTGTTCCGTACTGTTTAAGAAATGGGCTGCTATCTTGTAATCTCCACTTCTTTTATCCTTTCATACAGCTTCCTAGCGTACCTGTCCTTTTCAAAGTGCTCCCTTATAGGCTTTATTATTTCGTTCAGGTAGCTGGCGGTGGCCATTTTAAGATCTAAAGGGTGGATTTGCCCCGCTGCATACGCCTCCCTCAACTCTGCGTACGACGTGAACGTCAGCGCCTCCTTCCCCCTTCGCTCAACGGTCACCTCCTCGTACTTTCCGAAAACTATCTTCTCCATTATGTCCATTACAGGGTTCCCTTCAGCAACTCTCTCAGGGCAGAAAGCTTTCCGTATCTTCCTCCTTATCTCCCCTTCCGAGTCGTGAACGAAGATCGCCGACTCGGGAACACTTTTACTCATCTTAGAACTTATCATCATATCTATCCTTGCATCTTCGTCAAATCCCTGCCCTTTTACGCTGCCCTTCAACCCTAGGAGTAGAGGGTGATGTATGGCAACGGGCTTCCTCCTCCCCAGTACAGGCGCAACCTCCCTGGCAAGCATGTTAACCCTTCTCTGGTCGATACCCAACTGACACACGTCCACTTCAAGCTGAAATATGTCAGCGCACTGCATAACAGGGTAGAAGAGGAAGGCCGCCGGGTTCGAAGCGCTCTCCTTCCTCCCTGCAATGGTAAGCGCCCTCATAGCCCTGTTCACGGTCACGTTCTTAGCTATTACTATAACTTTCTTCCAATACTCGGGGTCGTCAAAGTGCTCCTTGTGCCACACCACCTTCACCTTGCTGAAGTCCACCCCCGCCGCCTTCCATACCTCCATGAAGTATCGCCCAGTATCCCTGATCTTCTCGAGGTCCCCTCCAAGCTTATTGTTGATCCAGGCGAAACTGTCGGCTAGGAGAATCTTAAACCTTATACCCGCCCTCATGAGCCTGTCAAGTATAATAGGCCTGTAAACGGCAACTGGAAGATGCGCCAGCCCTGACGGCTCAAACCCATCATACGCCACAAGGCTGCCCTTAACCTCAAACAGCTCCCTCAGCTCGTCCTCCGTCACTATCTCTGCAGCACAACTTTTAACGAGTTCAATTCGTTCCTCTACATCCATGTTAACACGTCCCAGTACACGTCTCTGCCACTTAAACATGCACCCATCAGGGGGAAACCATTACTCAGTGACAGCTCACACTACGCTGCTTCCCTTCTCCTATAATAAATTAGTTTTTCACGCCACTTAACCCAGTAAGAATAACTGTTTCCATGATTTTTATAAATGTTCAATGTCAAACTTTTAATATCTAACTCATTTCCCTCCTTCTCAAATGCATAGAGGCTGATAAGATGAATGTAGTCAGGCTTAGGGGGGTCGTGTCGCTGCTGATGCTGGCCCTATCGGTCCCCGTCTTGGTAACGGGCATCCTCCTTTGGCTATCTCCCGTCAGCGGTTTGGTCAAAGAATTCGGCCGCGCCTTTCTTCCCTTCGGCAAGTATCCGCCAGAGCTGCTTCACACGGTCACCAGCTTCCTGTTAAGCTTCCTAGCTGCGGTGCACTTAATGCTTAACTACAGGATGTTGCTTAACGAGGTGAAGTCGCTTAGGAGAAGCGCTTAGAGTGTCCAGCGTGAAGATAGTAAGGGTTGACGAGGCCGACACCGTACCAAACTCTCATGGCGTCGATGCAAGAAAAATACATAGCATAGAGCATGTGGAAGTGATTCATATAACATTAAATCTTGGAGAGAAGCTGAAGAAGCACGCAACCCCAGTAGACGTTTTCTTCTACGTTCTGGTTCTGAGGGGAAGGGATCATTGAGATCGGCGGTGAAAGAGAGGAAGTAGGGCCCGACACGCTTATTGAAAGCCCAGCTAAAATACCGCATTGTTGGTGCAACGAGAGCGACAAGGTGCTACGTTTTCTCGTTGTCAAAACTCCAAGGCAAACTCAACCCACAAAAGTACTTGGGCAATAGCGCTCAAGCAGCATCTATATTTGCTTTAAACTTTCCCCTAACTTTTAAATTGGTGATAGGAGGATTTTCCTGCTGGTGCTTTAAAATGAGTTACTGGTGGGATCTGGGTGTCCTGCAGTGGATTCAAGGGGTGACGTGGACTCCTTGGGGGCTCTTCAAGTTCCCCTCGGTACTCGACGGAGTAATGTGGGTGATAACACAGTTCGGCACCGAAACCATCTGGATACTGGTCGTATCCGTGTTCTTCTGGCTCGGCTACAAGCGGGAAAGCCTCCTTCTCGGGGCCTTAATACTAATCGAGGCAATGGTGAACTTGTGGTTAAAATATGCAATCTACAGGCTTAGGCCAACAAGGTTCGAGGCATTTGTTTTCTACGACGCCTCAGGTCCATCCATGCCGAGCGGCCATGCGCAGCTGGCATCAACCAGCAGCTTTTACACGGCTCATCTTGTATGCTCACACCTAAAGCGATCCTCCACAGAGGTTAATCCGCCTGAAGCACCGGAGGCCAGAGGGTTCAGGCTTAAGGAAGGCTGCGTCGCCGTTTACTCTGCAGCGTTACTCTTGACCTTTCTCGTGTCGCTGAGCAGAGTGTACCTTGGCGTCCATTGGCCCACTGACGTAATAGCTGGCAGCCTAGTGGGCTTTGCAATATTCGCAGTCTACGCCCTTTTAGCTGAAAGAGCATGGAGCAAGATCGCCTCCTTTCTTCCGGAAAGCATGGTGTACAAATGTGTCATAGTAGTGGTCGTAGGCGTACTCGTCGGAGCCCTTACCCCTTACAGTTGGAGGATTGGGTGGTACGCTGGAGGCTTCTTTACAGGCTTCTTCGTGGGAGCCGTATTCGAACACGAAACCATCAAACTCGGAAAGGCTGGCAGCTTAAAGAACGCCATCACAAGGCTTGCGACAGGAAGCATAATCCTCATGATACTCGCCCTAGCAGCAAAAAAAGTATCATCGGGGATCTACGCCGTTTTCGACATTTTAGAGCTTTTGGTGAAGTTCTTCATCCTCCCCAGCCAGCTTTCGCCGTGGGCAAGCGTCATAGTAAACTTCATGCTAGAACCTTACATAGGTCCATTCATCAGCATACTCCAGTTTCCACTATACGTTGTGGTAGGGCTCTGGATCAGCCTAATCGCACCGTTCATCTTCAAGGAGGCCTCCCTATAACTCTCCCCTTTTTCTCCCTTCCAGACCGTTCACCCGATGCTTCCGTCAGTCCTCCACCCTCCTCAACTTACCGCGCCTCCTCAAGTACTCAACGTACCGAACCATTTTTGAAAGTACGCTTGCGGCTGTTTCTATCGTAGGATAAACGATCGCTCCCTTCTCCGCCGCCCTACGGACAACATCCATATCTGTTGTGAGCGTGACGGCTACCACGGGTTTGCCATGCTTCCTAACCATCTCAACAAGTACATTCATGCTCTCCTCGTCGGCTTTGCTAAGCCACGACTTAACTATCTCGCCCTCCTCCTCCT
>Ga0180301_10001616_pt1 | contig 17784 bp, 23 predicted proteins | sample GuaBasSediGuay16_FD_121797 | JGI IMG/M metagenome (GOLD analysis project Ga0180301, IMG submission 121797) | Subseafloor sediment microbial communities from Guaymas Basin, Gulf of California, Mexico - Guay16, Core 4569-2, 12-15 cm | ecosystem: Environmental > Aquatic > Marine > Hydrothermal... | reverse complement strand
GTGGAGCGATCTCTCTATATGTAAAGTTGCCTTCGGTTACTTCTTTAATTGTTGATAGCAAACTTTCTACTTTCTCCTTAGATACTGAGAGTTGAAGCAGTACGACATTATCTGTCATAGCCATTTTAAGCTTCTTCTCTTCTACAAGTTTAGCTCCTTCAATTATTCTCTTGAATTCTATGAGCTTATCCCCATACTCCATCCGTATCTTGTTTAATTGTGACTGCAACTTTGTCATTTCATCTGTTAATTGTAACATGACAACTCTTAAAGGCCCTTTAACATCATGTACTATCGTCTCTGTCAATGGAACTTGAGGTGATGCCATAGATGCTACTTCACTTTCTACTCTAGATGCTACTTCCATAGACTTCTTTAGGCTTTCAAGCTTGGATAGTATTGAGAAGACTTCACTTTCGATTGAAGAAACTATTGAATCTATTTCATTTATTTTTTCTGCTGGTATGGGTTGGCTAAGAGGCTTAATGTCTTCAGGTGCTCTTAATCCTAATGATGAAAGCACTACGTCAATTCTTGATGATAATGACGATAACTTGAATAGTTGAGGGGAAGGTTCAAGAGGTTTAGCTTTCTCCTTAAGCTCGGTATAAAGGATGTCTCTTAGGTCTATAAGTACATGTTCTACGCTTGTTAAAGCGTAAACGACCTTATCCACATATTTTTTAGGTATGTAAAATCTTAGGTTTACAAGTTCTAATCTCTTTTCTTCAGCTTTTTCATGAGGTATCTCCTTGAGATATACCTTGGGTTCTTCGTATTTAATCGCATAGTTTCCATTACTAGCCCTGTCAATTACATCAATAAATCTTTTAAGCGAGCTTCTTGGTAGCCAACAAGCGAAGATCGTCGTTGTCGTGGTTTCAGCCATTTTCATTTTAGCTGACTCAAGAGACTCTATTATCCTCAGGACTACGCTTAATTTAGCTAATTGCTCTCCATAGTCACTCTTGACCCTTTCTACTATAGATGAATTACCTGATGTTAGGAATCTTTCAGCTGAATCCGCAAGAGCTTCGGCATCAAATATCGAGAAATTGGAAATTTCAGACTCATAATCCTCTAATCGGCCTTTAGGTGATAAGCCTAAGCTTGAAATAATTTTATCGATCTTTGATATTAAAGTTGATATCCTGTACAAACGTGTAGAAACTTCTATAGGCTTAATAACTCCTTTAGTCACTTCCTCAGGCAAGTCATCCTTAATATCTATTAAATGCACAAGACTCTCTCTGCCTAAATTGAAAAGCACCTTATCAAGGTAATCCTTATGCACGTAGACCCTTGCCTTTAGTAGTGGCGTCGCCGTTAGCACTTGAGGTCGCCCCTTATGCTGCTCACATGTTGCTCTTCATTAAAAATGAAAGAATTTATAAAGTTTGCTAGGCTAAGGGGAAATAGCTTGTCTAAGGGGGTCTGGGGGTTTCAAAGTGGATGAAGTCTTAAGCCGTATATTAGAAGCTGAAAGAGAGGCGAGAAGGATAATAGACAATGCTTATGAGGAGGCGAAGAGGATTGAGGCTGAGGCTGTAACAAAGGCGCAAGAATTGGCTAAGAAAGTCTATGAGGAGATTCTGGAAAAAGCGAGGAGGACTGCTGAAGAGGAAGTTAAGAGGATTGAAGAGGAGACAGTAAACGAAATCAAGAGCATCGAGGATCATGTGAAAAATGAAGTTGAAAGCCTTAAGAGAACAGCATCTAAGAACTTTGAGAAAGCCGTGGAGTTGATAGTAACTGAAATGTTAAAGCCTTAGTGGAGGTAAGAGACATGTCAACTGTTGGCAATTTAGATAGGCTTGTTGAGACAATCACGAAGAATGCTGAGGAGGAAGCTCAAAAGATCATTTCTAAGGCTAAGGAGAAGGCAGATAGCATCATAAAAAAGGCAGTGGATGAAGCAAAGAGTAAGGCGGAAGCCGAGGCTTCGGAGATCATAAGAAAGGAGAGAGAAGAAGCGCTTAGGAAGAAGAGAAGTGAAGTAGCAAAAGCCCGCATGGATGCCTTTAGGAAGGTATTGGATTATAAGGAGAAGTTAATAGAGGATGTTGTTGAGGAGGCGAAGAAGCGCATACAAAACATCGTAGGAACTGAGGAATACAAGGCTAGGCTTGTAGAAATGCTGAAAGAGGCTATAAGGGTTCTTGGAGGTGGAGTGATAGAGATAAAGCTTAACAAAAGAGACTTGGAGTTAGGTCTGGATTTAAATGCTATAGCTAGCGAGTTAAGTCAAGAGCTTAAAAAACCTGTAGAGTTAAGGCTTTCAAGCGATGTAGGGAGCTTTGTCGGTGGGCTTATAGCTAAGTCCATTGAAACGGGAATTGAAGTTGACTATACAGTTGAAGGCATACTTGAAAGAAAATGGAAGAACTTGAGAGTTGAAGTTGCTAAGCAGTTATTTGCAGAGTAACGCAGAGAGACAAGGCTGAAAAAGATGGTATGGAGGCTTCTAAGAGTCGAAGAACCTGAAAATCCTAATTTTAATTTAGCTATTGAAGAAGCGCTATTCAGAACCCTTGATTGTGAGGGGCTTATACGTTTTTGGCGCAATAATAATACAGTGGTCATCGGGAGATTCCAATGCCCATTGTCTGAGGTGAATTATGACAAAGCTTTAGAGCTGAAGGTTCGAGTAGTTCGTCGATTTACTGGTGGTGGAGCTGTATATCACGACTTGGGGAATCTCAACTTCACCTTTATGTTTAAGGCCACGAATAGGGATTTAGCACGAATGTTTGAAATTGTAGGTGAAATAGTATCTGATGCACTGAAAAGTGTTGGTGTAAATGCGTCCTTTAAGCCCATAAATGATATCGTCGTAGGTTCAAGAAAGGTTGCCGGTTTAGCTGGTACTATACGGAATGACAGAGTCTTAGTTCATGGATGCTTGCTCGTCAACTCCAATATAGACGTCTTGAGTGTAGTGCTTAATGTTTCAGGCGAGAAGTTAATAGATAAGGCTGTTGGCTCAATTAGGGAGCGCGTTACGACTTTAAGCCTAGAAGCTAGGCAAGAAGTTTCGATTGCAGATGTTGAAGAGGCTATACTTAGCGAGGCTAAATCTAGGCTAGGTATAAGCGAGCTTCTTGAAGAAGAACTCACAGAGGACGAGGCTAGATTAGCTAGAGATCTGTATCATGAAAAATATTTAAGCGTAGAATGGCTCGCATTGTTATGTAAAACTTGTCCTCTAAGAGAGGAGCACAATGAGAAAATACGTAGGTTAATTGAGGTGGCTAAACCTGATAAGAATGGGTGAGCATAAATCACATGGTGGAAAGCTAGTAAAAGTGATTATCTCCATTAATGAAGGAAGAATCCATGACATAGTCATTACAGGAGATTTCTTCATTGAGCCTCCAGATGCCGTGCAAAAACTATGCGAAAAACTAAGGAATATTGGGATGAACGATTATCACCTGATGGAAAGGGCCCTTGAAGATTATGTAAAGCGCAATAACATAATGATGTTGGGTGTAACGGTAAATGACTTTATTGAGGCCATAAGAAAGGCCTTTTCATAGGTCTTTTGAAGTTTTTCGTTATAGCCCTAATTGATTGGCTATCTTCTTTAATGCTTGAAGAGCTATTTCGAAGAACTCCTCTTTGGTTAATCCTATTTCCTCGCATAGCAGTATTCTTTCTCTTTTCACTCCTCTAGCAAAGTCTTTTGACTTGAATTTTCTAATTACCGTCTCTACTTTCACTTCATTCATCTTTTTATTTGGCATAACTAGGGCGCAAGCCACTAATAGCCCTGAAATCGCATCAGATGCTATTAGAGCTTTATCTAGTAGGGTTTCAGGTTTCACTTCGGTATTCTCGTAGTTATGAGCCATTATTGCTCTTAGCGCTTCTTCGGGGAGTTTACCTCTTAAGAGCTCACAAGCTTTAATTCCATGAAGCTTTGGGTTAGAGCTTGTCTCTTCAAAGTCTATGTCATGTAATAACCCTGTGATAGCCCATAGCTCCTCATCCTGACCTAGCTTATGTGCGAGCTCCCTCATTATGGCTTCGACTGCTACCATGTGTTTAATGTAGTTTTGGTTTTTCACCTTCTCCTTTAGGAGATGTAGGGCTTCATCTCTTGATATCATACTGCCCCTCAACGCTTTTTCGCTATTACATTACTTAGCATTTTCGGTATGTAGCTTAGAAACTTCATTCTTATATTGTATTATGCCAATTCTTTTAGAGCCTTTTGAGGAGATGTTCTAAGGTTATTGAGCGTTCTTTCAAGCGTTGATAAGCTCATCTCAGCAAGTCTTAGTGCTAAGAGCTTGATGTATCTATTGCTTATTGGAGATAACAAGTGATTTACTACTTCTCTAGTGAAGTTAATGCTATGACGCCAGCAAGCATGTATTAGTTCCCATCCTGCTCTTGATAGATTATTCAAGTCGAAAAAAATTCTCGTTGCTGAGAAGAGATCCGCCCATTGGGATCATGAAGAGCGGGAAGAGTCATGCCTTGGCCCTCATGGATCTAAGGTCATCTACGAGTTCAAGGGTTCTTATTATGTCATCTTCTGTTTCGTCTGGGAATCCTATTATTAGTGTGCAGCAGGGATACCAGTAATTCTCGTTCATTATTGACATTGCCTCTTTGACTACTTGAGGCCATTCTTCAGGGCGCCAAGGCCTGGATTTGCCTGACATGTATTTTCTCATAATTCTTGGACTGCCACTTTCGAGGCCTACCTGAGGAAATAATGGCTTATCGGCTCCATGACCTGATAGCTCTGTTAGCTCTCTTATTATGTTCTTTGCCGGTAACACAGATGCGAAAGACGCATGATTAAATGTTATACTTGGAACTTCTCTTGAGATTCTCTTGAATAATGAAAGTAAAGCCTCTTTATTTATGTTGATGCCCTTCGCTCCGTAGAGCATGACGTCTTCCGCTATTAGGTCTATGTTTCTAGCTCCTGCAAGCTTATTGATTTTAACTTCCTTCATTATCGTGCTTAGCGGCATGCTTCTAAAGTTCCATGCTGTAGGAGAGCAAAAGTGGCATCTTCTGGGACAGCCTCTCGTTACTTGAACTGCACCCCCACGGGATGGAGTTACGATGGGAGGTATTTGATCTTCTCGTGGAGCTTCTCCCGCTATGACATCCTTGACTGGCTACCCTTAATTACATCATCAACTACTTTAGGAAAAGTTGCCTCAGTCTCCCCTTCGTATAATACGTCAATTTCCAGTTTTTCTTTAAGTCCATACAATCGCTAAACGCCTGATCCTCCAACTATGACACTAAACCCATACTTTCTCTTTAAGCTCTTGACTTTATAGATCAAGTTTAAGAACTCTAATTTTGTGCAGGAGAATCCTCCGCCGAACATTAATGTCAAGTGTATGATACTGGGGCTTTGCCCATGGGGTCTAAAACAGATATCCCCACTGCCCTTGTGCTTTTGCCTATTCCTTTCTCTATTTGCTCGGCGGGATTGTAGCCACTTCATTTCGAGAAGCCATGAGCTAAAAGGGATGCCTCAACTTTAGCTAGGGAGTATGGTGCATATAAGGCGCGATAGTTAGAATTACTTTTGACTTCAAGCGCTAGGACCTTGTATTCAACAATCTTTGGAACTATTCTATATGGCAAACATAAACCAAAGCCTAAAAGACCAACTCCAGAGTAGTCTGTCATAATTGCTCTATCAGTTATTAGAATTATTATCTTGTAATTCAAGGATAGTCCTCATTATAGCAATAATCTATATTTTCATTGGAGGATAAATTAGGTTTTATTTAGATGAAGCAATTAAATGATGAGAATAATGATGTAAAGATGAGAGTAATGATGAAGACGCTTTTATATTCTGAATCTACGATAAGAACACTTTGATGACTGTGAAGCTGGATGAAGTCGATAAGGCTATTCTGAGAGAGCTGCTTAATGATGCTAGGTTATCATTTAGAGAGATAGCAAAGAGGATAGGTGTATCGACAGCTACTGTGGCTAATAAGGTTAGGCGATTAGAGGAAGCTGGCATAATAAAGGGTTATACCGCCGTCATAGATGTTGAAAAGCTGGGTTATGACGTCACCGCCGTGATAGAAGTTGTAGTGTCTAAAGGTAAGATAACTGAAGTGGAGGAAGAGATAGCGAAAAACCCTAATGTGCAGGCAGTTTACGATGTTACTGGCCAAAGCGATGCAATCATAATCGCTAGGTTCAAGTCTAGAGCCGATCTAAGTAAGTTCATAAAGAGAATGTTATCTATGGATTATGTTGAGAGGACTATAACGCATGTTGTTTTGAACATAAGAAAGGAGGAAGTTGCATCACCAAAGTTGATAGAGTAACGCGATGATATTTAAAATGAGCTATCTAATTACAGGATAAGATGTATGGCTCTTTCTCGTTGTCAAATATTCGACGACCATTCCGACGATTCTAGAGACTTCGACTATGTTTATCTTTCCGTTCTTCATCCATCTCCTGGTATCGCTATATACAACTAGGTCTTTGGGATACACTATTTTAGTTAAACTCGAAACCCTTATTAGAAAGTCCAGGTCTTCGCCATAAGCTAAATTGGGATTAAAGCCTCCTGCCCTCTTGAATATGCTCCTCTCGACGAGTATCCCCATATACCCTGGAAAAGTCGCTTTTAATCTGCATAAAAGCCAGCCAAAGGCAAATGCTGCTCTACCAATTTTCGTTAGAACTATTGGTTCTGGTCTCCCCACGATGCACCTGACATTCGCATGTTCATATTGAGCGAAGATATCTCTTGCCCTCTTCAAAAAGAGAGGGTCAACAGCTGCATCGGCATCAAGAAAAACGAGGTATTTCCCGTTTGAAATGTTAGCTCCTATGTTTCTAGCCTTGGATTGATTGCATCGCTCTACTACGACCTTATCAGCATACATCAATGCTATCTCAATAGTTTTATCCGAGCTTCCTCCATCAACTATTATTACCTCAAAATCTCTGAAGAGCTGCATGGAAAGACTTTCTAGAAGACGAGGAAGATACTTTTCCTCGTTTAATGTGGGCACTATGATTGAAAAATGCGGATTCACATGTTAACACCTCGTTGACTCGTTAATTGTGGGCTCAGCTGGTTGATCCTTCTTCATCAATCCGCCAAGGCTGAATTCTTCATTGCCCATTAATTGCAGTGCGATAAACCCTTAATTACTCTTCGGGTATCTCCTTAATGGTGACGGCGCATTTTCGCGAGCATTGCTTACAGCGAGCAACAATTTTCTTAACGAGTTTTTCTTCTTCCTCCATGATATCACGGATTAAATCCTCAGCCAATCGTGACACCGCTTAACTATAATTAAAGGAGATTCAAATTTCTTGTGAAAAATGTGGTAGCCCGGGGGAGATTCGAACTCCCGTCGACGGGGCCAAAGCCCGCCATGCTTGGCCGCTACACCACCGGGCTTCATTACTCATGTTGAAGAGAGGGTAATTTAAAGTTTAATGTTGTGAGAAAAAGAAGGGTTTATCTTCTTTGTGAAGGTCTCTTGAAGGTCTACTCGATGATTTGTATTGCTTGGTTGGGGCATTGTGACTCGCATGCTCTGCATGCCAGGCAAGCATCCTTGTTAACTATCTCTACTTTGCCTTCCTTCATCTCATAGACGCCTGAGGGGCATACTGAGACACATGTACCGCAGTTGGTGCATTTTTCCTTGTCTATTATGATCTCTACCATGCGAGACCCCGTAGCTATCTCTATAGTGTGCTTTTTAAGTTATTGCTCTGCTTATTTTTGAATTTATTTCTCGAACCTCATCCTTGAGCTTTTCAATCTCCTTCTTAAGTGCCTCAGCCTTCTGAGGCCACTCGGCTTTTGTCAATTTTCTGCTTCGCTTTAAACTCTCAATTTTTGCGATGTCCTCTTCTAGCCTTGCCGCCTTTTCTAGATGCACACGTATTCTTTGAGCTAATTTGCTTATTTGAGGGGTCTTTTCAAGTGACTTTGCCACATCAAGAGCTCTTTTTATGTAATCGAGATATGAAGGTTTAAGCTCACGAATTCGCTTTCTATACGTTGAATTCCTTATTCTACCTTTAATGTGATCTTCATGTAACCTCCAAATTCTGCGAGCTAACTCCATGTAGCCGTTAAAGAGCTCTTGGAGCTTCTTAATTTCCGCGTCGATTTTGGCTTTAGGCTTAATCTTAATTCGAACGTGTCTCTTCAAGATTACGACAGCTACCCCGATAACCGCGATTGCTGCAAGAAGCTCCATGACTGCTACCAATGGTGATGGTATTAGTGGCGGCGCATACTCTACCTTTATTTGAGGATTTTGCAGTTGTGAGGCATTTACGACTTTGTAAAGTATCATTGAATTCGCAATGGAATAAGGTTCTGGGCTTACATCCACTATTCTTGAGCCTTCAGGCATGTGAAGCCTGACTTCAACTTCGTCTGCATAGGGGGTGTAGGGTGGTATTAGGTGTACTTCAGAGGATTCATTAAGCTCATATTTTATGTATATAGTGGCGTGCTCACCTAACGTTAAAGATACTCTTGGGTGAATTTGTAGTATCGTAGTGTCATTCAGATGAATGAGCCTATATTGCCCAAAACCGGGGGTTGAAGATGTCCTTCTAAAGGGCCCAGCGATATCTCCGACTTCTAAAATCCTCATGTTTGAAGAGATGTTAAAGTTAAAAGTGGTTTGCCGTGTCCATGGGCTAAAGTAGAAGCTCTCTAGTGTTACATGATCAATTACAACCTTTGAAGCTAAGTATACGTCTCTAATTAATCTCTTCACCTCGAAAAGCCATGGTATAGCTGTATAGTTAAAGGTGAGATGAGCATTAAGTCGCTTAACATCATATGGCGAGATGCTGTGAAGGCTTAAATTGATTAAGTCATTCGTTAATGTGTAATTGAGATTTTCAATTTTCAGATTTGCTATATTTGGGGGGATACTTATTGAAACAATAACATCTGATATCCTCAATGACGTAGAGGGGTTTAAGGGGACGTCAATTACATATTTCCCTTCTTGAGAATTCATTAACCATAAAGCTCTTATGGTAACATTGTACGTAGACAGTCCATCGAGAGAAGGCACGTTTACTACCCATGACCTTGAAACATTACCATTACATATTGACGTATAGAGGTTGCTGAAACCTTCTAGGCTTATAGTGACTTTAAGGGGTTCAGAAGGGCCTTTAAACTGAAGGGTGTATGTTGCATTAATGTAAGTGTAGTGAACATCTATTTTCGTATATACTTGAACGTTGACTTCTTGCAATGGAACGCCTTGAGCAACTGAAAGCGGTGCAATGACTATGAGCATGACGAGCATTAGCATGACGAATCTTGGATTCATGTTTCTTCACCTTTTGACTAGCTTGGTTGATAAGTAAGTTCGACTAAGGTTTTTAAGGTTGTTTACACAGCTATTCTTACAAATTGGTCATGTGGAGGACCATTGGAAATGAGTAAATTAGAAAGAAAAGTTAGAGAAGCATTAGAAAAAGTCGTTGATCCTGAGACTGGTCTAAACCTTATTGAAATGGGCTGTATTAAAAACATAAGTGAAAAGGATGGAGAGGTGACCATAGAATTCACGCCGACATCACCGTTTTGCCCTATAGCGTTCTTTCTTGCAGCTTCGATTAAAGATGCCGCTGAGAAGGTTGAAGGTGTTAAGAGTGTGAAGGTCCTTAGTCGAGGACATATGATGGATGAGCAGATAAATGAATTCGTTAACAGGCCGAGGAGTAATACATCATGAAGATTAAAGTGAAGTTCTTCGCCTTAATAAGGGAGCTTGCAGGAACAAAAGAAATTGAAATTGAATGTAGAGAAGGTATGAAGATAAGTGATCTTCTTAGAGAACTTACTAACACGTTGCCCGATAAGTTTCGCGAATACGTATTTGAAGGAAGTGAAGTCTCAAAGTCCCTCATAATTCTAGTTAATGGTAAAGGTATAAGCGAAATGAAAGGATTAGAGACAGAGCTTAAAGATAGTGATGAAATAGCGTTATTACCACCTGTAAGTGGAGGTTAAACTGTTCGACCAATTAAAACATGTGGCTCTGCCCCTTCAATTAACACGGTGACCATCTTCCATAACATGCTTTTGTCATCACACCTAACTATTACGGGTCTGTAATTCATCATTCTCCCTGAAAGACCTCCTTTTGGAGCTACATCAGTTAGCAGCACATCAACTTCTTTGCCTACATATCTTAAATTTCTCTTTAGCGTTATTTCTTTGACTATTTCATTCAATATCCTGGATCTCGCTTTTTTAACACCATCAGAGAGCTGAGGCATTGATGATGCTTGTGTAAACGGTCTCATAGCATATCTAGCTACGTGAACTTTATCCGGGCTTATTTTCTCTATTACTTTGCATGTTTCCTCAAAATCCTCATCGGTTTCCGTCGGGAAACCCACTATCACGTCCGTTGCTAGAAATAAATCATCTATTGATGATCTGAAAAAATCAACGAGCTTAATGAAGGAGCTTGCTGTATATTTTCTATTCATGAGCTCTAGTATTCTGTCGCTTCCAGATTGAAGGGGTAAATGTAAGTACTTGTAGATGTGAGGATTGGAATATATCTTTATCATGTCGCTAGCTATGGAGGTAAGAGTTGAAGGTTCCATCATGCCAAGCCTTATCATGTAGTCGCCTTCATGTTCAAGAAGATTTTGGAGCAAGCGAGGAAGGTTGTAGCCTATATCTAAACCATAAGCTGCTAGGTCCTGAGCAACTAAGTATATCTCCTTTACGCCTCTAGTTACAGCATCACGGAATAGTTCCACGATCTGTTTTGGTGGACAGCTTGATAGCTTACCTCTTGATATGGGCATTATGCAATAAGAGCATGAGCCTAAGCAGCCAGTCGCTATTGGTATAGTAAGTCTTTTAGATTTATTGCATCTTGGGAGCTTGAAAATCTCTCTTCTCTCAGGGCCTATGTCAATTATTCTCGATTCTAAGGCCTTTAGTATAGAAGGTAGGGCGTTAGGCCCTATTATGCTAGCGGAAGGAGAATTATGAGCTATAAAAGCTGGTCTTGCCCTTGCTAAGCATCCCAGCACTATTATCTTTCGATTTTCATTCTCTCTTCTCCATGATTCAAGTTCTTGAAGTCTCTTAGCGATCTTTCTTTCTGTTTCACTTCGAACTGCACAAGTATTAATTATGATGGCATCAGCATGCTCTATATCGTGCACTATTTCGTGCCCATTCTCTTTTAGCATTGAAGCCACTGCGTCACTATCAGCCTTATTTAACCAGCAACCATAAGTTTCGATGTATACCCTCAAAAACATCATCCCTCTTATCAATTTAGGAGAGAAACAATGCATTAAAGGTGATGGTATTCTCTTTATCTAAACCTTTAAGACGCCCAGTTAAAAAGACTTTGCATAATCATTTTACTTTGTCCATGATTATTGTATGTGTGAAGGGTACTCCTAAGGTATTTAGCGAGTATGACTTAACCTTAAAAGCTGAAGACAAGGCTAGGTTTATGGTGGAGGCGCTTATGTGCAGAAAGTGCGAAGGCGATGTATCAGAGTCTTTTGCTAAGGGTCTAGATGCCATCTCTGAAGATAAGAAGCCAAGGTTCTCAGTAAAAAGCAGAGAGGTTAGAAGCCTCGTAAGAGAGGGAATACTGGGAGATTAATTACTTTATTTTCGTGAAGAGAAGCCTTGGCTTGAGAATTTCTTTACCAGGTTCTAATGGCTTTATTGCTTCATACCACTTCTCTTCATGCACATTTGAGGAGAAGCCTAGCATTTTCCATAGCTCATTCGCAGTACTTGGCATGAAGGGGGCAAGCATTATTGCTAATGCTTTTATTGTGTTTAAGCACACGTAGATGCTTGTTGAGGCTTCATCGATATTGCCTTTCTTTACTGCATCCCAAGGGGCCTTATCATTGAAGTATCTATTACCCTCTCTAGCTAGATTCATAACTTCTTGTAGCGCATCTTTAATTTTGAATGAATCTAGGTTCTTTGTGCATAACTCAAATTTTTCTAAGGTTATCTTCCATAATTCTTCGTTTGTCCAGTCGTTTTTTGGCTTAGGAACCTTGGAGTTAAATGATTTCAATGTAAAAGTCAAGACTCTATGAATGAAGTTTCCGAGCGTGTCATTTAGATGTGAATTGACTAGTTCCTTGAATAACGTCCATGTGAAGCTTACATCCCTGCCTTCAGGCCTCAAGCTCAGTAAGACGTATCTCCAATAATCCACAGGGTACATCTCCAGGGCCTCATCTATCCAGACGCCTATTCTCCTGCTTTTAGAGAACTTTTGGCCTTCAAATAGCAGATATTCAGTTGCGGAGACCCCCCATGGTAGTATGTAACCTTCGCCTGAAGCCATGAGTAAGGCTGGAAGTATTAATGTGTGGAAAGGGATGTTGTCTTTACCTATGAAACATAGAAACCTGCATTCCTTGTCGAACCAATACTCCTTCCACTTGTCTTGAAGGCCCATGTTAGCAAATAACTCTATTGTAGCTGATATATAGCCGAGAATTGCTTCCATCCATACGTAGATCGTTTTCCCTTCAGCTCCAGGGAAAGGCGCTGGTATCCCCCATTTATTGTCCCTAGTCAACGATCTAGGCCTTAACCCTTCCTTAAGCATGCTTAAGCTTGTATTTTTAGCATTTTCTGTTAAGAAAGGCGTGTTCTCAATATAATGCCTTAATTCTGTTGTCAATTTCGGTAAATCAAAAAACCAATGTTTTGTTCTTCTAAATTCAGGCTCTGAGCTACAAATGGCACATTTAGGGTTTACCAGCTTATTTGGCTCTAAAAGCCTACCGCAATTATCGCATTGATCCCCTCTTGCATCTTCAAAACCGCAATAAGGACACGTACCGACTATGAATCTGTCAGGTAAGAATATTTGACATTTAGGGCAGAAGGGTAATTCGACTTCCTCTTCATAGATAAAACCTCTCTCATATACCTTCATGTAGAATGACCTTACAAACTCTTTGTGATATTGACTCTCAGTTCTCGAATAATTATCGAATGATATACCCCACTTCTCGAATAGCCTTGTTATTTTTGCATGATTTTCATCGCAAAGCGCTTTGGGGTCAATACCTCTCTTTATCGCCTCTACCTCTATAGGCGTTCCATGTTCATCTGAGCCACTAACAAAAATTACGTCTTCGCCCTTCATTCTTAGATAGCGTGCTATCACATCAGCCGATAACGCCGAGCCTATCATTGTACCCAAATGAGGAACGTAATTGACGTAAGGCCATGCACATGTTATTATCCACTTAGCCACTTTTCTCACCTTCAGCTTCTTCACTTTCGCTTTCAAATTCCACTTTTTCTAGGCTAGGCGCTCTTGGCTCCCATAGAAGGAAGCCTCTTCTCTTCAACTTCCTTCTCATTCCGTAAAGATACCTCCAGACGACGCTATGAGGGCTCCCCGATATCAGCATTTCAATTGCTCTACGAGCCACTTCAACGTTCTCTAGCTTGCCAGCAATCGCAACAGTATGTTCTGAGATCGATATTACTGTGTTTGTTAGCTCTTCAATAAGCTTCCTCGCCTTGCCTTTTTCGCCTATAAGCCTGCCTTTAACCCTTGTAAGGTTATTTCGTGAATCACCCAAAATGTACTTTAAGTCTATGATGTGGAGAGCGGCGTCTTCTTCACTAAAGATTTTTAAGGCCTTTTCAGGGTTTATTCCATGTCCTATTGCTTGAATAACGTTTTTGACTGTAAGAAGGTTTGATGGATCTGATGTATCCAAGAGCTCTATGCAGATTCTCCCCGTGGAGCCTTCAATGTCCAGCTTAACTCCATACGTCTCCTCTATTTCCCTCTTTACACTACCACCTTTACCTATGAGCACTCCCACTCTCTCGAGTGGAATTTGAACGTAATCTTTGTAAATCACATTTGGCAACGACATCACCAGTCTATTAAGCTACTACATTTCAAGAAGAAGGTTATATATAAGCGAGACCCTTCAGATAGCTTGATGTGGATTGAACAGGGATTGGGAAGAAATTGAGGAGCTATCTCTTAAGGGTAAGGAGGAGAAGCGTAGGAAAGATGAAGATTTACTGAAGACAGTTGAAGAGGTTTTTGACAAGTTTACTCTTGAAGCTCTTTACAAGCTAATTAATAGAAAAGTTATAGATCTCCTTTATGGCGTCGTCGATACGGGTAAAGAATCTAGGGTTTACTGGGCAAAGTCTCCTAAAGGAGAGGACTTGGCAGTTAAAATATTCCTTACATCAACTCGAGAATTTAAGAAGACGGTTTTACAGTATATTGAGGGAGATCCAAGGTTTAAGAAGATTAGAAGAGCGACAAGACCATTAGTTTATGCATGGACCTTAAAGGAATTTAAGAACCTTGAAAAAGCCTATGAAGTCGGTGTTAGCGTGCCTAAGCCTATAGCCGTTTATAGAAATGTGATAGTCATGTCATTTATAGGTAATAACGGAGTTCCAGCACCTCTACTTAAGGATGTAGAACTTGATGATTATGAGAACATGTTTCATAAAGTCATAGAGAACTTGAAATTGCTTTACTGCAAAGCCAAGATAATTCACGCTGATATGAGCGAATACAATATCATGATTTGGCAGAATAAGCCTGTGTTCTTCGATTTTGGTCAAGCTGTTTTAGCTAGCCACCCAAATGCCGATATGTTCCTTGAGAGGGACGTAAATAACATAGTCAACTTCTTCAAAAAGAAGGGAGTAAAGGCTGATGCTAAAGAAGTGTTAATGGAGATACTAAGCTGCTAAACCTCTTCCTCTAAAACTCCTAAGAGACCTCTTTGCTTAAGCTCTTCAACTTCGTCTTTCGTGTATCTCCAAAGTAGATCTCCTCTACTAGCTTGAAAGTCCCATGGCGCGACTAGGACGAAGTCTCCCTCTCTAAACCAAAGCCTCTTCCTGAGTTTGCCCGGTATTCTACAACGAAGAATTCTTCCATCAGCTGTCTTCACTTCAGCTCTGTCATTGCCTAATAGCTTTGTTATTAAGCCTACGACTTCTCCTTCTGCTGGAAGCCTGAGTTCTCTTCTTTCTTCTTTTTGTTTCAAGGCTATCCGAATTGAGTAAAACGAGAGTTTAGCTATTAAGTATTTCGAGACCTGAGGAGTATGGTGAGCTTTCGAAGAGGCTTACCTCTACTTTTATCCCAGCCAGCATCCTTATACGACTCCTTCATTTCGACTTTGAAGTATCTTTTAACTACACTGACTATTCTACGTGCTATGTCAGTTGAAGGTAGCTTGATGTCAACTCCTCCATCTACTTCTTCCCATACAGCTCCAGTTTGTATGTTATGTGAGCCACCCGATTTATCGAGAATCAACTTGTTTATCAGAGATTTTATTTGATCGAGCTCCCTCGTGTTAAAGCCTCTAAGTTGTATTGTAGCTTCAAATCTCTTGCCCACGATTTTAAAGCATATGGGGCATATTGAGAAGTCGCATTTAACCTCTATGTCTCTAGATTCTATTACAGGTTCTAGCAATGGATGAATCCTCTCGTTGAGCGTTGCTTTTACAGTTATTTGCTCGCCAGAGAGGAGTCTATACATGTCTTGAGGAGTAAGAGAGACATCTATCTTGAGTTTACAGGCTCTCTCTATTTCACTTCTTATCGCTTGGTTTACCCTCAAAATAGAGGTTTCCTCTGACGATAAGTCTAAGGGTTGCCACTTGCCCTTGACTTTTATTGAGAGGCACTTCCTACATATGGTCATTGTTATCGTGCGTGGAGGCTCCGCTATTTTATGTACTTCCATGTAGCATTTGAGGCATAAATTTCCGAGATTTGTAGCTTCAAATAAGCCTATGTTAGCACCGCATCTAGCACAGAATCTCTTCAAGGATTTTTATCCCCATAATAATACATCAATTCAGGGCTAAATTATCTTTATCAATTGCGCGTGTGGTATTGACGCAACCTCAATGACGGCATCTTTATGTATTAATTTGCTTTTGATTGCATATTTAACGCTGTTTTTACCTAAGAAGTTGGCTATTGTTGCCTTCTTGGCTATCTTCATGGCCTCTTCAATTTTTACTTTTTCTCCTCCATAAAACTTCTCGCTGACCTCAATTTTTACAGGCCCATCAGTGAAGGTCTTGCCTAACAGGTCTTCATCGCATATCGCTACGACTATATCCTTTCCGTGATAGTGAACCTTTACGTAGACTTCAATCTCTGTCACCTTAAGTCCCCCTTGCAGGGCTTACCGCACCGCAAGCTTCGCAATAGATCATTAGTATTCTGCCTTCTTTGCGTAGCGTAGTGTCTACACCTTTGCATACGGGGCATATGACGTAAAGCTTCGTGTATATTTCTATTAAGCTGTCTATTTTGTCCTTTGAGAACTTGCCGTGTAGTATTGCTCGTGTATCCTCTATGGTGCCTGCAGTTCCAAGCTCGTGAAGGAGGAAGTTGAAGAATTGCTCTGGCTGCCTGTTTAATGTTGTGACGATTTCTTTGAAGTTCTGTATTATGGTTCTATTACCCATTATCATAACCTTAGCTTTAGGTATTTGGAAGCGGCCAGCCATCACGGTTTTTGATGGAACTTGGCTGAGAGCTCTATCTAACAGGACCAAATACTCCTTGAACTTCTCGTCCTGCGTTTCGGCCATTAAGGACAACTCCTCTGCGTTTAACTGAGATTACGACGGCACACCTTATAATATCTTGCCGGGCGATTACGTTCCTACTTCCCAGCTTTCAAGATATCTCTTTTGCTCTTCAGTTAGCTCATCGATTGATATGCCCATTGACTTGAGCTTTAATCTTGCGACTTCCTCGTCTATCTCTTTCGGCACAGGGTATACTTGAGGTCTTAGCTCTTTGCCTTTCTTTGCTAAGTATTTGATTGATAATGCTTGATTTGCAAAGGACATATCCATGACCTCGCTTGGATGACCTTCTGCTGCCACTAGATTAACGAGCCTCCCTTCAGCTAGCAAGTAGACCTTCTTGTCATTGATTAGCAAGTGCTCTACTACATTGGGTCTTATCTCTTTCTTCTCCTTGGTTATGGTTTCTAAGTCATTGAGGTTTATTTCGACGTTGAAGTGTCCACTGTTTGCCAGTATTGCTCCATTCTTCATTTTCAGTATGTGTTCGCCTCTTATGACGTTGATGTCGCCTGTTGCCGTTATGAAGATATCACCTATTTTGCATGCTTCACTCATAGGCATAACCGTAAAGCCGTCCATTACTGCTTCTAGAGCCCTTAGAGGATTTACCTCTGTTACCACTACGTTAGCACCCATTCCACGAGCCCTCATTGCTATGCCTCTACCACACCATCCATACCCGGCTACTACCACTATTTTGCCAGATAGCAAGACGTTTGTGGCTCTGAGAATGCCATCGATTGTGCTTTGACCTGTGCCATATCTATTGTCGAAAAGAAACTTCGTATATGCATCGTTAACAGCTATGATGGGATAGAGGAGCTTACCTTCTCTCGCAAGTGCTCTCAGCCTTACAACTCCAGTTGTAGTTTCCTCAGTTCCTCCTATCACCTTAAAGTCTAAGGCTTCTCCTAGCACTCTTCTTACTACATCAACTTCTTTTGAGGATTCAGCGTACTTTAGCTTATGTAATGTTGAGACTAAGTCAGCGCCATCATCAATCGTTATGTCGGGGGACTTCAATAAGACGTTGCCGATGGCTTCGTAATAACCATTGAAGTCCATCCCCCTCCATGCATATACATTAACTCCTATTGAGGCGAGATAAGCTGCTACTTCATCTTGCGTTGAGAGGGGGTT
>Ga0180301_10001615_pt1 | contig 17788 bp, 17 predicted proteins | sample GuaBasSediGuay16_FD_121797 | JGI IMG/M metagenome (GOLD analysis project Ga0180301, IMG submission 121797) | Subseafloor sediment microbial communities from Guaymas Basin, Gulf of California, Mexico - Guay16, Core 4569-2, 12-15 cm | ecosystem: Environmental > Aquatic > Marine > Hydrothermal... | reverse complement strand
TTGGTAGATGCTGTTGATAGAGAGGGAAAAGTTGTTGCGAAAGCAAAAGTGGTAAAAGTAGAGACTTCAGATAAATATGATCATACGGCTGTTATTTCTATAGCTATCCCCAAAAGATTTGTCCACGAGGTAAGGGGTATTGCTTTAAATAGAGGAGATAAAAATGGATGAGATGAATAAAGATTTAATTATTTGCCGTTGTGAGGAAGTTACCGAAGGTGAAATAAAAAAGGCAATTAGGTCAGGAGCACGGACGATTACGGGGATAAAACGGAGGACTCGTGCTGGTATGGGTTTATGTCAAGGTAGAACTTGCCAGAATCTGGTTAGAAAATTGCTCGCTAAGGAGACTAACCAAAAGCTCGGTGATCTTAAACCACCTACTGTCCGTCCTCCTGTTAGAGCAATTAAATTAGGAATTTTTGAGAAGAGTGAGGAATGAGTGTTAGATCAGCCGAGGTGGTAGTCATTGGTGGAGGAGTTATAGGAACGGCAATAACTTATTATTTGGCCAGGCAAGGGGTAGATGTAGCCTTAGTGGAGAGAGGGGATATAGCTTCAGGAACATCCAGTGCCTGCGATGGGTTTGTTATGTTGCAGACTAAAGATCCTGGTCTAAAACTAAAGATGGCTCTGGAGAGTGCGCAGATCTTTCAGAATCTGAGCGATGAACTGGAGTGGGATATTGGGTACAGAAAAGACGGAGGGATGGTAATAATTGAAACTAAGCAGCAGCTGGAGGCAGTTCTACCTCGAATTGAAGAACAAAGAAAATATGGGTTGAAAATAGAATTACTGGATAGCCAACAGACAAAACAGAGGCAACCTTGCTTAGGAAATCATTTAATAGCTTCGACTTATAGTCCAATGGATGCACAGGTTCATCCTATCAAGTTAACTTTGGGTTTTGCTCAAGCAGCAGAAAAACATGGGGCAAAGCTTTGTCTTTTTACTGAAGTAAAAAATATTAGAATTAGAAAAAATCAGATAAATGCAGTAATAACAGATAATGGGCAAATAAAAACCGAGGTAGTAGTCAATGCAGCGGGAGTAATGGCTCCCCAGGTTGGAAAGATGGTCAATCTGGAAATTCCCATAATACCTCGGAGGGGACAAATAGTGGTTACTGAACAAGTTCCTCCTCTTCTTAAAGGAATATTAACCTCTGCTACTTATCTGGCAGCAAAAAAAGTAGGAAAATCGAGCCAATCCACAAATGAGGATGCAAAAAAGTTGGGAGTAGGATTAATTGTTGAGCAAACTGAAGATGGTAATTTAATTCTGGGAAGTACGAGAGAATTTGTAGGATACAATAAGAGAACCTCATATCAGGGAATTCATGCTGTTATCAAAGGTGTTACTAAAGTAATACCTGTTTTAAGAGAGGTTAATGTGATAAGAACTTTTGCTGGACTTAGACCTGCCACCCCTGATGGTTTGCCTATTTTAGGGGAAGCTTCCCACCCGAAAGGATTTATCATAGCAGCAGGTCATGAAGGAGATGGAATTGCCCTGGCTCCTATAACGGGAAAGTTAATTGGTGACCTGATTACTAAAGGAGAATTTCCCAATCGATTTGCTCAGCTAAACTTACAGAGATTTAGTAAAAATTAAGGCCTACCCTTTTTATGATTGACTTAACGCGTCCACTTGACAGGGTGGATTTTTTTATTATAATATATGTGAAAAGTCTCACAGCTGAAAGATAAATAAAGATAAAATGCCTTTAAATACAAAGGAGAACGTAAATGAAAAGATATTTTTTCTGTGAATAATCTCACAAGCTATTTAAGATACTCTTTTTTTAAGTAACTTTGTGAGATTATTCACAAATATATTTGGCGCTTATATCCGCTTTAAATGAACATAAAAGATTAATTTGTGAGTTAAGTAACAGAAAGGGTGGATCTAGATGATAATTACTGAAGTTAATGTGGAGCTTTGGTCTTCGATGAAAAAAATGGGTATAAAGCATATATCGAAGGAGAGAACAAATATAATTAAAATAAAACTTGCAAAGCTAATTGGGAGGTAATGATGGCTACTGTTGGTCCGAGTGCCCTTAAATGGGCGAGAGGCGTAGTCAAAGAGAAAGAATATAAAAGATATATGGAAAAAGGAAGGGATTTTATAAATGATGAAGAGATATGGGAAAGATTAAAGAAAAACAAAGATCATTCACCTCAAAAAGTGAGGGCTATTCTTGATAAATCTCTTTCCCTGGAGACATTAGAGCCTGATGAGACAGCCACTTTGTTAAATGTAGAGGATAAAGATCTGTGGGAGGAAATATTTGCAGTAGCTGGCGAGGTGAAGAAAAAAGTTTATGATAATCGGATTGTAACCTTTGCTCCTTTATACTGCAGTAACTTTTGTGTAAATAATTGTCTGTATTGTGCCTTTAGAAGAGAAAATAGGGTAGAAAAAAGGAGAAGACTGACTCTCGAGGAGGTAAGAAAGGAGACAGAGGTGCTCGCGGGTAAAGTCGGACACAAGCGTCTCATTGTCGTTTATGGAGAGCATCCACTGTCAGATGTGCATTATATAGCAGATACTATAAGGACTATATATAGCGTTAAAATGAAGACAAAGAGGGGATATGGAGAGATACGAAGGGTTAATGTTAATGCGGCTCCCATGTCCATAGAAGAACTGAGGATATTAAAAGAGATTGGTATTGGAACATATCAGGTATTTCAGGAAACTTACCATCATAAAACTTATAAAAAGGTTCACCCCGAAGGAACGATAAAATCAAATTATCAATGGAGGCTTTATTCTCTTCACCGGGCTCTGGAGGCAGGTATAGATGATGTTGCTATTGGTGCTTTGTTTGGTCTATACGATTGGAAATTTGAAGTAATGGGGCTTTTGTATCATACAAGAGACTTAGAAGAACGTTTTGGTATAGGACCACATACAATTTCCTTTCCTCGTCTGGAACCAGCAGTAAACACACCTTTTATTCAAGAGACAAAATATAAAGTTTCCGATGAGGATTTCAAAAAGATAATCGCTGTGATTAGACTCTCCGTTCCTTACACAGGTATGATTCTTACTGCCAGAGAACCGGCACACATTAGAAGAGAAGTTATCCCTTTGGGAGTAACTCAGACAGATGCCTCTACAAAAATTGGCATTGGTGCTTACAGTGATAGATATGATGAGCAGGAGGCAGAGAGACAGCAATTTCTTTTGGGAGATGCAAGAAGCCTTGATGAGGTGATAAGGGAACTTGCTCAAAAAGGGTACATTACCTCCTTTTGTACCGCTGGGTATAGATGTGGAAGGACAGGCAAGTGCATTATGAATTTACTGAAGCAAGGTAAGGAAAGATGGTTCTGTAAAGTAAATGCCATTTTGACTTTTAGAGAATGGCTTGATGACTTTGCGAGCCAGGAGACCAAAAGGGTGGGAGAAGAGATTATAGAAAAGGAAATAGAAGAAGTTAAGCGACAAAAACCATCTTTTTACCATAAATTTATGGAATACTATGAAAGGGTCAAGGATGGAGAAAGAGATCTCTATTTCTGAAAATAGGTTGGTGGAGAAACTGAATCGAATATCAGCTTTTATAAAGAAAAAATATGGTATACGTGTGAAGTTTGTGGAAATACTGGGAAAAAGATGGTCATATGTTGCGGGAGAGAAAGAGGATGGTCTTTCTTCGCCATTAACTGAGCGCATTAAGATAGACGAACGATTCGGCTTAATAACAGACCGATGGGAAGAAATACCCAAAAAGGAAAAAAATAATCTTATTTCATTGTTACAACGGGTAATAAAGAAATATGGATAAAAATCAGATATTATACTATTTGGAAAGTCCAAATATAGAAAAGGAATTATTCCAAAAAGCAGATGAAGTAAGAAAAAAATTTTGTGGAGATGAGGTCTATATAAGAGGTATAATAAATTTTTCCAGTTACTGTTGTAGAAACTGTCTTTATTGTGGCCTGCGAAGAGACAACAAAGAATTGAAACGTTACAGAATGAAGCCCCAAGAGATAGTAAATGTTGCCAGGAAAATTGTAAATTCAGGGGTGAACACCATTGTTCTCCAAAGTGGCGATGATTTCTATTACACTCGACAGACACTCTCTTGGATTATCCAAAAAATTAAACAGATGGGAGATGTTGCTGTTACATTATCTGTAGGGGAAAGAGCCCTTGAGGATTATAAAGCATGGAAAGAGGCCGGGGCCGATAGATATCTATTGAAGCATGAAGCAGCAAATCCAAAACTTTACGAGAAACTTCATCCAGGGCAGAGTCTGAGAAAAAGAAGAAAATTACTTCATATACTAAAAAAAATGGGTTACCAAATTGGTGCCGGAAATATTGTTGGACTTCCCGGTCAAACTCTTAAAGACCTATTGGATGATATCTTATTTTTAAAAGAGTTAAATGTCGATATGGCAGGGATTGGTCCCTTTATTCCTCAAGAAAATACCCCCTTAGGGAATTTTCCAAGTGGTGACCTGAACTTAACCTTGCGAGTTTTAGCTTTAGCCAGAATAGTAACTAAAAATGTACTTTTACCTGCTACGACTGCTCTTGCTACCTTAGATAGTGAAAATGGGCAATTAATGGGTTTAAAAGTGGGTGCCAACGTTATTATGCCAGATTTTACTCCAACGGGTTATGAAGAGAAATATCTCATTTACGATAATAAAGCCAGGGTAACCTTAAAAAGAGCTAAAGAAATTATTTTAAAAGCAGAGAGAAAAATCTCTGGGAGTAGAGGAGATTCATTAAAATGCGTAAGACACCAAAGGGTCTCCGTTTGCATATAGCCATCTTCGGAAGAAGAAACGCAGGAAAGTCTTCTTTACTTAATATATTGACCCAACAAAATGTATCTATTGTCTCTGATACACCTGGCACAACTACTGACCCTGTGGAAAAACCAATGGAGCTTCTACCTATAGGACCTGTGCTGTTTATTGATACTGCTGGATTAGATGATATAGGTGCATTAGGGAAATTAAGAGTTAGGAAAAGTTATAAGGCTTTTGAGCGTGCTGATATAATCCTTTTAGTTACAGAAGCAAATAAATGGGGAAAATATGAGGAGAAGGTCTTGGAGGAGGCAAAGAAAAGAGATACCCCTGTGCTGGTTGTCTTAAATAAGGTAGACATTTTTAAGCCTGATGTAAAGGTAAAAGAGAGATTGGAGAAAAGGAAAATACCTTATGTAAAGACTTGCTGCTCTTTATCCTGTAGTTGGGATACCACAGCGGAAGTTAAAAGAGAAATTATTAAATTGTTACCCCCTGACTGGATTGCTCAAAAATCAATTCTTGGTGATATTATTGGACCCGGAGATTTAGTTATTTTAGTTATACCTATAGATAAAGAGGCACCAAAAGGAAGATTAATTTTACCCCAGCAGCAGAGTATAAGAGATATTTTAGATAAAAAGGCTCTCTGTTTAATAACAAACGAAAAAAATCTAAGGGAAGCATTAATCAATTTAAATATAAAGCCAAAACTTGTGATTACTGATTCCCAGGCATTTAAAGAAGTTTTTGCAACTGTTCCCTCGGATATTCCCTTGACCAGCTTTTCTATTCTTTTCGCTCGCTTTAAAGGAGATTTAGATGAGCTGGTGAGGGGAGCTAAAAAAATTGATGAATTGAGACAGGGCGATAAAATCTTAATTTGTGAAGCATGTACTCATCACCCCATAGGCGATGATATTGGAAGGGTAAAGATCCCCAGATGGATTAAGGAAAGAATAGGAGGAAAAATAGATTTTGATGTTTATACAGGGCATGACTTTCCGGAAGATGTCAAGCAGTATAAACTTATTATTCATTGTGGTGCTTGTACACTGAATCGTAAAGAGATGTTGAGCAGGATATATGAGGCTAAAAAGCAGGATATCCCTATAACCAATTATGGAGTGGCTATAGCTTATCTTCATGGAGAGCTGGAAAGAGCAATTGACCCCTTTAAAAGGCATAAATATATAAGCCAGATAGTTTTCGATAGCGAAACCTCAGTTTTATAGATTTAAAGAGCAAGTATTTCGCAGGAGGCTGGAAAAATCCCGGGTCACCAGCAAAATTAATTTTGAGGAGGCGGCTATGAAGTTAAAGAAAATAATAGATTCTTTAAGTCTACAGAACTTTACACCCGAGTTGGACACAGATGTTGTGATCACAGGCTGTCATATCTCTGATGTCATGAGTGAGTCCTTGGCAAACGCTTCCGAGGGAAACCTGTGGATAACTCAGCAAAACAACCAGGTTGTGATCGCACTTGCTTCTTTAAAGAAAATTCCGGCTATTCTTCTTGTTAATGGAAAAGAGCCTGTTCCAGAAATGGTAGAGAAAGCAAAAGAAGAAGGGATAATTGTTCTGGTAACATCTCTTTCTTGCTTTGAGGTAGCTGGTAAGCTTTACCAGTTGGGTCTTTCGGAAAAAAAGACAACAGCCAAAATTTCAACATTAAACTAAAAGCTAAGGACAAAAAATGCATGATCTTTCTTTGCATATCCTTGATATAGTGGAAAATTCTATTAATGCAAAGGCAACCAGGGTGGAGATTTTAATAGAGGAAGATCTGGTAAAAGATAGGCTCCGTATAACCATAATCGACAATGGAGTGGGAATGGATAGTAAGTTGATCCCAAAGATTACGGACCCCTTTGCCACTACAAGAACCTGCAGAAAAGTAGGATTGGGTCTTTCTCTTCTAAAGACCAGAGCAAAACAGTGCCATGGAGATGTGACTATAAGCTCTTGTCTGGGAAAAGGAACAACTGTAGAGGCGTTTTTTCAATATGGCAATGTTGACCGACCACCCTTGGGAGATATTGCCTCAACTGTCCTGTGTATTATCTCGGCAAATCCTTCCTTAGATGTTATTTATAAACATCGTGTAGGTGATATGGTTTATCAATTGGATACGCGCAAGATAAAGAAGCTCGCAGGAGAATGTTACTTTAAGAACAAAGACGTTCTTGCTCTTATTTCTAAGGATATAAAGAGAGGCCTTTGTGCTTTAAAAAAGGAAAGAAAAAAAGTTTTTAAAAAAGTATTTGGTTATGTACCTAAGGTAGATTTAGTTTAAGAATTAAAGGAGTGGAAAATGCAGAACATAAAGACAGAAGAAAAAAGCTTAACCCAGCTTACCGCCGAAGAAAAGGAGAAGTTTGCGGAGTTTGAAAGGTGGGCAGACCAGTACAGGAAGAAGCGCGGTGCACTCATAATGCTCTTGCATAGAGCACAGCAGATGTTTGGATATCTCCCGGGCGAAGTTCAGGAATACATTGCGCAGAAACTTAACAAAACACTAAGCGAAGTTTACGGCGTTGCTACTTTCTACTCTTTCTTTACCCTTTTCCCTAAGGGCAGGCATACCATAAGAGTTTGCCTTGGAACGGCTTGTTATGTGAAAGGGGGAAAGAAGATACTTTCTTCCCTCCAGAAGGAGTTAGGGATAGGAGTTAGAGAAACCACTTCCGACAGGAGATTCTCTATAGAAGTAAACCGGTGCATGGGAGCCTGTGCTCTTGCTCCTGTTGTAAGAATAGATGATGACATATACGCAAGAGTCAGTGCCAGCAAGATTCCAGAGATCTTATCAAGATACAGGTGATTAAGTTACACTCTCGTAAAAAACAAGGAGGCAATCATGGAGAAAATAACCTTAGAAAAACTTAAAAACATGAGAGAGCAGTATAAAAAATCCTTGGTAATAAGAAAAGAAGAAGAGGGGAAAGATAAAATAATAGTTCACATGGGAACCTGCGGAATTGCTGCAGGAGCAAGAGATGTTATGAGTGCTATTTTAGAAGAATTAAGCAAGGAAGGTGCTCCGGAGGTTATAATTATTCAATCAAGTTGTATTGGTTTGTGTGATAGAGAACCTATAATTACGGTTATCAGGTCCGGGGAATCTCCTGTTAGGTATTATCGGATGACTCCTGAGAAAATTCGCAGGGTTTTTAGAGAGCATCTAATAGGGGGAAAAATAGTAAAAGAATTTACAGGTTAATATAAAAATTAATGTAACGAGGTCAGCCATGAAAGTTTACAGATCGCATGTTTTAATTTGTGGAGGAGGCGGGTGTCTTTCTTCAGGTGCGCAAGAGGTAAAGGAGGCTTTTGTTTTGGAAATTGCCAAAAAAGGATTGGATGAAGAAGTTAAAGTAGTTGAAACAGGATGTGTAGGTGCTTGTGACCTTGGTCCCATTGCCATAGTACATCCAGGGGGGATATTCTACCGAAAATTGACCCCTGAAGATGTTCCTTTAATTGTAGAGGAGCATCTTTTGAAGGGAAGAGTAGTGGAAAAACTTGTTTACAGACCTCTCAGTGGTGAAGGAAAGGTTACAAGTTTTCAGGAGATAGATTTTTTCCGGTTCCAGCAAAAGAATGTGCTAAGAAATTGTGGAGTTATAGACCCTACAAGTATTGAAGAGTATATAGGTACTGACGGATATCAGGCACTGGCCAAAGTATTAACTTCTATGAGTCCTGAGGAAGTCATTGAAGAGGTTAAAAAATCAGGGTTGAGAGGTAGAGGCGGTGGAGGTTTTCCTACAGGAGTAAAGTGGGAATTTGCCAGAAAAGCTAAATCCAATCAGAAGTACATTATCTGTAATGCAGACGAGGGCGATCCCGGGGCATTCATGGACAGGTCTCTCTTAGAGGGTGATCCTCACAGTGTTATAGAGGGTATGGCTATTGGAGCCTATGCTATAGGAGCAGATCAGGGATATATTTATGTTAGAGCAGAATATCCTTTAGCAGTAGAGAGATTAGAAATAGCTATTAAGCAAGCAAGAGAGTATGGTCTTTTAGGGAAAAATATTTTTGATTCAGAATTCTCATTTGATGTTGAGCTAAGAGTAGGAGCAGGGGCTTTTGTCTGCGGGGAGGAAACAGCTTTAATAGCTTCTATTGAAGGAAAAAGGGGTGAACCTCGCCCAAGACCACCTTTCCCTGCTCAATCAGGACTTTGGGGCAAGCCCACCATTATAAATAATGTGGAAACGCTGGCTAACATTCCTCTTATTATTTTGAAAGGAGCATCTTGGTTCAGTAGTTTGGGAACTGAAAGGAGCAAGGGAACTAAAATATTTGCTCTGGCAGGAGATATAAGAAATACAGGTCTTGTAGAAGTTCCGATGGGGATACCCCTTGGGAAAATCATCTATGATATAGGAGGAGGAATTCCCAAGGGGAGAAAATTTAAGGCCGTTCAATGCGGAGGACCATCGGGAGGATGTATTCCTAAGGAATATCTTAATGTCCCGGTTGATTATGAATCTCTTCAGGAACTCGGTGCCATAATGGGCTCAGGGGGAATGATTGTAATGGATGAAAATACCTGTATGGTAGATATTGCCAGATTTTTTCTTGAGTTTATCCAAGAAGAGTCTTGCGGTAAGTGTCCTCCCTGTCGCATTGGCACCAAGAGAATGCTGGAAATTTTAACTCGAATAACTGAAGGTAAAGGAGAAGAAGGAGATATAGAGCGTCTTATAAAGCTGGGAGAGAACATAAAGAAAACAGCTCTGTGCGGTTTAGGACAAACAGCCCCCAACCCTGTACTAAGTACTATCAGGCATTTTAGAGAAGAATATGAACAGCATATAAAGTATAAGTATTGTCCTGCTTCTGTATGTCAGGCGCTGTTCCGCTCACCCTGTCAAAATGCCTGTCCTGCAAGAGTCGATGTTCCAGGATACATTTATCTTGTATCTCAGGGGAAATATGAGGAGGCAGTTGCTCTGATAAGGGAAAGGAATCCACTGGTTGCTGTTAGTGGTAGAGTTTGTGACCATCCTTGTGAAACAAAATGTCGCAGACAAGATTTGGATGAACCTCTTGCAATAAGAGATATAAAAAGATTTGCTGCCGATTATTTGCTTAACAATGGTGGGTATCCTCTTCCTTCGCTTCAAGAGAAAAAGGGAAAGAGGGTAGGTATAGTTGGATCAGGCCCAGCAGGGCTAACCTGTGCTTATCATTTAGCTAAGATGGGATATGATGTAACAGTTTTTGAAGCCCTTCCAGTTGTTGGTGGAATGTTAGCAGTAGGGATTCCTGAATATAGACTGCCGAAGGAAATTTTAAATAAAGAGATAGAAGAAATTAAAAAAATAGGTGTTGAGATAAAGACTGGTATCAAAGTAGGTGAGGATGTGAGTTTTGATGACCTTTTTAAGGAAGGTTACGAGGCTGTATTTATTGCTACTGGAGCTCACAAAGACTTGAAGTTGGAAATTGAGGGAGAATATCTGGAAAATGTTATGGGAGCTGTAAATTTCTTGCGTGAAGTAAATCTTGGGAGAATGCAGAAAATGAGAGGTCGGGTAGCTGTTGTTGGAGGAGGAAATGCTGCTATTGATGCTGCTAGGACAGCTTTGCGTCTGGGGGCAAGCGAGGTTAACATTATCTATCGCAGAAGAAAGGAAGATATGCCAGCTCATTTAGAGGAGATAAGGCAGGCTGAAAAAGAGGGTATTAAGATACATTCTCTCACCAATCCTGTTAAGCTAATTGGTAACGGAAAAGTAAGTAAGATGGAGTGTTTGCGTATGAAGCTGAGTGATTTTGACTCTTCGGGTCGGAGAAGACCGATACCTATTGAAAACTCTGAATTCCATCTGGATGTTGATTATGTTATTAAAGCGATCGGGCAGAAACCCGACCTCTCTTTTGCTACAGACCACTTAAAAACAGAGATCAGCAGAAGAGGAACTTTAGTGGTAAACAAAGATAATCTTAGTATTGGTAAGAATGGTATATTTGCAGGAGGAGACCTTGTTGCAGGTCCTTCTACTGTGATTGAAGCTATAAGGGATGGGATAAAGGCGGCTATTTCAATAGATAAGTATCTCGGAGGAAAAGGAATAATTGAGGAAAGGATAAGGAAAGAAGAGAAAATTGATCAGACGAAACCTGCACAGGAAAATCCTGAAGTTCAGCCGCGGATTAAAAAAATTGGAAATAAAAAAGACATAAATCTTAAAGATTTCTGTGAGACCGAGCCTGGATATACTGAAGATGAGGTTCGCCAGGAAGCACGTCGATGTCTTCGCTGTGATCTACAAGTTGATTGATTTTTTAAAAGGAGAAAATGAATGAGTCAAGTAAACGTAACCATAGACGGAATAAAAGTCAGTATTGATGAAGGGGCAACTATCCTTGATGCGGCAAAAAAAGCAGGAATTAAAATTCCCACACTGTGTCACCTGCCCGAGATACAGAGCATAGGAGCTTGCAGGATGTGTCTTGTAGAGGTAGAAGGTTCTCCCAAGTTGCAGACTGCCTGTATGTGTCCAGTATCAGAAGGAATGGTGGTTAAGACAAATACTCCTGCTGTTCTTGAAGCAAGAAAATTTGTCTTGGAGCTAATTTTATCCAATCATCCTGCAGATTGTTTCACCTGTATTAGAAATGGCAATTGTGAGCTTCAAGAACTGGCCAATGAATTAGGTTTAAGGGAAATACACTATCCTGGAGAAAGAATAAAGGCACAAGTTGACTCTTCCAACCCCTGCTTAATAAGAGATGCGGAAAAATGCATACTTTGCAGAAGATGTGTAAGTATGTGTCACGAAGTTCAGGGAGTAGGGGTGATATTTCCACAAAAGAGGGGGTTTGAGACTACCATAGCTCCTCCTTTTAGTCTGGAACTTAGAGACGTTCCCTGCACTTTTTGTGGTCAGTGCGCCACTATTTGTCCTGTTGGAGCCATCTATGAAAAAGAATACATAGATGAGGTATGGCAGGCTCTAAATGATCCGGAGAAATTTGTTGTTGTCCAGACTGCACCTGCCATTAGAGCTGCAATAGGAGAGGAGTTTGGCCTTGAAGTAGGAACTCGCTGCACAGGAAAGCTTGCTGCGGCTCTTCGCCGAATGGGCTTTGATAAGGTATTTGACACCCAATTTGGTGCTGACCTTACCATCGTAGAGGAGGCAAATGAACTTGTATACAGGATAAAAAAAGGCGGAACCTTGCCCATGATGACCTCCTGCTGTCCTGCGTGGATAAAGTTTGTAGAGCATTTCTACCCGGATCTTCTGGATCACCTCTCCACCTGCAAATCCCCCCAGCAGATGTTTGGACCCATAGCCAAGACCTATTATGCAAAAAAAATTGGTATACCAGCGGAGAAGATGTTCGTGGTGTCGGTGATGCCCTGTACGGCCAAAAAGTTTGAAGCAGAAAGACCAGAGATGAGGTCAAGTGGATTTAGGGATGTTGATGCAGTCCTTACCACAAGAGAACTTGCCCGAATGATAAAACAGGCCGGGATTGATTTTGTGAATTTACCTGATGAAGAATTTGATGAGCCTCTGGGTATATCCACTGGTGCGGCAACTATTTTTGGAAACACTGGAGGAGTTATGGAGGCAGCATTACGTTCTGCATACGAAATTGTCACCGGGAAACAGTTAACTGAAGTAGAGTTTCGTCAGGTGAGAGGATGGAAGGGAATAAGAGAGGCAGATATTGAAATGGATGGAGCTAAGGTAAAGGTTGCGGTAGCTCATGGTCTTTCCAATGCCAGCTTCCTTCTGGACAGGATAAGGGAAGGCAGTTGTGATTACCATTTTATAGAGGTTATGGCCTGTCCCGGTGGATGCATCGGTGGAGGAGGACAACCTGTAGCCACTAATAGTAACATATATGAGATAAGAAAGAAAAGAATTGCTGCTCTTTACGAAGAAGACAAAGCTATGAGTGTAAGGAAGTCTCATGAAAACCCGGCAATAAAGGAGCTTTACAGGGAATTTCTTGGTGAGCCTCTGGGAGAAAAATCACATCACCTATTGCATACACATTATACTAAGAGGGGGGCTACTTACCAGAGGGAAAAAATATGGGTGTAGTAAGCACTATTGAGGAGAAATGTAAAAGGTGTTATACATGTGTTAGAAACTGTCCCGTTAAAGCCATAAGAGTAAAAAATGAGCAGACAAAGGTAATAGAGGAGCTTTGCATAAGTTGTGGAACCTGTGTCAGAGTATGCAACCAGAAAGCTAAACGTATAGAAAGTGGGGTAGAAGTGACTTTAACCCTTTTAGATGAAGCGAGCTCTGTGGCAGCTATTCTTGCTCCCTCTTTTGTAGCAGCTTTTCCTGAGGTATCACCCGGACAGCTAGTTTCGGGGTTAAGAAAGGTAGGTTTTGATATGGTTTGTGAGGTTGCCTTTGGAGCTGAACTTGTTGCCTGTGAATATTCTCGTATTGCATCTTCTCGTCCGGAGGGGCTTATCTCAACTCCTTGCCCTGCTATTGTTGATCTGGTCGAGATTCACTATCCAGAGCTCATACCTTTGCTTGCTCCTATAGTTTCACCTATGATTGCTCTTGGACGTTACCTTAAAAAAGAAAAGGGACAAAATTTAAAAATAGTATTTATTGGTCCCTGCGTGGCAAAAAAAGAGGAGATAAAACATCCTTCTGTGAGAGGGGTTATAGATGCGGTGCTTACTTTTAGTGAAATCAAGGATATATTTGATAGAAAAAAGGTTCAGCTCAGCTTACAGGAGGAAGACGACTTTGACCCTCCCCATCCCGGTATTGGTAGGAGTTTCCCCCTTCAGGGGGGACTCCTGCGAACTGCAGCTATAAGTGGAGATATTTTGGAAGAAGATATTTTAACAGTTAGTGGGATTGAGGATGCTCTGGAAGTTATTAGGGTTAAAAGCAAGGAGGGTTTAAGAGGGAAGTTTATAGATATTTTATTCTGCAAAGGTTGCATAAATGGACCGGTAATGGACACTAAACTGAACTTTGTCCAGAGAAGAGATAAAGTAATTGAGTTTGTCAGACAAGCTTTTTCCGAAAGGAAACTTCCTGTGGAAATAGCCTCTTCACTAAATTTGAAAAGGGGATTTATCAACAGGAAAGTAGGTCTTCCTGTCCCCAGCGAAGAAGAAATAAAGAAAATTCTGGTGCAAACCAACAAGTTTAAGCCGGAAGATGAGCTAAATTGTGGATATTGTGGGTATCATACCTGCCGGGATATGGCTATAGCTGTTTATCAGGGGCTTGCTGAGCCCCAGATGTGTTTAACTTACATAATTTCTAAACTGGAAAGTGCATTGGATGAGCTGAAAGAATCCCATGAGCAGTTAAAGAAGACCCAACATCAGCTTATTCAATCAGAAAAAATGGCATCCTTAGGACAACTTTCAGCAGGAATTGCTCACGAGTTAAATAATCCTCTGGGAGGAATACTCCTTTATGCCAATATGCTGGAGGAAGAGATGGATGCAAATGACCCTCGAAGAAAAGAAATTATCACTATTGTTAATGAAGCTACCCGTTGTAGAGAAATAGTGAAGGGACTGTTGGATTTTGCTCGTCAGACCAGAATTCATCCTGAAGATACAGATATAAATTCGCTTTTAAAAGAAGTAGCATCTATATGCAAGAGAGAAATTGACGTCCAGAAAAAAGACATCAAAATAGAGGTCGAAATTGAACCAAATCTTTCCTCCTTCTGTGTAGATGCCACTCAACTGAAACAAGCTCTTCTTAATATCGCCTTAAATGGGATAGAAGCTATGCCTGAGGGGGGAGTTCTTACTATAAGAGGTTTTAAAAAGGATAAACAAGTTGAAATAGAGATCAGTGATACAGGGTGCGGTATACCCAAGGAAAACTTATCAAAGATATTTGACCCTTTCTTTACTACTAAAAAAATAGGCAAAGGAACCGGACTTGGTCTTGCTACTGCACATGGGATAATAAAGATGCATAGAGGAGATATTCAGGTAGAGAGTGAGGTGGGAAAGGGAACAAAGATGATTGTTACTATTCCTGATAGAGTAGATGTGGAGGGCAATAACATAGTGGAGGGCAGTAACATAAATGAAGATAAAATAAGGCAGGGATATGCAACAAAAGAAAAGAATCTTGTTAATAGATGATGATGCTGATTTTATTTATTTAAACAAAGTTTTTTTGGAGAGCAAAGGATACCGGATTATCACGGCTTATAATGGTGAAGAGGGGTTGAAGAAGGCCATAGAGAATAAACCCGATTTGATAGTCCTTGACGTAATGATGACCAGAATAACCGAAGGCTTTGATGTTTCCCGAAAAATAAGAATGGATGAGAGATTAAAAACTATCCCGGTGATTATGCTTACCGGAATTAGAAAAAAAGAAAGACTCCCCTGGACTTTTGAACCTGATGATAACTGGCTCCCGGTTACCAAATTTTTGGAAAAACCTATATCTCCACAAAAACTACTTAAAGAAATTGAAAAAATTGTAAAGTGAGGTTCTCTTTATATGAATCAGAAGGGAAATGTATTAATAGTAGATGATGAGTTATCTATACGGGAAGCCTGCAGGAAAATTTTACTCAAGGAAGGACTGCATGTGGATGTTGCGGAAGATGGATTGGAAGCAAAAGAAAAAATAGAGAGGGAAAACTTTGATCTTGTCCTGATAGATTTGAAACTGCCCCACCTTAGTGGAGAAGACCTGTTGCACTGGCTTCGTTCTTTCAATCCAGATATAGTTCCTGTGATAATTACCGGCTATCCTTCATTTGATAGCGCAGTATCTGCAATTAGGGAGGGAGCTTATGATTATATACCAAAACCTTTCACCTCTGGTGAGCTTCGTAGAATTGTTCGCCGGGGTCTTGAGAGAAAATTTTTAATTCAGGAAATGCACAAATTGCGTGAGGAGCAAGAGAAAAATCTAAAGTTAATCTCTCAGGAGAAAACAAAACTTAAAAGCGTTATTAACTCTATGGCTGATGGAGTGCTGGTGGTAAACAGGTATGGAAAGGTGGTTTTGTACAACTCTGCTATCAGGCATATATTAAATCTGTCTGGAAATTGTTTAGATAAGTCCTTAGAAGAAGTTATAAAGCGCCAGACCTTGATAAGACTGGTAAATTCACAACTTAAAGAAAAGAAAAAGAAAGTGTTTTCTCAGGAGATAGGTATTAATAATAGAGATTATTTAGTTAACGTGGCTTCAGTTAGTGATAACGGAGAGAAGTTGGGAGTGGTGGTTTCCTTTAGAGATGTTACCAAGCTCCGCAAACTCGCTGATATGAAATCAGCCTTCTTAAATATGGTCTCCCATGAGATACGCTCTCCTTTGAGTATTATTGAAGGTTATCTGGATGTGGTACTTAAAGGAATTGTGAAGGATGAAAATCAAATAAAGAGTATGATAGAAAGAGTTAAAGTTAGAACACAGACTCTCAGAGAGCTCACCGATGACCTTTTAAATCTTGCGCGGATGGAATCGGAAAAAATAAAAAGGGAGTTAGTTCCAATAAATCTCCAAGAAGTAATTTTAGAAATGGTTGAGTTTTATAAGGATAAGGCGAGAGAGAAAGAGATCAAAATAAACATAAATATAGAACCGGTTCCCTCTATCATGGCAGACAGAAATGATATTGCTTTGCTATTTACTAATCTGTTAGATAATGCTATAAAGTATAATGTTCGGGGGGGTAGTGTTGATATTCATGTAAAGAAAGAAGGTTTTGATTTGTGTGTAAAGATCAAAGACAGCGGAGTGGGGATTCCTAAGGAAAGCATAAAACTTATATTTGATGAATTTTACAGAGTTAAAAATGAGAAAACCCGGATGGTGCCAGGGACAGGATTGGGTCTTTCTATAGTTCAAAAGATAGTTAAAGCTTATCGGGGTAAAATAAAGGTTACCAGTAAGGAAGGGGAAGGAAGTAGCTTTTCGGTGTATCTTCCTCTGGAGAATCTATGTAGAGGTTTAGAATATGACTAAAGAGAAAGTTCCAGAAAGTGCAGCTGTTCGTCTTTCTCTCTATCTTCGACATCTCAGAGAAATGAGGGAAGAGGAGATGATATCTTCTGAGCAGCTTGCCCAGTTTATAGGAGTGTCAGGTGCAAGGGTAAGGAAAGATCTATCCTACTTTGGGCAATTTGGAACTCGGGGTAAGGGCTATATAGTAGGGAAGTTACGAAAACAGATCTCAAAGTCATTGGGTCTTAATAGAATATGGAATATAGGCCTGGTGGGTGTTGGGAAGTTGGGGAGGGCTCTGTTAAACTATTTTACTTTTAAGAAAAGTGGATTTTATATCAAAGCCGGATTTGACGTAAATCCAGATAAGATTGGCAAAAAAGTGGCCGGTGTAAAAATATATCATCCCTATCAGATGCCCAAAATAATAAGAGAACAAAAAATTCAGATGGGAATTATTGCTGTTCCTGCTGGAGCGGCTCAGGAGTCAGCAGATCTCCTTATAATAAGTGGCATAAAGGCTATTCTCAATTTTTCTCCTGTCAGAGTAATTGTTCCCTCTTATGTGAAGTTGAGAAATTTTGATATTACTTCCCAACTTGAAGTTATACCCTACTATATTATTAACAGTTCCCGTTTGACTTTGCCTAAAGGAAATTTAAGTATTTCTGATGATTAATCATAGCCTGATCTAAAGAATATGTGTTTTTTAGCTTCCCCAAAATTTCAGGAGAAAGATAAAATTGGTAAGTTATATACACCCAAGCTGTCTAAAAAAATTTTTTCAGGAAACGAAAGGATTCCTTGACCGAGCATAGAAATAGGCTACAATGTTTTAAATATCGAAAAAGGAGGAGATTAAATGAAAGAAAAGGTTCTTATAGTAGATGATGAGGTTGATTTTGTGGAGATTAATAAAGCAGCTTTAGAGAACAAGGGGTATCAGGTAATATCCGCTTACAACGGAGAAGAAGGTGTTAAGAAAGCTCTCGAGGAAAAACCAGATATAGTAATACTGGATGTGATGATGACCACAAAAACAGAAGGATTTGA
>Ga0180301_10001611_pt1 | contig 17805 bp, 15 predicted proteins | sample GuaBasSediGuay16_FD_121797 | JGI IMG/M metagenome (GOLD analysis project Ga0180301, IMG submission 121797) | Subseafloor sediment microbial communities from Guaymas Basin, Gulf of California, Mexico - Guay16, Core 4569-2, 12-15 cm | ecosystem: Environmental > Aquatic > Marine > Hydrothermal... | reverse complement strand
TTGTCTATATTGTCGATTTGCCTATTTTTTGTTCAATTTTGTGGTTGCGCGAGCGAGGATGAAACGGAGCAAAGTAGTTCGAATAGACCACAAAGTCAGACCACTGCTGAACAAGTAAAAGTGAAATTTACCGAGAGCGGTCGATTGCAGGCAATCCTATATTCAAATCGAATGGAAGAGAAAGACAATCTAACTTGGAGTTGGAATATCGATGTGGATTTTTTCACCGATGATGACACTATCGCCGATGGTGGAATGAAAGCCGATTCTGGATATGTATTGTCTGGTGGCAGTTCGAGAAAACGACAAGTTACCGTATTCGGAAATGTTCATCTTATAGCTCCCGATGGAACAGAACTATTCGCCGATTCACTTAGATGGAACCCCGCAAAACAACAAATAGAAAGCAATTCTAAAGTGAAAGTGATAAGAGGGAAAGATGTAGTGGAAGGTATAGGTTTCGAATCTGACCCCAATTTTATGCATATTAGAATAATAAATGTGAAAGGAAAACTGGAACAATTGTAAATGGTTTATTTTGGAGAATAATTATGAATACATCGCAATTAAAAGCAGAGCATCTCGTAAAACGGTATGGGAAAAAGCTTGCTGTGGATAGAGTAGATTTGAGTATAAGTCCTGGCGAGGTAGTAGGACTTTTGGGACCGAATGGCGCTGGAAAGACCACATCTTTTTATATGATAATGGGATTGATTCGTCCCGATGATGGAAAGGTATTTATCGAGGATAAAGATGTTACCAGAATGCCTATGTATAAGCGTGCCAGAATGGGAATGGCATATCTTCCACAGGAACCGTCAGTATTTCGCACACTGACTGTAGAACAGAATCTTCAAGCCATACTAGAATTTATGCCATTGAGCAAACAGGAGAGTGAAGAAAAATTAGAGCATTTGTTGGATGACCTCGATATAAGAGAACTCAGAAAACAAAAAGCATATACACTTTCTGGTGGTGAACGGCGGCGAGTAGAGGTTGCTCGAGCTCTTTGCACCGACCCCAAATTTCTTCTTCTGGATGAACCATTTGCAGGTATCGACCCCATAGTGGTGGGAGAATTGCAGAAACTTATAGTAGGACTTCGAGAAAAGGGAATAGGAATCCTAATTACAGACCATAATGTTCGTGAAGTCCTATCCATAGTGGATAGAGCGTATATAATTTTCGAGGGAAAGATTCTAATCGAGGGGAAATCGGAATTTCTGCTGAATGACTCTAAAGCTCGACAAATCTATCTCGGTGAAAAATTTAAGATGTGATTTATAGAACCTCACCAAATTACGGATAATGTCATAGCAATCCCGACTTATGGGGAGAACCCCCGATTTATCGGGAAAGCATAGCAATCCTTTATTAACGCGCTTATTAACAAATTGTCTCGTTTTTTCAATCCTTTCAATGACAGTTTTGAGGTGGTCTGTTCATATTCCCCAAAATATCTAATTTAGTTTAATCGGTTCGATATCGATTAGCACAGGTTGGATTTACATTCTCATTTCTTGCCATTTATCTGTTTTGCAGGGTTGCCCCCAGATGTAATACATTTTTCTACTGCGAGGCAACATAATAGCGGACAGGTGAGTGGAAAAGTTTTCGTGATGCCGACAAATAGTATTTTCATCGGGATGATTATTTTCTCCGTGGTCAGAAAGTATAGTTTTCAGAATATCCATATCGATTTTCTTATTTTTTGATAACAATTTGTTCAGTCTTTCCGTGCGAATCACATTGGTTTCCTGAATCTTGACTCCTCGCATATATTCTGGTGCATTTTCGCCATATACCGCATCCAATGGTATTAATCTCTTTTGCATCTGTGGATTATGATATAGATTAGCATTGGCGATAATTCCATCCTCGGCTTCCACAATACCTGTTCCCAGCGGTGAGAGTTCGATAGCGACTGCATCACCATTACTATCCACTACAGTGATTATTCCGTGTCCTGGGTTCGGTTTTCTCCGCAATATATTGACCGTGTCTCGAACCGTTTCGCAGGTATTGAGAATTTCTTGCACTCGAGCGGTGAGCAATGGCGCTTTTTGTGGCTTCTCTTTCGAATAACCGTAGTTATATGTAATCGCCAATCCTGCTTCATTGATACCGGTATGAGAACCGGAAATCGGTGCCATAGTGAATTCTGCGCTGGAGTATCCCCAGCGAGTAAAACTTTGCCGAATTATATTGAATTCGATAAAGTCATCGACGAAGTCGAAATTTTTCACCAATATAGGTTCATCACTTCTCGGCGGGACTACCGCTACCGATGAACATCCCATAAGTTGGCGTGGTGAATCTGAACCCGCTACCTCGATAAAATGTATTAATGCTAATTTCCAGTGCGATATTTCCGCACCCTGACATATTCCCTCGAACCGCTCATAGAATGTGGGGAAAACTTGGAAAGTCGGAGATAGAAAACTATTTGCCCAAATACCAGCGCCAAACAAAAACAATCCCGTAGGCAGATAAGTAGGTTTTATCTTATTTATAGGCGGATAATTATATACAATTTCCCAGCCCTTTTGAATTTCCTGTCGAAGAAATTTTCCCTGTGTGATACCCATTTCCAGTGCATCACCACGAACTATTATTATTTTGCCTTTTCTCATTTTTTGTTAATAGACTCCAACAATATTTTTATTGCCCTGTCCTGATGAATAACTCGTTGCTGTCCACTACTCATATCCTTTAGTGTGCAAAGTTCTTCTTCGACTTCATCCTCGCCTATCAGGACTACATAGGGGATGTTCCACTTATTGGCGTATGAAAACTGTTTACTCAATTTTTTGGGTTCGGGAAACACTTCGGTAGGAATTCCCACCGAGCGCAATTTATGAGCAAAATTCAGTGCCTCATTAGACAATGCTTTCGAAAATTGTGCCACCAGAACCTTAGTGAAAGTGTGTGCTTTAGGAAATTTATCTAACTCCTGCAATGCAGAGATTATCCTATCCAGACCGATAGTGGTTCCGCAAGCGGGTATCTTACCTTTCCCAGAGAACATTCCGATTAAATCGTCGTATCTTCCACCGCCGGTGAGACTGCCCATCGATGGCAAATTCGACAATACTGTCTCGAATATCGCTCCAGTGTAATAATCCAATCCTCGCGCCATACGAGGCGTCACTTGAACTACATCTTGACCTACTCCAACTGCAGATAAATATTCCAGTATCTTTCGCAAATTTTTTACTCCATTTTTTACTCGCTGGTTGTCGATTTTGGAAAGTTCGACCAGTAAATTCCAATTAGTTTCATCTATTTCGATTAGTTCGAATATTCTGTCGATAGATTCTTTTTTGAATGATTTTTCCGCCAGTTCTTCCCTGACTGCTTCTTTGCCTATTTTGTCCCATTTATCTATGGAGCGTAATACGAATAACTCATTTTTTTCATCGAAACCGGCATAATTTACTAATCCTCGCAGAATCTGTCTGTGATTTAGAAGGATTTTATATCGCTCGAAACCGAGATTGGACAATATTTCTGCCGATATAGCCAGTATCTCTGCATCGGCGATAGGAGAACTGGTGCCGATTATATCGACATCACACTGGATAAATTCCCGGAATCTGCCCTTTTGCTTTTGAGAGCGTTCTGCTCGCCACACAGGCTGAATTTGATACCGACGAAATGGCATCGGCAAGTTTTGCCCATACATCGCTATCACTCTCGCCAGTGGCACTGTTAAATCGTATCTCAGCCCCAGACCATCCTTATGCTTTATCTCGTATATCAATTTGTCTGCTTCATCGCCGTATTTTCCCAGCAATGTTTCCAACAATTCGATAGCCGGCGTCTCGATAGGCACATATCCCCATCGCCTGAATACTTCCTTTATTTTGGCGGTGATTTCCTCCCGAGGAATCATCTCTTCCGGTAGAAAATCTCGCATACCACGATACAATCTTGCCATTGTTCCCTCCTATTTTGATGCAAAATATGGAATATATTGGTGAGTGCAAGCTTTTTGTCTGCTCAATTTTGCCTTGCCACAATTTGATTTCCACAGTATTATTACAGTCAAGAATCAAAGGAGGATTTATGCGGTTTGGTTTGTTTCTAATCATCATTATCAGAATTGTATCGGCATATTCTTCGGGTGCGCCCGAGGTGCAGTGTCCCATCGCTGATGACAATCGGGTGGTTTTAGAATTTACTTTGAATGGTGAATATAGCGAACTAATTTCCACAGAGTATGGCGAATTCGTGAGATTTCATATCCCCACAGGTGGTTTCATAGGACAGGTGGGAACTCCAGAAATACCCGTGTGGAGCACACTTATTGCTGTGCCAGATGACAAATATCCGTCGGTAGATGTAGAAACTATAGAATGGGAGAGATTAGAGGGAGTTCGTTTATATCCCGTTCAGACGCCTGAAAGTAGTCAAGATTTCGAGTATGATGAGAGCGCATACAGTGGTGGAATATATGGTAAGCAGGCGGTGACTCTGGGTTCTCCAGGAATAATGCGAGATTTCCGGGTAGTGCCGGTAAATTTCTATCCATTTCGATACGATGCAAAAGCTGATGTGTTGCGAATTGCCAGAAAAATTAGGGTCAGAATCAGTTTTGATAACAGAGATACTCGTAATGCAAAGTCCCAGCCGGATTATATTTCGGAACCGTTTGCGGCATTGTATCGGTCAGTGATTGCGAATTACTGGTATTTTGAACGCGATAGGCAATTACAACGAGGCACCATATTATATATAGTCAGGGATGATTTTTTCGATGAGCTGGAGCCATTATTCAACTGGAAAAGACGACAAGGACTTCGAGTGAGAACCGCATTATCATACGAGGACATCGGTGGCGGAGATGCTCCATCCAGCGCAGAAATAATGTCCTACATTCAAAATGCATACGATAACTGGGAATTCCCACCGGATTATGTAGTCCTGTGTGGTGATTGCGTAATGGGTGGAATGTATCTGCCAGATTACGATTATTATAGTCCATTCACCGAGGAAACTTATCCATCAGACCATCAGTATTCACTCGTGGATGGCGATGACTACTTTTCCGATATTATGGTGGGAAGATTGGCAATCGATTTGGAAACCGAAGCGGAGACATATTCCGCAAAAGTGATACAATATGAATCCGACCCATTTGTTTCCGGTTCGGATTGGCTGACTCGAGCCACTTTGGTAGCGGCGAATTGTTGTGGCTCTCCACAACCGACCACTCCTCGATTAGTCAATCTATGGGTATGGGAATTGGCATTGAATAATGGTTATGAAGAAGCGGATACATTTTTCTGCTATGGTAGCACTTGTCCTCGAGGTGCATCGGAAATATCGGCATATATCGATGACGGTGTATCATTCATAAATTATCGTGGATGGGGTGGTAGTGCCGGATGGACATTCCCGAGTTTTTATGTGGGCGATGTCCTCGGACTGAATAACTCCGGTATGCTACCGTTTGTTACCAGTATAGTCTGCGGGACAGGGGATTATGATAGTCCCACTACCGACCCTTGTTTCGGTGAAGCATGGATACGAGCGGGAACCCCAGTAAATCCCAAAGGTGCTGTGGATTTCTATGGTCCATCAGACCATGATACACACACAAAATGGAATAATCCCAACTGCGAGGGATTTTATTGGGCTTTCTTGAAAGAAAATTTATCCACATTCGGACAGTGTGTATTGAGAGCAAAAATGACTATGTTTCTCGCATACCCTGATAATAGAGCACCCGGCGATGGAGTCGAACACTATGGATATGTATATAATATATTGGGAGACCCATCGGTGAATTTGTGGCGGACAATCCCGGATAGTATCCAAACTATATTACCCGAACAGTTAAATCCCGGTGATTCTCGTATTCCAGTGTATGCATACTCGGGTTCTGCTCCGCTGGAGAATGCACTGGTCTCGGTATGGTTTTTCCACGATGACGACCCATACACTATGTTCACCGATGAATCGGGAACTGCGACCATATCAATTCCACCTGAACAGACTATAGAACACGATAGTATCTCTGTGGTGATTAGCAAACCACATTATGTTCCATATATGGTTACTATTCCAATTGCTGGCGAGATGAACGCCATCACTATTCAAGATTGCATAGTGGATGATGATATGCTCGATGAGAGTGATGGCAACGACGATGGAATAATCTCTCCTGGTGAGACAATAGAGCTATGGCTCACAGTAAAAAATGAATCAGAGGATGCCATCGATAATTTACAGGCTACTATTCTGGAGCGAGAGGAATTCGATATTTTGCAGAATGATGTAATTATGCCAAACATCGAGACGGGAGAGAGTTCGATATTCGAAGAACCGATTATAATTCGAATGGTATCCAATATTCCCGATAGTTTTGAATTGGCATTGGAATTCGTTTTTTCTCGCTCTGGCGAACAATTGGATACGGCATCATATACTTTCATAATCGGTTCGCCAGAAATGGAATTGGATACTATATATGCGGTGGATGATGGCATATTATCTCCCGGGGAAACCGCGGATATGGTTATATATTTAAAGAATGTTGGTTCGGTAGCCAGCAGGACAGCGAATGTGGTAGCATCGGGAGGGTATCGAATAACACTGGAAAGCGTCAGCACGAATATCCCGGCTATATCGCCGGCAGGTTCGGAGAGTATCGACCCGGAAATTACAATTACCGCAGACTCAGGTTTGATAAATGGAATAATCGACCAAATAGAAATTTCATTCGATGATGGATATTACTATCAGGAATTGTCGATTCCCATATTGATTGGCGAAATTTCCACCAGCACATTCGGCGGACCGGATATATATGGATATTTCTGTTATGATAATACCGATATAGAATCCGGTCGAGCACCTACATTCGATTGGATAGAAATTTCTCCGTATTATGGCGGTGAGGGAACCGCTATCGGACTGGAAGATGATGAGACCGTAGTTATACCCTTGCCATTCGATTTTGTATATTATGGCAGAACATATAACTCTATCAGCGTATCGGATAATGGTTGGTTAGCAATGGGCGAGATTCCAGTTTGGATATACAATAATTTTTATAATCGACCATTGCCTGATCCATCTGGTCCGCCGGCGATGATTTGTCCATTCTGGGATGACCTCTACCCACATCTGGAGGATTATATGGATGTTTTCTATCGATATATTTCAGAAGAGAACATATTTGTGGTAGAATGGCATACAGTAAATGGCCACGATGATACCACTGTGGAATGGTTTCAGGTTATACTTCGTGACCCGGAATATTATCCCGCTCATTATGGATTCGGCGAGATAATATTTCAGTATCGGGATATAGCAGATATAGATAGTCTCGAGGAGAATCACAATGCACTGGCTGAATATTCTACCATAGGTATCCAGGACCATTCCAGGAGTGTGGCAATTCAATATAAATTTGCCGGAGAGTTGGCTTCACACGCCGCAGATATCGACTCGGGAACGGCGATACTGTTTACCACGAAACCACCGGTAGCAATAGATACCAGCTCAATCGATGACTGGAAATCACAATTACCGGATAATATCCAGATTGTATTGACGCCTAATCCTTTCAATTCCACACAGACTATACAGGTGAAATTGCCTTATCCTGCCCAATTGAATGTGGATGTTTTGGATTATTTCGGCAGGATAGTGGCTAACATAGCCGATGGAAATTATTTCGCTGGAGTGCATAATTTTGTCTGGGGAAACACCGATATGGATGGTGCCGAAATTCCATCCGGGATTTATTTGATTCGTTTGACCACCGCAGACCAGGAAATTATAAAAAAAGCGATATTTATTAGATAATCGAGAAACCCGGGAGAATAATTCATTATTTATTTCATCTGAAGAATGTGAGCGGACACTCCATTATCTCGGTTTCTTTCTGTGCTATTATTTCTCCAAGATTGCACAAATATTGTTCAAATCAATGATTATTATTTGTCCCTGCTGTCGTAATATAATGAATAGCAATAAATTATCCAATTGGCACACATTTTGCTTTTCTATATCCGAAAGAGTAAATAAAACTGGAGGATAATATGAAACGGATAATTTTATTCACCGCAATTATCGCACTTTTTATAATGGGTTGCGATAATCCCACTTGGCATTATTATTGCGACGACCCTTGCTGTAATGACCCTTGTTGCGAGGATTGGACTCCACCAGCTACTCCATCAGGAGTGTATTCGGTTACCGGCGACCAATGTGTCAGGATTTATTGGAATCCTGTCATCGCCTGCGACCTTGCCGGATATTCTGTCTGGAGAGGTTATTCCGAAACCGGATACTATTACCTTATCGCAGAAACTCCATCAGCATACTATGTAGATAGAGATGTATGCAATGGCGAGACATATTATTATGCAATATCGGCTTATGATATCTGGGGCAATGAAAGCGATTTATCCGCAGATATGGTATTCGATACTCCCAGACCAGAGGGATATGGAGAAAGAGTATATATTGTTGAAGAATATCCCGACGATGCAGGATATGATTTCTCCGAATATTGGGTGGTTCCATACGATTATCCCAGCGCAGATGTTTATTTCGGTTATGATGAAATGGAAGGACTATACTATATGCAAGCTGCGAATTCCTCCACAGATTTATTGATATATGGACCCACATCAGAATTGGCAGATGTAAATTGGGCTCCCGAGGAGGGTTGGATGTCGGGCGCAAATGTCGAATTACTCCCAGGATATTCATATCTTGTTTGGACTGCGGATAATCATTTCGCTCACATTCGTATCACATACATAGGATATAACTATATCAATTTCGATTGGGCATATCAGACCGATTATGGCAATCCAGAATTGATTGTCGATAATAATAATCCATTCGAATATAATGGCAAAATGAGAAAAATTAGGCATTCAGTGAAATTTGATAAGAAAATAAAAACAAAATAATCAGGAGGTGAACGATGTTTAAGAAATTATCAATCGCAATGGTCATTATGATTGGAGGCATTTTGCTCCTAATTCCCGATGTCTCCAATGCTAATCCCTGTAATTGTTATGATTCGGATATCTGGATTCATATCGACCTCGATTTCTGGGACCCCTGGGATTTTTGTGATGATTGTTGTTGCTGCTGTTGCTGGGAACCATATTGGTGGCAAAGACCATACTGGGAATGGCCCCCCTGCTGGAGAAGGATTATCAGAATCTATTATGGATACAATCCCCACTACTCGGGATGGTGCAGATATGAATATTATTCTTATCCCTGTCCAGGATGTAGTTATGTTTATGTGGAGGGCAGATGGGTATATCGAAGAACAGTGAGAATGAGTGGAAGCTACTCATACAATGATATCGGCAGAGATTTTGTCAGACGGCGAGGATTAGGTAGCACCACCACATATCGAACCACAGGTTCCACCGGTAGTTCACATTCTACCACCCGATATCGAGGCTCGTCTTCTGGGGAAAGCTGGCGCAGAACTAAATCCACTACTTCATCAACATCATCTTATAGAACACAAGATGACACTTACCGAGAAAGGAATACATCATCAGCGAGAAGTAGTGGCTCTATTAGTCGAACTCGCTCATCGAGTTCACACTCCAGTGGAAATCATCAGAAAAGGGGAAGTCGAATCAGGACTAAATAATCATTCATAAAATCCTTGCATACAACTGTGAAGTAATTATAATTATGAAAACAGGAATGATGATTATGAAAATGATAGTAAAAATAGCAATAATAATACTTCTGGTCGGACTCTGTTTTGCTCAACAAACGGATACTATCGATTCTACTGAAAATCAGAGCGCAAAGCCCGATAGTGTGAAAAAAGTAATATCATCGAAAAATGAATCCACTGAAACCGAGAAATCTGACAATGAGGATAAATACGATTATTTTACCGATGAAGATGGCGATGGAGTAGATGATTTACTGCGGAAACTGTTTCTTTCCGATGATTCTGATGATGAAACGAAAAAGTCATCCAATAAGAGTAAAAGTTATAATAATTGGAAGAAATCGAATTCGAGCCGAAGTAAGATTAATAGTCGCACCAGCGAGAAAAATTCCAGGACAAAGCGTCGAGGACAATGAAAGTAAGTATCCTAATCGTAGCTCGAAATGAGGAACGGTATCTTAAGGAATGTTTACAATCAGTCCAGTCTCAAACCTATCCTCACAATTTGTTAGAAGTGATATTAGTGGATAGTGCCTCCGAGGATTCTACTGCTCGAATAATGAAAGAATTTATCCAAAGCACCGATATTCCCGCAAAGATGTTCGAAAACCCCAACGGAGATACTCCCAATGGGTTGAATATCGGAATCTCCCACTGCTCTGGAGAATTGATAAAGTTGATGATAGCTCATTCATTTATGCCACCAGACCATATAGAAAGAGCAGTGGAGATACTTAAGCAAAAAAATGCGGATGGAGTAAGCTCGAGGATAGTGTCCATAGGTTCTGGAAAGGGTTCACTGCTGGATGTCGCCATTGCCACAGCGATGGAATCACCGTTTGGTATCGGTAATGCTCACGCTCGGGTTAGCAATAATCCCGGATGGATAGACAATCCAATGCTTTGCCTGTATAAACGAGAACTGTTCGATAAATATGGATTGATGGATAAAAGACTGACCAGAAATCAGGACTATGAATTTAATCAGCGGTGCTTTTCTGGTGGAGCAAAATTTTGGTTCCAGCCAGATTTGGAATTATACTATCACAATCGCCCATCTATTAAAGCATTATGGCGTCAATATTTCGATAGTGCCAGATGGCATGCGTTTATGATTGGACAACACATTCGCGCAGTCAGACCTCGACATTTAGTCCCATCTATTTTTGTCCTCGCTCTGCTATGTGCCATTATCATTACTCCATTTTGGCAATACGGAAAATATGCACTTGCATTTGTGTTGATTCCTTATATCGTTTTGTTGGAAATTGTTGCTATTCGCGAATCAATAAAAAGAAAAACATTCTTGATTCTTATGTTAAATATAGTATTCCCGACCATTCATTTTGCCTATGGTATCGGCTTCATACTGGGATTTGTCCATTTTTTAATTTTGGGAAACAAAAAGAAAGTCATTTTAGCAGAAAAGCAATGACCATTATTTCTTTCTATCCAATTATAAATTGACGAAATGGATTCTACTTATAACTTTAAAGAGTAATTCATATTAACCGAAGGGTTTATTATGGGGAATAAAGGGAAAAAATCAACTGGAATTGCCATTATAATTATCGCACTGGTATTGCTTTTGGTGTGGGAACATTTCGCCGATGGTAGCGACAATCCCACTTATGCTGTCCAGACGAGAGAATGCAAAATTACTCCATTATTCTCACCAGATGACGACTGTTCTGATGCCATAGTCGATTGTATAAACAATGCACAAAAGACTGTGGATGTTTCCATATATACTTTTACCAGTCGTCCTATCTCAAATGCTTTGGTAAGAGCCAATAAGCGAGGAGTTTCGGTCAGAGTGATAATGGATAGAGAGCAATCCGCAGGACATTATTCCAAGAAACGATACCTCCATAATAGTGGGATACCTGTTCGTGTGCATATCGGCGATGGATTGATGCACAATAAATTCGCAGTGATAGATACACAAATTGTGATTACTGGTTCGTATAATTGGACTGCATCGGCGCAAAAGTATAATTTTGAAAATATAGTGATAATCGAATCTCCAGAAGTTGCCAAGATATATCAGAAAGAATTTGGCAAGTTATGGAAGAAATTTGAATGATATGGATTTCCCGATTAGAAAAGGACAGGATGGGAATTATTATCTTCTGGATTTCGAGGATACCGAGCGAGAATTTAAACAGAATGTAAAGGCAGTTTGTCCAGAAGATTTGGTGGCGATGGCTAATGGTTCTGGTGGCTCTATATTGATAGGTGTGGAGGAAGTTCGTCTGGATGATGGCAGTAAGGCTGGTCGTGTTATGGGATGTCCACTGACCGATGAATTGAAATTGAATATCAATAATAAAGCTTCCAGTTGTTTACCGGCTATTGCGGTCGATTTCGAGGAACATTGGGCTGGCGGAATTCCATTCGTAGAAATTATTATTCCTGAAGGCGCAGATAAACCATATTGTTCAGCTTCAGGATGTTATCGAATTCGATTGGATGGCAGTAATCGTGCGCTGGACCCACCAGCTCTTGTCACTCTTATTCTGGAAAGAGAATCGAAACGATTCCTGAAAAGATTTCGTAATGCCACTGCAGAATTGGAAAAGATGATAGAGAAAATCGCCGATAAAATCGAACAGTTTAAATTTCAGGAAAATGACCACGGTGAACAGGATTGAGAAAATTTATGCTTTCCCATTATGGTTACGATGGAAATTGTATCAAAAGGGAATCTTATCCATTAAGGAATTGCCGAGACCGGTTATAAGTATCGGTGGATTTAAATTCGGCGGGACCGGAAAAACTCCACTGACCGAAAAAATAGTAAAAATAATTCGCCAAAATCAACTTAGACCAGCGATACTTACTCGAGGATACGGCAGAAAGACTCGACGCAGAATAATTTTGCCCAATAATGATGAAAATTGGCGCCATACTGGTGATGAACCGTTGGTGCTGTCAAAACGATTGCACGATGTCCCGGTGGTAATTCATCCAAACAGATATGAAAGCGGAATGAAAATCGTCCACGATGTGGATGTGTTCATTCTCGATGATGGATTTCAGAGGATGCAAATGAAACGCAATCTCGACATAATCGCATTAGCGGGAGATGAATTCGAGGATTACATATTTCCGTTCGGTTCGCGCAGGGAGGGTTTATGGAGATTACAAAATTTGCATAATGCCATTTTTATTGTTCCCCAGGATAAATTCCAATCCATAAATTCAAAATTGAAAGAATTTACTTTGTTAACCAGTAAAATTATTGTGGAGGGTGTTTTTCCTATCCACAAATGGGAACAAATATACAGTATTGATGAACTAAAGGATAAAAAAGTATTTTTGGCTGCTGGAATAGCTACTCCCGAAAGATTCGAGCAATCGATTAAACAGGTTGGAGTTAATGTGGTTGGAACACAATGGTTCCGAGACCATCGATTCTATTCTGATACACAGGTAAAACGAGTGATTAGAAATGCTGGTCATAGTAATGCCGATGTGATTTTGGTCACTATGAAAGACGCTGTTAAACTGCCAGTGGAAATATGCGAAAACTTTTGGGTATCCAGTATAGAATTACAGGTCGAACCGGAAGATTATCTGAAAAATAGGATACTGCAATTGTTCGGGTAATCTACGGGACTATATGGACATATTATCTTCTTACATTTCCCGAACCGAGTTCTGCGCCATCGGAAATTTCATCCAATAATTCTCTTTCCTGTTCTTGTTCTTCTTTTAATTTACGATGCTTTTTGCCGAAATATACATATAGCGCAGAAATTAACGCTGGTATTCCCAGCCAGATTCCGAAATATTTAAGCGGTCCCATAGAGAATTGAGGTTGGTGCGCCACCGCATTGGCATTGTATATTATAATCAATCCCGATGTCCATACTCCGAAGAAATTAGCCAGAGGAGCACTGGCGTGAAACAGTTTTAATCCCGATGTTCTTTCCTTTGTAAATGGCCAGGCGAGATTTCCACCCATAAATCCCATACAGTCAACGGCGACATGCGCCCAGAACGGCAACGCTACCATCAATGCCCAATACCAACCGAATAAAATCCAGGCGGCGAGACCTAAATATAGTCCCAGAGTGAAACTGTGGGACCATTGCCGATGCCACGGAATAAATACTACTTCCACATTATCTCCCGAGCGAGGTTTGAAACCGATAGTCGGTCCGGAAAGGATATCCACTCGACTCGGTTTATCGTGAGTGTGAATTATTCCGGGTTTCACTTTCACTCTGCCCTCGGCTTTATCCGGCGGCGGTTCAGTTCCTTCGAATGGTTGCTGGCTGGTGGATACTACCGGTCCGATTTTTACTATTACTTCCCTATTTTCAGTATCGAATCCGATTTCATATTTCTGCCACCGGTCCGGTGCGAGTTGCATAGTGTGAAATTTCACTCGAATCTCTTTCCCTGTGCGATTAGCAGTATTTATTGCATCGGCGATAGTTTGCGCCATTGCTTGCGGATCGGGGTCGAATGGATCCGGATCGACCACAAAATCCTCTTTCTCGAAAAATCGGGCGAATTTGAAATCGAGAGTATCTGGAAGCAAACCGAATGCTCCAGCTACCAGTAAATCATAAGTGTGTCCCTGAACCGCACTTTCCATCACTCCGGGAATGAATGTGGCGACTGCTACTCCTATGGAAAAATGTGCGATACCTTTCATTAATCCCTCATCGTTTATTTTCTAACAAATTATCTCGAATATCTCAAATTGCAAGATATTTTTCCCATAAAAAATATCATTGTATTTTTCGAGGAGGAATTATTTTCATTCGGTGTTATATTATAATGAATATTTATTTGTTTGCTTAATTGTTCCGAAACTATAAAGCCCCGGTTGGTTTCCGAGGCTTTATAAATTTAATTCTGGGGATTGCGATTTAATTACTATAGTTGCTTATTTTTTTCTCGCTTTTCGGGGGAACTTTTTGAGAGGTATCATTTGTGCTATTTGGGGTGGAAGATTTCCCCTTCTTACATTTCTTTGACATTTTTCCTCTTTAAAAAAGAACAATTGCTTGAATGAAATGGATTAGAAATCCTCTTCTTCTTCATCCTCGTAATAATCTTCGTCCAGAGGAGCATAACCGCATTCCTCGAACAAATCGGCATTCAAATCCCATAGTGCATCGAGAATGGTTTGCATCTGTTTTGGAGTGAGAGATAATCCCCCCTCCTCCAGTGCCTCGATGAACTGTTCGATTATATCCTGATTTCCCATTTTTTATACCTCCTGATAATTTTGTGCAGTGGATTTTACAATCCCCATTACGACGGCGATGATATGAATATTTTATCATTTGTCAAGCAAAATGTTTCCTTTTTTCTATTTTTTTGCAGATTTTTGGGGATTCCCACCAACACTATCTCGGGGTATCGATTAACTCATTTATTTCATCCAATAAAGCAGCTATTATCTCGGAATCTTTCACTTTTTTTATCGGTTCTCCATTTTTGAAAATCAGTCCAACTTTATCACCACAGGCGACTCCAATATCGGCAAATCTTGCCTCACCCGGTCCGTTTACCTCACATCCCATAACTGCCACCGTGATATCTTCATCCATATCCTTTATATTATTCCATATTCGTTCAGCAATGTATTTAAGTTGGACTTTACATCGAGCACAAATGGGACAGCTTATCAACCTAATTCCATATCTTCTTAAGCCCATCGAGCGCAATATCTCTCGACCAATACGAATTTCGGTCTCGGGTGATTCTGTCAAAGAAACACGAATAGTATTGCCTATCCCAGAATCGAGTATTATAGCCAATCCAGTCGATGAGGAAACTATTCCCTGATAGCCGAATCCAGATTCTGTGATACCCAGATGCAATGGATAATCATATTTTTGGGCAAACATTACATTTGCCGCCCGAGTGATTTGAGGGACTGTCGATTTGAGCGATACTATTATATCCTCGAACCCAATTTCCTGAAGAATAATAATTTCTCGCTCTGCAGATTCCAACAATGCTCTGGCATCGGGCTTGCCATATTTTTCTAATATATCTTTTGGAATAGAACCGGAATTCACTCCAATCCTGATGGGGACATTTCGACTTTTCGCTTCTTTGGCAATAATTTTTACTCGTTCTGAAAAACCGATGTTCCCGGGGTTTATTCGCAATTTATGTGCACCACTTTTGAGAGATTCCAGTGCCAATCTGTAATCGAAATGAATATCCGCCACTATAGGGATTGGCGAATGTTTCACTATTTCCTTTAGTGCATCAGCAGAATCGCTATCTGGAATAGAGACTCGGAAAATATCTCCACCTGCTCGAAATACTCGCTCACACTGGTCGAGCACAGCTGAAACATCGGTAGTCGGCACCTTAGCCATAGATTGCACTGTGATAGGTGAATCTCCACCGATGATTACATCGCCAACTTTTACCGGTCGAGTATTCGTTCTTTTATATTTTATCTTTTGTTCATCGTTCATATAACGCTACCTATCGAGTCTGTAAAAAATAGAATCTATTATTCAAAAAACAAATTGATAATTTTATCTGCTATCTGTTCTGGTGATGATTTACCGACTTCAACCCAATGGACATCGGGTTCCTTTCTGAACCAGGTAATCTGCCGTTTTGCATATCTTTTTGTATCTCTGACTATATCGTTGAACATCTGCTCATAATCTATTTCACCTCGAATGTATCGAACTATCTGCCCATAACCTATGGATGTCAATCCCGGGCAATCCGGCGAAATACCTTTTCCCAGTAAATCCCGAACTTCCTCTATCCATCCCTGTTGTAGCATCTTTTCGGTTCTATCCTCTATTCGTTTGTATAGTGTTTTCTTGTCCATCTGGATAGCAAATTTTTTAAAATTCCAATCGGATGGCGGTTTGGTTTGATATTCCCACCAGTATGATATTGGTTTTCCGGACACTATGTAAACCTCCAGCGCTCGCTCGATACGAACATAGTTTTTGGGATTAATTTTGCCAGCAGCGATTGGGTCCACATCTTTCAACATTGTATATAAATTTTCGCCCTGTTTTTTTTTCAGCTTAAGTTCTTTCCTTACATTATCATCCTTGAATTCGCCGGGAAAAATTCCCTGGGTCAGTGCCCGAATATACAATCCCGTTCCACCGACTATTATAGGAATCTTGCCAGATTGTGCTATTTTATCCATCCAATTGATTGCCAACTGAACAAACTGCATCGCATTGAATCTCTCATCGGGTTCGATAATGTCTATCATATGATGCTGAATGGTGGAATCGAGTGGTTTTGCAGTCCCGATATTCAAATGCTTATATATCTGACGGGAATCAGCAGAAATGATTGCGGTATCGAGTTTTTTAGCCACTAATTCAGCTATCTCTGTTTTCCCGCTGGCGGTGGGTCCACAGATTATTAAAGCTGTTCTATCTTGCGCGTTAGTCATTATCGGAATTATTCACCCACTATCGCAATTTTCCCGGTAGCTATCAAATTATCATTGGCATAGACATTATATATATAAATTCCGGGTTCTTGTCCCTCGGCATTCCATTTACGACGATACTCACCCTTTACCAATGTTCCCAACTCGAGAATATCTTTCACTCTCCCTCCACTGTCCCGAATTTTTATTACTACATTGCTCGCTTCTTCCAGTTCGAATTCGATTATCGATGTAGCCTCCACTGGTTTCATTTGCTCCCGAAAATATGTTATGACTATCGATGTTTCATTTTTAGCGACTTCATACTCGCCACTAAATTTCCGTATGCCGATACCATTGATTTGAATAATTCCTGGGGGAATAGAATCTGGGTTCCATTTGATAGTAGTTCTATCGGTTGGATTGTGAATAATTATTTTCCATTCTGCGCTATCGCCCACTGCTCTAATATCTGCCCACGCAGCGTCGAGATATTGATAATTTGTATCCACGAATGCTATATATGGATAAAAACCCGATGGTGGCGCCATAGAAGCAGGCGGTGCAGGAACATCCAAACCTCTATCGAACCCAACAGTAGCAGCAGTATCCATTCCGATTGTAAATTCCTGTGAGCGTCCCGACTGGACAGAGAAATTAAATCGCCAGCCAGAATTATCAGCGCACAGAATGCCGATTGAAATTACTATGGTGATTATATATCGCATATTTT
>Ga0180301_10001610_pt1 | contig 17806 bp, 21 predicted proteins | sample GuaBasSediGuay16_FD_121797 | JGI IMG/M metagenome (GOLD analysis project Ga0180301, IMG submission 121797) | Subseafloor sediment microbial communities from Guaymas Basin, Gulf of California, Mexico - Guay16, Core 4569-2, 12-15 cm | ecosystem: Environmental > Aquatic > Marine > Hydrothermal... | reverse complement strand
GGGATCTATCCTAGAGGCGACATAGAACAGCTTTCTGCAATAGCAATAGAAAAGGGAGTAGACGTTCTAGCCCATGGACATACTCACGTTCTTTCAGTTGACGAGGTCATCAAGAAGGGAAGGAAGCTTCTTTTAGTAAATCCAGGTTCCGTTACTGGCGTATGGAGTGGCTCTGGTGGCTCACTTATACCATCGTTCATTAAAGCTATCGTCGATGGTAGAACCATTAATCTTACATGCTACGAACTCATTAATAATAGCGTTAGGACTAAGAACATTACGATCTCTTTATAGGTAGATAATGAGGTGAAAACTTAATTAGTTTGATCCTCAATTCCTTTATACGACTTGGTGAAGAGTGTGGTTAAGGTTTCATTTAAAGCAATCCTAACAAGCAAGTCCATGACGCGGGATCCAACGGGCTCTCACATAATAAGGCTGGAGTTTGTTGAAGAACGTGAACTACCAACACCAATAATTATGACAGGTCAAGAGGCTAGTGGAATAGTAAGAGAGATAGCACCTGTAGTTCAGCAAGTCGTACGCTCCATGCCATTTATAGGAGGCGGCAAGTACGTGATGCCTAGACTTACTCTATGGCTTACTGAGGATGAGTGGGATAAACTGGAACCAAAACCCGATATAGGAGATGAAGTTGAGATAATAGTAGAGGGAACCAGCGTTACAATAAGATATCAAAAATAACCATGTTACTTAAAAACAACAAAATTAGTACTCTTTGATGTCAGTGTTTTTCAGCAACTCTTGCACCGGTATATCTTGATATGTTCCGTCAGGCTTTCTCCTCCTTATTATTATTGGTAATACTCCCATCTTTAATTCATATAATGCTATGTCTATTGGATCAGTTATTCCCTTCGGTATCTCTATCAGTACTGGTGCACCCATGGATATCTGTAAAGCTCTTGCGCCTATGACTCTTGCTAGCTCATACTTAGTTAATTTAGGAGGGCCTATCTTTATCTTCTCCTCTTTTCTCTCCTTATCTTTTATCTCACTCAGGTAACTTACCCTCCCCACTCTCTCCTTTCTCCTTCTCTTTTTCTTTTGGTGGTGCCGCTGCAATTATGTCGTCAATCCTTAATATCATTATCGCTGCTTCAGTTGCAGACTTTATTGACTGCTTCTTTACGCTGACTGGTTCGAGTACATTTAGCTTGGTCATGTCTTCAACAACCTTTCCTCCAAAGACATCGATACCAGCCCATGTGTGGCCTTTCTCATGAAGACTTCTTAACTCTACTATGGCATCAACCACTTCTAGTCCTGCGCTCTGTGCAAGTATTGTTGGAATTATCTCAAGCGAGTCAGCGAACTTGTTTATAGCTAATTGTATCTTGCCCTTGAAGTTCGTTGCGTAGCTTCTTAGTCTACGAGCAACCTCCATTTCGGGAGCTCCACCGCCCGCTACTATCTTTCCATCATGTACTACATTTCTTACTACACATAACGCATCGTGTAGTGCTCTCTCTGCTTCATCAACAACGTGCTCTGCTCCGCCTCTTATTAGTATTGTGACTGCTCTTGGATTCTTGCAACCTTCAACAAATATCATTTTATCCTCGCCAATCTTCCTCTCTTCTACTAGTTCTGCATATCCTAGATCCTTCTCAGTTAAGTCATCAATGCTAGTGACTATCCTTGCTCCAGTTGCACGAGCTAACTTCTCCATATCACTCTTCTTAATACGCCTCGCAGCAAGTATACCGTATTTGGCCAAGTAGTGCTGAGCGACATCATCTATTCCCTTCTGGCAGAAGACAACGTTAGCACCAACCTTCTTAATCTTCTCAACCATCTCCTTAAGTAATCTTATTTCCTCATCGAGAAATGCCTTCATTTGTTCTGGACTCGTTATTTGTATCTTAGCTGTTATCTCAGGCTTCTCTACTTCTAGTGGACAATTCAGAAGGGCGATCTTAGCACCTTTGACCACCTTAGGCATACCGGCATGGACGACTTCTTTATCAAGGACTATTCCGTGAACTAACTGTGTATCCGCTAAGGACTCGCCTTTCTTCTTTTCAATCTTGACGTTATCTATATCGATATACCATCTATTATCCCTCTTCTCAGCTACCTTTAGAGCTGCCTCAACAGCGAGTTCTGCTAAGAACTCTTTATACTCTGCTACTGCCTTACTACCAAGCGAGGTCATAGCAACCTTCTTTAGAATCTCTTTATCTGTTGGATCCACTTTAATCGCTATTTCATCGAGTACTTTAAGCGCATATTCCATTGCCTTCTCATAACCTTCTATAATTATTGAGGGATGAATCTCCTGGTCAAGTAGCTCAGCGGCGTTCTTAAGTAACTCTCCTGCAAGTACTACTACAGTTGTAGTTCCGTCTCCTACTTCATCGTCTTGCGCCTTAGCTACCTCTACTAGCATCTTCGCTGCTGGATGCTGAACATCCATTTCCTTCAAAATAGTTGCTCCATCACCAGTTATCGTTACATCTCCAAAGCTATCGACAAGCATTTTGTCCATGCCTCTAGGTCCTAATGACGTCATTACTGCCTCAGCTAGAGCCCTTGCAGCTAATATATTTGCTCTCCGTGCATCCCTTCCAGTAGTCCTCTGTGATCCTTCCTTAAGCACTAAAACTGGCACACCTGTTCTCTCCGACATTTACATCACCTCTTGCCGTGCCCTATGTTACTTGTGCTTCTATATAAATTTTGCCGCATGTATCATCTGTTTTTCTTCGATTTCCTCAACATTAAATCTATTAGTAACAACAGCGCCGGTAAATGGAAGATTAATACCTCAAAGTCAAGCTCAAATAATGCTTTACCGAGAGCCCTTAATGAGATTAGGAATGAGCTAACGATGATTAATATCAATGTTGCATATCTTTCTGATGTCATCTCTCTCCCGTCAGTCTTTATGGTGTCCCCTCCCTATAACTGACCTTTTAATAAAGCATGATACGATTTAAGTTTTAAGGCAATTAGAATAATATGTATGGTGAATTATCATGCGAAACCATAAGATTGCCTACCTTCTATTAATCATTCTAGCTATGCTAAGTTTAACAATACCGCGTTACCTATTCCCCATGATCTTGGAGACTGATGTTCCACTCGATGTAGTAGAGAGTGGGAGCATGGAACATGAATTACATATAGGAGATCTTCTCATATCTCAAGGTATGTCTGCTGATAAACTTGAGGAGGGACTCATTATAGTATTTAAAAGACCCTCTGCTAACTACCTTATAGTTCATCGCATTTACAGGCTATATGGCCATCGCATTATAACTAAAGGTGATATGAATGCAATGCCCGATCCATTCTATATAACATCAAGAGATATACGAGGAGTTGTAATTGCGAGAATACCTTTAGTAGGCTACTTGACGTTACTCTTCCGTACCAGGTAGTTCTCGTTACCTAATAGTAAGGTTTATAAATGCCTTTTTAAATGAGTGCCATACAAAATATATAGTGAGGGAATGCATGTGATAGACTTAACTAGAAAGCCCAGTTATAAGATAGAGAATGTTGTAGCTTCCGTTAATCTACATCAGCGTATAGACCTTAATGCAATTGCTGAGAATATACCTAATACTGAATACAATCCGGGACAGTCAGGACTTTAAGTCCTGACTCCGATAGTTTCCCGGTCTAGTATTTAGATTGTCTAAACCCAAGACAGCTACTTTGATCTTCAGCTCAGGCAAGATGGTATGTACTGGAGCCAAGTCTCCATCACAAGTATATAAGACGGTTAAGGCAATCGTACGTCTTCTAAAAAGACGCAATATTATAGTGACCAAAGAGCCTGAGATAAAAATTCAAAACATAGTGGCCTCAGGGAATTTAGGCGCAGAGGTCAATCTTGAGAAAGCAGCATACCTTCTTGAAAATGCAATGTATGAGCCAGAGCAATTCCCAGGCCTCATATATAGAATGGATGATCCTAAGGTAGTTCTACTGATATTCAGCTCAGGGAAGTTGGTATGTACTGGAGCTAAAAGAGAAGAGGATGTAAAGAACGCTATAAGGAAAATCTACGAACGTCTTAAAGAACTAGGTGTCCTCTATGAGTGAGAACACAGGCAAATCTAAGGATGTGGTATTGTTACATGCACCAATAGGTTTGGTCAAAATAAGGAGATTTAGACCAGAGGATTTAGATGAAGTTATTAAAATAAACCGTGAGAATCTTCCTGAAAACTATCCTCCAGCATTTTTCATGGAGCATTATTATCGATTTCCAAAGGCTTTCCTTGTAGCTGAGTTAAATAATCAACTCGTAGGATACATAATGTGTAGGGTTGAACGAGGGTTTTCTAATTTCGGGTTTGGCATAGTCAAGAAGGGTCATATAATAAGTCTTGCTGTCAGACCGTTTGCAAGGAGGAACAAAATAGGATACACCTTATTGAAAACTGCTATGAAGGCCTTAAAAGAGGATTATGGAGTAGATGAATATTATTTAGAAGTTAGGGTCTCAAATATTCCTGCAATAAGCCTTTACGAGAAGTTAGGATACGTTAAAGTAAGACGTATCATCGGATATTACTTAGATGGGGAAGATGCGTGGTTAATGGCATGCAAAGCGAAGTGAAGATTCGCTATCTACTCCACTGCGATATCCACTTCTTTTATGACTTCTGACTTAGGCATATATACCTCTAACACGCCATGCTTAAGTATTGCTCTAACCTCATGAGGTCTTATCTTAGCTGGTAACTTTATTCTCTTCTCTATATCCCCCTCCATTCTCTGTCGCACTATATATTTTCCCTTAACTGAATTCTCTCTATTCCTTAACCGAGCTCTTATCTCTATTATATCATCGCTCGCACGGATTCTTATGTCGTCCTTACTAAACCCCGGAAGATCAATTCTTAATAGGAATTCATTGCCTAAGTCTACTAGATCGTATGGTGGATCGTATCTTACCCTAACATCATTTAGGTCATCTGGAGGGATTTTGCCATTATATCTTTAAATACTCTATCAATGCTATACTTGAGATCTAGAAGGAGCATATACATGTTATGCACGTTCTCATTGGACATGTTCTCATTCTCAATTAATGAATTCCTAAAAGTAAACCACTTAAGCATCTCCTTTCACCATTTAGGATATTACGATCTATGAGCTCTCTACATTATTACGAGAAGTCTCATGGCAATGTAAATCTATTTAAGGAGGTCAACCTTTTTTGTATATGGTGACACAATGCTAATTGAGATAAGGTGGCATGGCCGTGGTGGACAAGGAGTAGTAACTGTCTCACGACTTCTAGCGGTTGCGGCATTGAAAGAGGGCAAATATGTTCAAGCAATGCCTCAATTTGGCCCCGAGACGCCTTAGATAAGGCGCGGGATAGACGAGGTGCCCCGGTTACAGGATATACACGAATAAGTGATGAGCCAATAGAAATACATAGTGGTATATATAACCCGGATATAGTCGTAGTCATAGACCCTACCGTAATAGGAGTAAGCCCTGTAACTCAGGGGTTGAAAGAAGGAGGAATAGTCATCGTAAATTCTGTTGAAACTCCTCAGACAGTTGCGGAGAAGTTAGGTAAGGGTAACTTTAAGGTCTATACTGTTGATGCTACAAAGATAGCGCTTGAAGTTTTCGGAAGACCGTTCTTCAATACACCTATGCTAGGAGCACTTGCGAGAGTTACAAAGATAGTTTCATTAAACTCTATAGAGGAAGCTATAAGGGAAAGGTTTAAAGGTGATATTGCGGAGAAAAACATCACAGCAGTTAGAAAAGCCTATGAAGAGGTGAAAGGCCTTTGAGTAAGCTTCTTGGATGGAGGAAAATACCGATAGGTACTATCATACTAGAGGCCGGTTCTACTTTTGAGGTAAGGACTGGTGATTGGCGTACATTTAAGCCAGTAATAGACCATAACAAGTGTACACGTTGTGGACTCTGTTACTATTATTGTCCTGATGGATCGATAACGCTTGAGGTTAAGGACGGCAAGATAGTCAAAGTCGATATAGATTACTACCATTGCAAGGGCTGCGCAATCTGTGAGGGAATATGTCCCGTAAAAGCTATCACTATGGTTGAGGAGGTGAAATAGAATGGCTAAAGTTATAGGCCTTACAGGCGATGAGGCTGTAGCATATGCCGTTAAGCAATGTGATGTTGATGTAATAGCGGCCTACCCAATAACTCCTCAGACAGTCATAGTCGAAACACTAGGTGAATTTGTTGCTAATGGAGAATTAGATGCTGAAATGGTTCATGTGGAGTCCGAACATAGTGCTCTTTCAGTAGTAACGGCTGCTGCTCTCACAGGAGCGAGGGTATTCACTGCAACTTGTAGCCAAGGACTAGCCTTAATGTTTGAAATACTTTACATAACTTCAGGTGTGAGAGCGCCTGTTGTTATGGCTGTAGCTAACAGAGCGTTATCAGCCCCAATAAACATACATGCCGATCATTCAGACTCCATGGGTGCACGCGATTCTGGATGGATCCAACTATATGCAGAGAACGTCCAAGAAGTATATGATATGATATTCATGGCGTACAAGATAGCCGAAAACCGTGACGTATTACTACCTACAATGGTGTGTCTTGATGGATTTACACTAACTCACACACTTGAGCGAGTTGAAATGCTTGACGATGAAGTGGCTAAGAAATACTTACCTCCAAAGCCAACTTACCCATATCCAATCTCGGCCGAGAAGCCTGCTACATATGGCTCACTAGCATTACCTGATTACTACTTTGAATTCAAGATGCAACAACAGGATGCCATGAATAAAGCAAAGGAGGTAATACCTAAAGCCATGGAGGAATTCAGCAAGGTCAGTGGAAGGGAATATGATCAGTTTAAGGCATATGCTATTGAGGATGCAGACGTCATAACAGTGGCCTTAGGCAGTACGGGAGGAACTATGAGGAGTGTTGCGAGAGAGCTAAGAAAACAAGGGTATAAGGTAGGTTCATTAACGTTAAGAGTCTATAGACCGTTTCCAGCAGAGGCTCTTATGGAAGCTCTATCCGGGGCTAAGGTAATACTTGCGATGGATAGAACGTTAAGCTTTGGCGCTATCGGCGGTCCTCTATTCGAGGACTTAAGAACGCTATTCTACGATGCCGAAAAGCGACCTTTAATAGCTGATATAGTCTATGGCCTCGGTGGCCGAGATCTAACGCCTGCGGAGGCCAAAGCCATATTTAAGTATGGTCTTGAGATAGCTAAGAGTGGTCGTATTCCTGAATTAGTAAAATATGTAGGGGTGAGAGAATGAGTATATCCTTACCTAAGCCCGAATACTTAGCCCCCGGACATGCCGCTTGTCAAGGTTGTGGAGCTACTCTAATAGTACGTCAAGTCTTAATGGCACTTGAACCAGATGAGGCAGCAGTAATAGTAACTGCTACGGGTTGTCTTGAGGTAGTAACAACGATATACCCAAGAACTTCATGGCGCTTACCATTCGTTCATTTAGCGTTTGAAAATGCTGCTGCAGCAGCAAGTGGAATTGAAACAGCCTTAAAGGTATTAAAGCGGAAAGGCCTCCTTAAGGAGAAGAAGAAAATGCATGTCATAGCGATTGCTGGTGATGGTGGAACATTTGACATAGGTCTTCAAGCTCTCTCAGGAGCTCTTGAAAGAGGGCATAAATTTGTTTACATATGTTACGATAACGAAGCATATATGAATACTGGCATTCAGCGTTCGGGTGCAACACCGTATAGGGCATGGACTACTACAACACCTGTGGGTAAAAAGATACCAGGTAAACCTCAATTCAAGAAGAATTTAGCAGGAATTGCAGCTGCGCATGAAATACCTTATGTTGCTACTGCTTCTCCTGGTTACCATGTAGACCTTATAAGGAAAGTAAGAAGAGCGCTAAACGCACCAGGTCCTGCATTACTCCACATAATATGTCCATGTCCTACTGGATGGCGTCATGACCCAAGTAAGACAGTTGAAATAGCTAGATTAGCTGTACAAACGCGTTTCTTCCCACTCTACGAAATACTATACGGAAGAAAGTATATTATCACAATGCCTGTTCCAAAGCCGCTTCCAATAATTGACTACTTGAAGTTACAAGGAAGATATGCCCACTTACTACGCCCTGAGATGAAGGGAGAAGTAGAGAAGTTAGAGAAGGCAGTTAATGACTTCTATAAATGGCTTGAAAGAATGGCAGAGGCAACCAAAGACATACCATTACCATCGTGGTACCATGTCTGAGAAACTAAAACGGGACCTAAAGAGGTTTGAGCAGATAATACTTGACGTAATTCCTATATTTTTTCTAATACCTCTTTTAATGATTGTTATCTCTTATGAGGTCTTTCCCAAGCCTCCTACTGAGGTTTCAAAAATATTGATTGTAGTCAATACGATATTCCTCGCTGTGGCATTACTTGACGTGATAATATTCCCACGTTATGATCAATGGATACTCTTGCCTATTCTCATGAGCTCGAGTAGTCTCAGGGAGCTACTTATATATTGGTTAGTAGAACCGGTATTGTCAGTAGGTATATCATTCTTAGGCCTCATAATTTCATTTGTAGCAAGATCCTGGACGCCTACTGTACCTTATGTTCTTTTAAGTTACGTATGCTTGATAATATTAGCATTTAAATTTAGGAGACACCTAGAAGTTTTAGAAGAGAGGATTGAAAAAATTGAGCGGAGAAGAAGTAAATGAGATCCTAAGGCTAATCGAGGATTGCAGGAGTATAACCATAGAATACGAAGAGGATGGCACTCCAAAGGCACTCCCTTATAAGGGTATAAGGAAGGGGAAAATAGAGGAAAAGGAGGTAAGAACATTAATTAAACGAAGACGATCTAGAAGACGTCTCTCTAAGAAGTTGATAAGTTTGTGTCTAGCTATAGCTAGGAGATTACTAGAAAACAAAGTACGATTTAACATGATATTTGGACGCGAGGAAGTAACAATAAGCTTTGATCTCGATCACTTCATACGGCTATACAAGAATAGGGTCGTCATAGCTGGGTTTAAGGATCTTAACGAGAAACCAGTAGCTCTTGTAAGAGAGTTATTAGAGAATCACGGTAATGTTAAAATATTAAAGCCTCTCAAATAACTAAATCAAATTAGCATAGGTAGAGAAGCCATGAGTTCGAAGAGCAAGTTCAGTGCAAAATTAAAGGAAAAGCGCTGGGATATAAAACGAGAGGTAGAACTGCTAAAGCTCTGGGAGAAAGAGAGAATATATGATTTCGAGTTTAGGGAAGGTAAGCCAATATTTTCCATAGATACTCCTCCACCATATGCATCCGGAGCATGGCATGTTGGCGCTGCAGCACATTACACTCAGATAGATATGATTGCACGATATTATCGCATGTTGGGCTATTCGGTCTACTTCCCATTTGGAATAGATAGAAATGGCCTTCCAGTTGAAGTACAGGTAGAGAAAAAGCTAGGAAAGAGCGCGCATGAGATACCTCGTGAAGAATTCCTAAGACTTTGTAGCGAATTCCTAGATAAAGTCGAGAAGGAATTGCTACATATAGCGTGGCGGTTAGGATTAAGTGCAGATCTCAAAAACTATTACAGGACGGATTCCCCTGAATATAGAGCGTTGACACAAGCCACCTTCATTGAACTATGGAAGCGCGGTCTAATCTATGAGGCAGAACAGCCCGTAATATGGTGTCCTGGTTGCAAGACTACATTAGCGGAATCCGAGGTTGAATATAAAGAGCAAGTTACATACCTTAACTACATAAAGTTTAAGGTAAAGGAGACAGGAGATTTCATAATCGTAGCTACCACGAGACCTGAATTGTTATGTACATGTGCTGCAATAATTTTCAATCCAGAGGATAGTCGTTATAAAAACCTTAAAGGAAAGCATGCAATAGTTCCTATATATGATCATGAAGTCCCTATAATACCTCATCCCTATGCTAATCCCGAGTTTGGAACAGGTCTAGTCATGCTGTGTTCCTTTGGTGATCAAGCAGACGTACGATTATTCAGAGAGTTAAAACTCAAACCTAAACTGGCAATAAATCCTGATGGTACAATGAATGAAATCGCCGGTCCCTACAAAGGACTTACGATAAGCGAAGCTAGAGAACGCATCGTTAAGGACTTAGAGAAGAAGGGCTATTTGGTTAAGCGTGAACTAATTCGTCACAGGGTTCCTGTATGCTGGAGATCAAAAGATCCAATAGAGTTTGTCCCTATGAGAGAGTTCTTCTTAAAACAGCTTGAATTTAAGGAGAAGCTAAAAGAGATAATTGAACACATAGAGTTCTATCCTGAAAGAGCAAAGAAAATGTTACTGGATTGGATAGAGTCCGTTTCAATAGACTGGCCTATATCAAGACGTAGATTTTATGGTACAGAGATACCTATTTGGTACTGTAAACGATGTGGTGCACCTAACCTTCCAGAGCCGGGCAAATATTATAGGCCGTGGAAGGAAGATCCTCCCTTCTCACGATGTGAGAAATGCGGCTATACAGAGTTCGTAGGGGAGACAAGAGTTTTCGATACATGGATGGATTCAAGTATAACTCCCCTCTTCATATTAAGGTATAAGAGGGACGAAAAATTCTTCAAGAAAGCATTTCCATGTAGCTTAAGACCTCAAGGATACGATATAATAAGGACATGGCTTTACTACACGTTGCTAAGAGTTTATCAGTTGACAGGCAAGCCTGCCTTTAAATATGTTAGAGTATCTGGCATGGGTTTAGACGAAAAAGGCGAAGCAATGCATAAATCAAAAGGTAATGTCGTACCACCACTTCCCATTGTCGAAAAGTACGGTGCGGATGCATTAAGGCTCTGGGCTGCCTCTGAGGCAAAGCTAGGCGAGGATTATAGGTTCTCTGAGGCTAAGGTAAGGAGCGCAAATTTATTCCTGACCAAGCTATGGAATATTGCTAGGTTCATTTCAATGTTCCCTAGAGTAGAGGATGAAACAGAATGTAAACTACTTCCATTAGACATGATGGTACTCGGTATCCTAAACGATCTAATCAGGGAATATCATGAGCACTTCAGGAAGTTCGATCCTTTCGTTCCAGCCAATAGCATAAGATACTTCACGTGGAACTTCTTCGCTTCACATTACATAGAGGCAGTAAAGCCACGTGCATATAATACATATGGAATCTTCAGCGAAGAGGAACAAAAAGGCGCGTGGTATACCCTATATAAGACGTTAGAGGTTATCTTAAAATTACTAGCACCAATAACGCCCTTTATAACGGATGCGATATGGCGTGAACTTTTCACTAAGGAGAGCATTCATAAGCAGAGACTACCTGAGCCGGATCCAAGATGGGATACTAAGTATAAAGAGCTCAAGGATGAGTTCATGAGCTTCAATACGACTATATGGCGGTATAAGAAGCAACAGGGACTTGCTTTAAGTAGTCAACTAAACTGCATAGTATATGCTCCTGAGAAACTAAAGCCTTTGGAGAAGGACCTAAAGGCAATGCATAGAATAAAGGCCCTACTTTTCACAAAGCCCCCATCTAATGCTGAAGAAATAGGTCCTGGCATATACATAGTAAGGGAAACTTAACCTCTTTACATACGCCTATGGGACAGATCCATCATAATATCTCAGTTAATTTTTGCATAACATTTAACTTACCCTTACCACATAACCATAGAGGCAACAAGTAGACTGACCTCCCCTAGTGAAAACATGACATCACAAGAAGCGAAAGCAGAACCAGTTAAAGTGTATGGTGCCTTTACGTTGCTAGATGACCGTATAAAAAGGGCTCTTATTAAGAGGGGGTTTTTAAGACCAACTGAACCACAGGAAAAGGCAATTCCTTTAATACTCCAGGGAAAGAACGTTCTATTAATAGCTCCGACAGGTACTGGAAAGACAGAAGCCGCGATACTCCCGGTATTTCATCACTTCTTAAATATCAGGGATAAGGAAGATCTATCTCCTGGAATATACATCCTCTACATTACACCACTTCGTGCTCTCAATAGGGATCTCCTTGATAGGCTATTATGGTGGGGAAAAGAGCTCGAAATATCGATCGCAGTTAGACATGGTGATACCGAAGCTAGGGAGCGCACCAACCAGGCGAGAAATCCACCAAATATGCTGATAACAACACCTGAGACCCTTCAAGCAATATTAAGTGGTAGAATAATGCGCTCGCATTTAAGTAAGGTTAGATGGGTCATCGTTGACGAAATACACGAATTAGCTGAGGACAAGAGAGGCTCACAGCTAGTATTAGCTCTTGAAAGGCTAAGATATATAAAAGAGTTAAATGGTGAGGACGGAGATTTTCAGAGGATTGGGCTCTCCGCAACGATAGGTTCACCTGAGGAAGTTGCTCATTTCTTAGCTGGAACGAACCGTGATATTGAAGTTGTGAAGGTCCCCGTCGCCCGTCTAATGAGACTAAAAGTGGTATGCCCAAGCTATACTCCAGATGACGTAGAATTAAGCACGAAGTTATTTACACATCCAGAAGTTGTTGCTAGGTTAAGGCTTATTAGAGAACTTGTCGAGAAGCATAGATCTGTATTGATATTCGTTAATACCAGAGCTATAGCAGAGGTATTAAGCTCAAGATTTCATGTGTGGGATATGGATTTCCCAATAGGAGTACATCACGGTTCTTTAGCTAAGCCATCTAGAATAATGGCTGAGAGGGGAATAAAGGAAGGACGTTTAAAAGCGTTAATAGCGACATCATCATTAGAGCTAGGCATAGATATAGGCCATGTAGATCTTGTAATACAATATATGTCTCCAAGGCAAGTAACAAGGCTAGTCCAACGAGTTGGAAGATCCGGACATAGGATAGGTCGGATAGCTAAAGGTATTGTAATTACGGCAGACGAAGACGACACCCTAGAAGCGATGGTTATATGTCGAAAGGCCTTAAACGAAGAACTAGAGCCGATAAAGATTCCAGAGAAGCCTTTGGACGTTTTAACACATCAAATAGTTGCTCTCCTCATGTTAAGGAGTAGGTGGAAGTTTGATGAAGTCCTCAATCTGTATAAACATGCATATCCATATCGTAATTTGAGGAAAGAGGATTTAGTTTTCGTACTGAGATATATGCACTCACGATATCCACGCCTTGCTTGGATATCCGAGAAAGATGAAGTTATACTAAAACCGAGGAATAGAAGCTTTTACAAGTACTTCTTCGAAGAGCTTTCAATGATACCTGATGAGAAGCATTACCTAGTAATAGATAAGACAACTGGTACTCCAATAGGTCTCTTAGACGAAGCATTTGTAGCGGAGTATGGTGAAGTTGGAATAAAATTTGTCTTCAGAGGGAGCTTATGGGTAATAAAGGAAATAGCTGGTGATAAAATTTACGTAGTCCCTACGAAAGATCCTACGGGGGCGATTCCTTCTTGGGTTGGTGAGGAAATTCCCGTTCCTTTCGATGTTTCTAAAGAAGTAGGTCTTATCAAGAGAATAGTTGCGGAGAAGATCTCTTCAGGAATAAGCCTAAATGAAGTAGTTGAAGATCTCTCTAAGACATATCCTATTGACAAGGATTCCCTTTTACGCGCATTGTATCCAGTCAAGGAGCAAATAGAATGTGGCTTTCCAGTTCCATCCGATAACACTGTATTAATAGAGTCGTGGGAGAACCTAATTATAGTTCACGTTCATTTAGGTCTTTTAGGGAATAGAGCTCTAGGTAAAATAATTGCAGAACTGCTGACGTCTAAGCTAGGAGCTACTATCGGTGTACAACAAGATGCATATCGTATAGTGTTCCAGTTACCCACTAGAATTAGCGCTAAGGAGGTACAAGAGATCCTATATAAGCTAAGTAACTACACTAAGGAAGAATTGTATAATCTCATAAGAAATGCCGCTATAAGGTCTGGAATGTTCAAGCGAAGGATAATTCATGTAGCCCGACGTTTTGGAGCGCTAAGCAAGTCTGTCAGCTTTGCAGATATAAGTTTACGTAAGCTAGTTGATATGTTTGAAGGTACTCCTATATTTGAAGAGGCAATGAAGGAATTCCTCTCGAAGGACATAGATCTAAAGCCCGTTGAGTGGCTTTTAGCAAGCCTAAAGAGGGGGAAAGTAAAAATAATATCAATTGATACTAAGTCACCATCGCCGCTCACTAAACTAGCTCTCGAAAGAATAGCCAGAAAGACTGAGCTCATACCTCCAGAACGTATGAGACGTATAATAATTGAAAGTACTAAAGCGCGCTTACTCAATGAATCTCGAATAATAGTATGTACCAAGGAATGGGATTGGTATGATATCGTAAAGGTAAGGAACCTTCCAGAAAAGCCTCAATGCCCAATCTGCGGCTCATCTAAAGTGGCTATTCTCGAAGTAGACTTAAAGGATGTGGAGAAGTTGATTAAGCTAAAGGGAAAGGTACGTAGCGCATCCGATAGATCATTACTTAGGCGTGTAATTGAAATCGCTAACTTAGTAGAGAAATACGGTAAAAGAGCTGCAATAGCTCTCGCAGCAAAAGGTCTTAGACCTAAGGATGTTGTTAACTTATTGGAAGAGTATAAGGAGAAGGAGTTAGATGATATATTCTTCCTCAGGATAGCGGAATTAGAGAAAGAAGCACTTAAACGTAGGTTCTTCTGGTAATTACATAAATTCCTAAAGTTGCAATTGCTTCACATATCAATATAAAGAAGGGTACATCGTATCTTCGTTTCATGGTGATTCTTATATCTAAGTCTATCTGATCATAAGTCCTAAACGTTTCGTATTCGTTAGGATTTGAACCAATGACAAAGCCGCCTATTATAAGCCTATCACTTATGACTACTAACGGGTTCTCTATGGGATTGGCACGGTATGCAGTGGTATCGAGAGGAATCCATCCCAGACCTTCTATAAATACAAGGACGAAAGCGTGCAAATTAAAACCTCTTCTTAAAAGCCTTAAATTATATTCACATATATCGCATTTAGCTATAGGATCGTATACGAATCCCAAAGCTATTAACGAAGGTATTCCAAGCATTCTGAGTAACGTAACGATGAACGAGGACTGATCTGCGCAATCTCCTCTCCTCCTATCATATAGAGCATAAGGGGGGATAACAACTTCCGTCTCGCCATACTCTATATTGGAGAGAACCCATCTTGAGATATTAAGAACGGTCTCGAGGGTATTATTTCCTTTCAGTGATCGTGCTAAATATCTAAGTTTGCACCACTTATCATCATCCCTACTCCAATCCCAACTTCCTAATGGTCTTAAGAGTTCTCTTTGAGGATTTCTTATCTGTGAAAGGACTACAATTCTCGGTCTTCTATTAAAAAGGAGACCATTTCTCACCACGCGTATAGTGATATAATATTCTAAGACCATAACCGATTTGATTTTTACTGGTAAAGGTAGGTTTGGGTAAATTCTAAAATTCCCATCATTGTCTACTAGCAACTTATACCCTACATTGGATCCATTGACAAGTACCCTTATCTCATCTATATACTGCCATCCTTCTATTGTGGGAGGAAGGGGTATATATACCTCCTCAGGTAATGAAACTGGCTTATCTACTTCATTCCTTGCAATTATTAGAACCCTGTACTCATACCTTACTGAAGTGATGAGCACCTCTCTAATGAGTGCTGTTATAATAATCATGAGTATCATTGAGAAGATTATGATATGATTCCTTTTCATATTAATTCCCTACCTTTATATTCTGACCTATCAATACTCATCATACTGAGGTATCTGATATGAAGCCAATAAATATCGATATCGTACCTGAACATTTAAAGCCACGAGTTAAAGAGATAATAGATCAAATGATTCATTATGGAAAACTTTTAAGTAAACACGATCTAGTAATGGGTCATGGTGGTAATCTAAGCGCTAGACTGAATGATTACATCATAATTACGAAGCATGGATGTTTTATAGAAGAATTATCGGAGGCAGACTTCGTAATAGTACCTGTCAAGTCAACCTCATCTTACGACAAAGTAGCCTCTGTAGAGTTACCTCTTCATAGGGCAATATATCAGGAAACGAATAGCAATTCTGTTTTCCATACTCATAGCCCATTTATAGCCGTAATCTCACACATAGTGGAAAGATTTTTCAGACCTATAGACGTTGAGTCAAAGTTAGTTCTAAAGGAGATACCAATAATCAAGGCTCCTCCCGGAACTACTGAACTTGCTAGAGCTGTCGTAGAACTAATGAAGAAGGGTTATTTAGCGGTAATAGCTAAGGAGCATGGCATTTTCATTCGTGGAGAGAATGTACGTGATGCCTATAAGTTAGCATGTTTAGCTGAGCATGCTGCAAGGACATGGTACTTAGTTAGGATGTATAGGAGGTCAACGTTGTGAAGCTCTATGACATCGCGTGTCTTGGAGGAACATTTGAGCTAATCCATAAAGGTCATGAGAAATTAATAGAGGTAGCATTTTCTCTAGCTGATAAAGTAGTAATCGGCATAACAAGCGATAATCTAGTTAAGAGCCTAGGTAAGAAGCATCCTGTTAGTCCATATGAAGTAAGAGTTAAGAGGCTGAAGGAATACTTAAGCAAGAAGGGATTATTGAATAGAGCCATAATAGTAAAGCTCAATGATCCTTACGGCCCCTCAATACATGACCCTAACATAAAGGCCATAGTGGTAAGTGAGGAGACATTGAAAAGGGCTCTCGAAATATATAAGATTAGGCAGAAAAAGGGGTTACCACCAATATCCATAATCACGGTAAAGTTAGTTTTAGCAAAAAATGGGAGACCCATTTCTACGACAAGAATACTTAGGGGTGAAATAACGTGTAATGGTAAGATTATTAAGTAATGAAACGCTTTACCATTCTTCTTCCCATTCTTCCTCCTCTTCTTCCCACTCCTCTTCCTCCCATATCTCCTCTTCTTCTTCCTCCCAAGGCTCCTCCTCTTCTTCTAGCTCTTCTTCCATAATCTCTCCTCTCTTTAGTCGATGTCTAAAATATATAAGCGCTATCCCTCCTTTTCCATCAAAAAATACGAGTAATGTACACCCATTTTTTCTTATTTTTTATCTTAATAAAGTATAAATCTCTGGCATGGTTCGTAGAAGTCTTCCGGGAAAGTATGAGCTAAAGTTTTATCTATCCACCCCTCTATTTATAAGGGAAATATATCCATGTCACGATCAAGTAGAAGACCTGAGATAGAGCTAAGAGTAGCTGAAGCAAGACCTGGAGATACTGGTAGGAGGATAGTTAGAATCGATAGTAGAGCAATGCGTAAGCTCGGCATCTCTAGTGGAGACTTTGTTGAAATTGAGGGAAGAAAAGTTACTGTCGCCATAGTATGGCCTGCGCATCCGGAGGATGAGGGAAGAGACATAGTAAGAATGGATGGTCTCACACGTTATAACGCTGGAGTTGGTTTAGGCGATTACGTCAAGATAAGACCTGCGGATGTAAGGCCCGCAATAAGAGTAGTTCTAGCGCCCATGGCAGAAGGTACGCCAACCGAGGCTAGAGAGGGTGTTATAGGCTTACTACCCATTACCTCTCCTCTTAGAATAAACTGGAATGAATATCGTGATCACTTCAAGTCGAACCTATTATATAAACCATTAGCTAAAGGAGACGTCATAGAGTTCCCCTTCTTTGGTTCTAGCTGGCGATTCGTAGTAGTATCGACATCTCCATCTCCACTAGTTTATGTAAGAGAGGATACGGACTTAATCATACGTGAACAACCAGTTAAGGCTGAGACAGAGATACCTAGAGTCACATGGGAGGATATTGGTGATCTTGAGGAGGCTAAGCAGAGGATTAGGGAGATGGTTGAACT
>Ga0180301_10001609_pt1 | contig 17806 bp, 18 predicted proteins | sample GuaBasSediGuay16_FD_121797 | JGI IMG/M metagenome (GOLD analysis project Ga0180301, IMG submission 121797) | Subseafloor sediment microbial communities from Guaymas Basin, Gulf of California, Mexico - Guay16, Core 4569-2, 12-15 cm | ecosystem: Environmental > Aquatic > Marine > Hydrothermal... | reverse complement strand
TGACTGGTTTAACATAACATGTCTTCCAGACAACACAATGAACCAGTCAAGGAACTTGACACAGTACGATACCAACAACTGTGGAGAGATCCAAAATACAACCTTTACAGAATACAGGAATGTATTGTACTGCGATTATATTGTCGATTTAGATGGAGATGGTTATGACAATACAGTAGACTGTGATGATAATAATGCAAGCATATATCCAGGTGCAACAGAACTTGATGACGATGTTGATCAGAACTGTATCAATGACGCACCAGAAATCAGATCATTCATCCCAACATCAAATCCAGAAATTCTAGAAACTCAAAGCCAAGTTTTTATTGTAACTGCAAGCGATACAGATGGTGACAGCCTGTCCTACGAATGGTTTATAGATGATGTCAGTTCTGGTATAGGGAACACTTATACTTTCATTGGTTCAAATACAAATATAGGGGTACACACTGTAAAAGTAGTAGTCACAGACGGTTCATTACAGGCATACAAAGAATGGAATTTAACAGTTGTACAATTGAGCGAATATCACTTTGATTGGACAGCTGGAGCACTTGTAACATTACATTCACAAGAAGACAAATTTGGAGATCCAGGGGACTATCGATATTCGCAAATGATAGGACAGTTTAATTATACACAATTAGGAATAATAGGACCAAATGAAAATGTATTCATTGATGCTGGAGAAAATGTCAGATTTTATTCTGAGCGTGGCTTATATTTCTTTAGATTTGATGAGCCTATAGTAACGGTTGCTTACTTGAAATCAACAACTATGCATCCATCTCTAATGGATTATATGTATGGTGCATACGATTCTTCAACGCATTATGTTGATATAAACACAGATGGCTACTATATGTTTACAAATGGTTGGTGTAGTGATGGAAAAATTGATGAGAAATGTGATGGTGAGGCTAGTTATGGTTATCCTTATGAAGTTATTTTAAATTGGTATAAGCCTAAAACAGGAAACGGGGTTATTATGGACGATGGAACAGGCAATTGGAACTATATAGCAAAATGGGACAATATATTGCATCCAGCAACAGTGAAGGCAAGGTATTTATTGTCCAATCATGGTGTGTTAGATAGAGCAGCAAGAATCACTTTTGCATCTGGCGACGGTGCAATCACGATTAAGACATGCGATAAAGATGAAACTGCATCTGATTCAGAAGTCGAAAACTGTCTTCCTGGATCAGGCCCATATATCTGGGCAAAGGTTTATGATGAAGCTGATAGACCCATATTAAACTGGATTGAAGATATAGTTGTCTATGAAGGAGATACTGTCGTCATTAATCCAACAGCTTATGATCCTAATGGTAATACTCTAACATTTACTTACTCTGGGGATATGAACGGAAATAAGTGGATAACAGAAAAAGGAGACGAAGGAAACTATACAGTTACTGTAAAAGTGTCTGATGGTACTTATACAGATTCACAAACAATAAATATAGAAGTTAGAAGTATACTTGAAAGGGATAATCACAGACCTGATGTAGAAAATTACTCCCCATCTAAAAATTATCAAATTTATCGTGGGCAAGATGTAACCTTTAGTGCAGAATTCGATGATCCAGACGGTGACGAATTGACTCTATATTGGTTCTTGGACAATACTCTTGTTAGACAAATCTCTGGAGACAAAGATAGTTTTACAATTAGAAATATTCAAAGAGAAACCTATGTAAAAGTTACAGCATCAGATGGTGAACTAAATGCATCAATAGTATGGCACATATATTTCTATAGCGAACCAACTGAAAATCATCCACCAGTGCTTAACTACATTCCAGATATTGTTGTAAACGAAGGTGATCTAATAGAGATAAATCCTGTTGCTCATGATCCCGATGGAGACAGTCTTACCTACTATTACACTGGTGATATGATGACTAACACATGGCAGACGGATTATAATGACGCAGGTAAATACAATGTTACAGTACATGTAACAGATGGTGAGTTAGAAGATTCACAGCAGATAAGTATAACGATCAATGATGTTGTGCCAAACCGAGCACCGGTGATAACGCAGGTTAGCCCAGATCAGAGCACGGTACAAGTAGTTAAAGGCCGACATGAGTTTTCTGCTCTAGTATACGACCCTGACAAAGATCCTATTAAATATAGATGGTACCTTGATGGCGAACTACAAGGAGAAAGTAACTCTATAACAATTAACTTCCAAAATACAGGCAGTTATAGTGTCAGACTTGATGTCACAGATCCTTACGGCCTGAAAACAAGTCAGACATGGATAGTAAATGTTATCGATTCTGGTAAACCAGACCTTATTGTTGCTGAAACAGGGGCAACAGTAAATACACCAAAAGCAAACCATAAATTCAGCATCAAAATAATCATAAAAAACATAGGAGATGCCGATGCTGATGATGTCTACTGGACGTTTAAAGACGATCTTGGAACAACATATACATCACAGCGTCCTATCAAAGTGAAAGCTCATCACAAGAAGACCGTGCATTACATACATAGTTACTCTAATCCGGGAACATATGCTTATACAATAACAGTTGATAAAGAAAATAAGGTTGCAGAACTTTCAGAAAACAATAACGAGCTATCTGGAAGTGTTACTATTATCAACTAAAAAAAGAGTTCTGTGATTGATAGAGACTTATTTATAAGATTTATGTTAAGAAATTGGAGGGATCTGAATGAAACGATTGTCGAGATTTATCAGCATTGCCGCGTTGAGTATAGGCACAATATTACTTAGCTATGCTACAACTGGTTGTGGGGGAAGCGGTGGTGGCGGCGTTCCTGAAGGTGGCAACCAGCAAGGAACTTATACGCCTGTTGCCATAACCCATAGTAGGATTGAGGCTCAATCAGGCTCTAATGACTCAACAAATATCTATACAGGTGATACAGTTAGTTATTATGCGTCCTGTTTATATGGTGATTTAAACAAAAGAACGAGTTATGTTGAGTACTGGCTTAGGAATAACGAAGAAATCGCAGATAGCGCAAACCCAACATTTACTATTCCAACTCAATCTTACATCGAAAGGCCAACAAACTTGGCTGTAAGGGTTTGCTGTACAGATACAATCACGGATGCGTGCTTAACATCAAACAACAAACAAGTACATCCTGGCCAATTCGATGCAAAAAATTTTACAAATAGTTATCTGCAAGAAAAAGGCATACCAACAATAGAAATTGATTACGCTTTTGAATGTTCAGGTTATAACTTTACAGTTCCAGCAACAAGCTCTTATATGCTATGCACAAATTATTCTGACTACGAAAAAGACGTCTGTATAATGTTTGGAAAACATGGTGATGATATTGTAGAAGGTTCTTACCTTTTAGACAATTCTGATCCAGCACTAAATGGCGAAGAGCATAGCTTTAGCGTAATCGAACAAAAATCTAGAAAATTGTGGGATCCAACCTATGCAGACTATATAGGTATGGTTGCGCCAAAACTTTGCTTTATCAGTCTTAGAAACACAGAAACACTAGAGAAGTTATTTACCTATGTTGATGCCTGTCTTACACGTTAAAAAATGAATCAAGATAAAATTTTATGGCTATTGTTTACTATTTTGGTAATTTTGATTGCAATAGTGGCACTTCTGTTAAGCTATGTTTATTTTAATGAGAAGTATAATAACCAAAACAATAATAATCAAAACAAGAAGATAAACACCCCACAAAAGTTTATTGTCAAGAATAATAGCGCACAAGATAAAGTACAAGATAAATCCGAGCAAGCAACAGAGAATCTGCTCTATCCTGATAATATGGATAAAATCAAAAATGAAAGTCCTACCAGTCCTAATAAAGCAACAAGTGAAAACACACTACCATCTGGAACAGTTGTATTCTATTATGCTGACGAGCCTCACAGTGAAAACATGAAACAACTTGTCAAGGAGCATCCTGCCATATACTGGTTAAAAGCAGGTGATGATCCTGTCTTCGAAGCAGAACTTGCTTTAAATGGTGCTGTTCCTTCTTTTATGTGTTACAGCAGCATGCAAGTTATTAGAGGAGAGATTTCAGAGTCTCAACTTCAAGATTTTATAGAAAGATGCAGTTAAAGTGAACAGAGCAGACAAAATTGTAATCGTACTAACAATTATTTTAATAGTTTGCATACTTGCAGTGTTATCGTCTTTTGGTTATCTATATATAATGACAAATGCAAAAACAATAGTTTATTCAGAAACAAACAAGATTGTTTCAAATAAAACAGAACTTGTTGCAATAACACCTGAGAATATGAATATATCTGCTACTGAATGTATCAGAGTAAAAGGTGATAAAAGCAGCGATAAAAGCTGTGATAAAAGCAATGATTGTTATGTAAAATCAAATATAAAAGCAAATCTGCCTAAAAGACTTGAAAACTACAGCTTGATATTCTACTATGACGACAGTCAGAATAGTGAAGCGGTAAGGTTATATGTTCAAAACTACAAGAATACTTATTGGCTGAAACGCGGCAATGAGCTAGAGCTGGAATCGCAATTAAATCTGACATCGGTCACACCACCTTACTTGATCTGCATTAATAATGAAAAAACTTTAAATGGTACAGGTGTCACTGGCCGCGACTTAAGACTATTCTTGAGTGTCTGTTGATTCTAATTTTAAGAATTTTATATAGCTGTAGAAATTATTTATAACTCAGAAATTTCCAACACTTAGTTTCACAATAGCTTTATCATAGCAAAGTCAAAGCGAAGCCTTACAGGACTCGCCTTTTATCAATTCTTTTATCAATTTTTTATTTTCTTTTTATTTTTTGTTTTATATCGCCTGTGCAATCGTGATCACAAGCAAACCAAGAATAGCTAATATTGCAGAGTGTTTCAAACCAGCTCTAATGTTTCCTGTAGATAACTTGCCAATAACCAAACCAGCTAAAAAACCCTGTATGACGACTAACATTATGAATAATCCATTCAAGCTTTGTAGCCAAGCTATGATGGAACTAATGAATCCTAATGCAGAAGAAAAATCGATGCTAACTGATACCTGCAATTCTCGTAAACCTGTTTGGACAATCTCAGACGCTATTCCAGTAGTGCTTTCGTAAAGGGCCATGAAAGGTACAACAAAATTTTGTATGACAATTATAACAGCTAAGAACACCATGAATATTATATAATTCTGAATTATCTGTGCATGAATTGTCGCTTCACGCTTCTTTTTTATCTCTTTAATGTTAATAAGAGAGTCTGTAACTGAACTCAATACTGTTCCAATGTTGCCACCATAACTTTCTGCTTCCATCACCGTCTCGATGGCGCGTTTGATGATGTTGCTTTTTGTTTCTCTAGCAAACGTCCGCAAGGCATCGTCTAAACTGATATTCCATTCAACTTGATTAGCTAACTTCCTGATGTAAGGATTAAGCTCTCCATAATCGTTCTTGCCAATAGTAATGATAGCTTTATGCATGGGAATGCCTGATTTTAGTGCAGAGACCAAATCTTCAACAAAGCTAGGAAATATATCTTCTAATCTTGATATTTTTTGCACACTTTGAAAATATTCTAAAAGATACTGAAGGAAGAATAAAGCAACACCAAATATAAAAACTGGAAACACCCATTTGGTGTTCCTTAGGAAAACCAGATCTACAACTATAACCGAGATTCCTAAAATGATTCCTACGATGTGGTTTATGCTCAATTTTATTGTCATTTTATTGTCATTTTTTTTACTGTCCTGGTTGTGTAAACTCTAAATAAAGCAGGAATGCAAAATTAACAACAGGGACTATTAAATAAATGCTTATAGCTATAAGGTTTCTTACATTAAACGGGCCGACTTTTCCGCCTAGTAGGCTGACTAACACAAACATAACAACAAATAAAAGAGGAGCTGTCATCATCACACCAGTGTAAACATCTGAATATAGCGAGATTGTTTCTATAAACTTTTGCCTGGTTAAGTTATAAACACTTCTAAGGTCGGCAGATTTTAAGCTTAGGTACTTATTTAAATCACCGCCTGTGTCTATTGTGTTGATCAGGCCAATTAAAAAATCGCGCATGTGCTGTGAAGGTGTCTTAGAAGCGACTGTTTTGACAGCTGTTTCAAGGTCATAACCAAGATTATCAACCAGGGTAACTATCTTTCTAATCTCGATTGAGACCTGGCCATATTCTTTTGTCTCTGCAAATAATCTTAGTATGCTAATAGGTGGCACTCCTGAACGTGCGACAGCAGACATATGGTCTATTGCAAATGGTAAATTTGTATCAATACTTCTTGTTCTAACCTTTGCTCTACTACTAGGATATAGGTAAAACAAAATAAAAGTGATGGCAGCCGATAATGCTCCTGCAAAAAACCCCTTTAATATAAAGAGATATAATGGATCATAACGTAAATAGAAAAGTGTGACGGAAAAAGCAGTTGCAAATATAAACACGACTACTGTACAGAATACCATTATGTTGACATAGGTGTTAAATAGATAACCAATGCCACTTAATTTGTAGTTCTGATAAAGCTGCTCAAATGTTTTAGGAGACTTTTTGATAAAGCTTAGACTCAAGCGCTCAATTGTTGAGTTAGCAATCTTTGCTAAGAGATCTGTTTTAGGTCCTGTTTGTAGAGCTTCTTCTTTTTTCTTTGTTTTTCTTGTAGCTATAAACCTATGCAGATCTTCTTTAGAAAGTTTTTTTATTTCTGAACGTAACTTTTTTTCTTTTTCTTGCATAGACTTTTGTATAACATTCTGGATTGATCTATCAAACAAACTTACAGATGTTTCTTTTTTTGGTTTTCTTTGTTTATATCTTAAAGATATCTTTTTTGCTTTTATTTGCTTTTTAGCAACTTGTTTTTCTAAAATTAGTTCTCTTACACTCGATTTTCCGTATGTCTCTACTTTTTTTTTAACTGTTTTCTTTTGTTTAGTTTTTGAAGAAAATATATTTTTAGCTAGATCAAGAAAAGATATTCTTGATATTTTTCTTGTTGGTTTTTTTGGTAGCTCTCCACATGCAAGTTTTTTTTTAAGGTATAATCTTCTAAGAACATCTGGTTGCTTTGCAAGTTGCTTTGCAACTTTAATTTTTGATTTTCTTCTCTTGAATTTTGATATAATTGCATCAACAAGTTTTGCTTGCGCCTCTATTTGTTTGGGTGTTTTTATCACACCATATTTTTGTAGATGCTTTATGTCTTCTTCAGTAAGTCCATATCCTGCTTCACGTTTCATCAGTTTATTTTCAACATTAAGTTTTCTTCTGATATATTCGCTGTGAGTTATAATTCCTGCATCGTATTGCTTTCTTAGTAACTTTAGTTGTTTCAAAAGACGATTTTTTTTTGATTTCATTATTATATCACATCATTCTATTCCGAAATTCTTTAAAACAAAACTTGGATCCTTATAGTAAAGACTTACTATTTTGGTGAAGTTATCAAAGTTAGTGATTTTTCTGTGTTGCATTATTTTGAGCAGTTTAACACGACGTTTATACTCTAGGGCTAGCTCTTCCATGCTGATCCCTGTTAGTTTATTTATTTGCTGTAGCACAAATGAACTTGGTTGCTGTTTAAATGTGTCACCAAAAGGATCCCATTCGAATAATCTGTTGTAGCGGATATTTCCTATTGTTTCTTTCACTTCTATGATTTCGTCTAATTCGCGTAACCTTCTTTTGTTTATTTTTCCATCTTTCTGGTGTGTTAGCGCTATAACAACATCTAAAGTTCCAATGAGACTTGCAGACAGATTTATAGGTGGTGTTTCTAGACGCCTTATTAACGAGTGGATATCTTTTGCATGGAATGTACTGAATGAAGGATGGCCAGATGCCATTCCCTGAAACAATACATATGTTTCAGGGCCTCGAGTTTCCCCAACAACAACATACTCTGGATTTTGTCTGAAAGTTTCTTTTAATAGATAAAACAAGCTAACCTCGCCGTAGCGTTTTCCTTCAATATCTGGTGTTCCAATTCCAGGACGTGTTACAGCAGGCAGCCAATTTGAATGGATCAGATTAAGCTCACGCGTATCTTCTATGCTAACAATTCTTACCTCTGGTGGAACAAAGGCAAGAAGAGCATTCAGGAAAGTTGTCTTGCCAGAGCCAGTCTCACCTATAACGATTGTATTAAAACGGTTTTGTACAGTCAGCCAAATATATGCAAATATCTCTGCTGATGCTGTGCCTAGATTCATTAAGTCAATGGGGCTCCATGGCTCTCTAGTAAATTTTCTTATAGTAAATGTAGGACCGCGCGTTGTGATATCTATTGTATAAGTTGCGTTGACTCTTGATCCATCTGGCAAGGAACCATCTAATATTGGATCTGCAAATGACACATATTTGCCACACTTTTGTGCAAGCTTTTCAACGAACCTTGCTAAATATTTTGTGTCTTTGATTGTGATGTTTGTGCGAATGCTGCGATATTTCCTGTGCACAACATATAAAGGATAACCTGCACCATTGCACTCTATGTCTTCTATAAAATAATCAGCCATTAATGGCTCGATTTCGTTGAGACCAACAAAATCTCGATAAAGGTAATACATAATTTTCTGATAGCTCTCATCTCCTATATGCAAACGAAGCTCATTTATTATAAAATTAACATTCCTCTCAAGATAGGGAATCAGGACATTCGCTTCGCTAGCTTTCACATAACTGACATTGATTAGTTCTACCAGTGCCTGTTTAATTATCGTTAGTTGCTCTTGCTCTTGTTTTGTTAGTTTTGGCTCTTTTAGAAAATAAACAAGCTGCTTAGTCTTTGTATCCCAGAATATTCTAGCATAGGCAAAAGGTGGCAACAGAGGATAAATTATATCTATTTGTTTTTTGTCTTTAATCTCTGGAAGTTTTATTAGTTTTGGTCTGAAGTCAATTATGAATTTTCGTTTCAGCTTAGGCTTTTTTAAAAATTTACTAAGTATCGTAATCATAAAATTACCTCTTTTTCACAACTGAACATATATGAAAAAAAGTGGTTTTTATATATAAAGGTTGCTGTTGTTAAATGTTTTGATGTTAATTTTTAATTATTGTGTTTTCTGAAAAGAGAACTATTTAAGAACTATTTACATCAGGATTTCTTTTAATTCTTATTTTTCTTTACTCGTTTTTTCTACTCGTTTTTTCTTTACTCGCTTCTGTCAAATAATTCAAAGATTTGTTCTTCTTTATTGATTTTGATTGTTTGGTCAACACAGCTAATATTGATGCTCTTGTGATTTATTATTGGTGTAACACTAATATCGCTTATGTTCATATCATTAAAATCTGAACGATTGATATCATATCCTAAAAGCAAGCGGTCAATACCTCGAATATAAGCAGGAAAAAAGCCAGAAAAAACTTGGTTTGTGCTCTGACTAGCAAATAACTTAATGCTGTCACCTTGTTCATTTAAGATGAGTATTGAGATATCTGTTATATTAATACCTAGTTCACTTTTTAGCTCTAATGTTATATTTAACTTTGCTGAATCACGTTCAGATCTTGCGTTATAGCTGATGTTCTTGAATTCCAGTTCAATCAGTAAACATTGTTGTTTTTGTGCTGAGACATCTTCTGCTGTCCCCTGGTTCTCTTTCATGAAATCTTCTCCCCAAATTAAAACGAACGCACCTAATGCAACTGCTAACGCAATGAGAATGACTTCAGACACAACAGGTGAAAGTGCTTTTTTTTGATTTTTTCTATTTCTAATCATCTTTTTATTTTTTTATTTATCATGAATATATATTTTAATTTTATCCTAAGTTATAAGGATATTTAAGTGAAAAATGTTAAGTGAAAAATGCCTAATGAGTTGCTCGGCATTGCTGGACCTGCTAGACTCATACTAATTGGTCTGTCTAAAAGAAGGAAAGCAATGCTTAAACCTGTATGCATATGCATTTTTGTCATCTTTCAACATTAACCTGTAAAAAATCTGCATTAGACTGCAATGTGAAAATCAAGTCATACTCAATACTAGAATTTATGTGCGCTTTTACGCGAGCAAAGCTAAGACTAGAGCCATCATCTAAAAGTTTAATATAACCATTGCCTGTGCCTGTTGTGCCATCATCGTTCAATAGAAATTGAAAATTGCTAATACTGTTTCCTTCATAAGTAATCGAGTTTATGATGTTGGCAGTGTTAACACTAACATAATTGCTCTCATTACCGCATCTTGTAAAGTTAACAGAGATTCTAGAATTATTCAGAATTATGTAATTTTCCGTTTGGTAGGTGTTAACATCTGCATCCGACTGGATTTTGACATTGCCAATCTCTATAGCTGCTCGGGGATAGATTATTGCTTGGTCTGTTTTCTGTGTATAGATTACTTTGCTATTTGCTATGGTTATTGTACCTGCTGTCAACTTTAGAGGAAAGTTACGTTGGCTACCTGCCCCTTGGTCAGCAACTTCTTGAATAATTTTATCGAGTTGTAGCATGATTTCCTTGCTTCGGATATAGCTTGATTTGTGTGAGATATTTTTAATGATTGGCAAAGCTGCTCCTAGAACTATCACCAAAACTGTCACGATTATCAAAATATATAAAACAGTAGAAACCCAAACTTGTGCTTTTTTTGACATCTTATCCCTTCTGGGGAAGAGCATTTGAAACCATGAACAATCTGGTTTTGTGGTTTTTATCTGGTTTTTTAGTTTTTTTATACTTTAAATCTAATTAAAAGGCAGATTTTGAGAACAAAAAAATCCTTTAGGATTTTAAGTTCACAAAAAATCTGCTTGGTAAATTTTTTATGTTTTATATGTTTTATTTATGTTTTATTTTTAGGATTACCAGAAAATCAGAGCTGATTTTCTTCATTTTCGATTTTTAGTTTTTGCTCTTATTTTTACTCTTAGCTCTTGGATATTTAAGTTTTCTAACAATTCTAAACAATAAAGTATTTTGTGCTATCCGAATTGAGAGTCTCTTTCTGATTGTTACAACTTCTTGTCTCTGTTCCTTCCCTTGTTGATAACACAGGGATTAAGATAACTTTGGTTATATTTTTGGACTCATCATTGTCAGGGTCTAAGTCAATATAGTAGGTTATTTTACGGAAATCTACACCTGTCACATCTATTGGAACAACCCCTGGATTCCAGGTTGTATTGACTTCAGAGAACTTTTGGAAATCACCATCTTCTGTTTGTGCTACCAAAGTAAAATCCTTGACCCTTAATACAAGCTCTGATTCAATATAAAAAGATATGTTCAACACTGCTTCACCTGAATGACCTGAGACACTATCTCCCCCATCTATATCAAATTTAACTTCTTCAAAAGTTAAACGTATGTTAGTACAGTCTAAAGAACCCTCCGCAACCTTCTCGGATGTGCCTATTTGGTTTTGCAAAAAGCTCTGACCAAAGCTGATAACTAATGCGCCTAATGCCACTGCGAATGCAATTAAAAGTACCGTAGCTACTAAAGGCGAAATACCTTTCTTCTTTAATATCTTCTTTAGCATCGTCATCATTTAACATGACCTCACTGTATCTTCTGTAATATCGCGGCCTGTGCAGAATATTACAGTTCCGGCACCTTCTAGTCGTATTCCAGGAATTATTGTGATGGCTCTGATTGTGCCGTAAGTTGCGTTATCGTAAGGATAAATAAAAGGGTCAGAAACCTCTGACGAATTAATATAGGAGTTATTTAGATTCACGTTTAATGTGCTGACATTACCAGCAACAATTAATTTTAGTTGTTCTATTTCAGTTATATCGTTATTGATTACTGTAAACTTGATATGAGTCCCATTATAACAGACCTCTTTTTGATTTGCAATTTCTAGAAATTCTATGCCTGTGCTTGTACATGTAACTTTTCGCGTAGCCCGTTCTTCAGTATCCTTTACAGTGTCACGGAAAAATCTTTCTCCAAAATCAAATAGAAGCGCTGCAAGAACCACAACAAAAGCGATTAATAAAACTGTAGCTATAAGTGGAGAAATACCTTTCTTTCTTTTCATGCTATACCTCTTTAACAAATTTCAATTGTTTCTGTTGAGTACTTTTGTTCTTCACAAATGATTCTTTTATTTTCCTTTTGAAATACAGGGATTATATCCAACTTCTTAATTATTTCTTGTGTGAGTAACTCTAATTCTTTTGTATCGCCAGGTATTATAGTAATTATCTTTCTTTGATTGTCTGTGGAATTGTTTAAATAAACTAGTCTGAATTTTAATTCCGTGATGGTTATTAAATTGTTGTTGGTTATATTTATATATAAACTTAACGGTTTTTGACACAAACCTGGGACAGAAACAGATACAAAGTTACATTCTTCCACACTAACAGATGTTTGTATATTACTTACGCTTTTCTCTGAAAAGCGTTGAACAAATGTGGCTACAATAACAGCTATTGTGACAACTATAAGTATTAGGAGTACCCAAGATATGTACTCTGAAATTGCTTTTTTATTTTGCATAAATTTTGATATCATTTTCAAAATGGCTTTTAAATAACACATGCAGGTCTAATTCATTATTCGAGATTGTGAAATTATAATCGTATGAATCAAGAGTCAGCACTACATAATTAGTTGAATTTATTGTTATGTTTTCATTTGCAGCAAGATCAAAACTTGTTAGAGGAGTTGTAATTTTAATTGTTTTATCCAAAAGATTCTTTATCTTGATATATTCTTTGTTCTTATAAACATAAGCCAGCCTAAAATTGGGCTCTGTTATAACAGAAAACTCTAGAAAGCTATCTGTAAAGTTGTCAAATTGTAAAAAATATGAATTATTATTGATCACAAAAGAAGATTCGGTCAGATAGCTTGTGTATAGCTCATTGAAAATATTCCTCTCTTCTATAAACTCAATTGTCGATATTAATAGCACTACTACAATTCCTGTAAAAATCACTATCGCCATGAATATATAAAATTGTCCTTTCCTGCTTTTTTTTTGCATCATGTTATTTGAATTATTGTTTTATTTAATGAACTGTTAAAACCTACATTTTTAATAATTAAATTGTTCTGACCAAGTTGGACATTTTTGTTACCTTGGATTATGATGTCTGAATAGCTTAGTATTATATTGACAATGAATTTATCTAACAGTTTGAAGCCAAAGCTTGGTCCTTTCAGACTTAGGAATGTACCTGTTTCTAAATAGGAGTCTATGTTTTCCAAAGCTGCTGGCCTAGTTATAAAGATAAATGAATTATTAGATGCTCTTGCAGATATATACAACAAAGTTGAATTCCCTGCCAGAAAAACATTTTTATCATCCGAAGCAAGGCCATGCATATATAAATCTGGAGAATAGACTATCTGTTTGTACGATACTGGATTAAAACCAGTTCCAAAATGTTTTATTGTGAGTAAAAGATCTTCCACAAGGATCAGCTTATTCTTCGCGAGGTTGTCAACTGTAAAAGTGATGTTGTAATAGCCTGCTGATTCTGGAATAAAACGCACATCATATTCTCCATTACCAAGATCTCGTACCACAAAGTTAATAGAAGTATTATTTAGTCGTACCGTGATGCGGGATTTTGGTATGTTAGAAAGACCTTTACTAGAGACGCGAGGATGTAGCTTGAAGATTGCATAATCCCCAGTATAGATGCTTGATGTTTCCCTCACTACAAACATCTCATCAACGATATCTGTTGTAACCTGGAAATTTAGCATTGAATGATTAGTGCTGCAGCTTATGTTGTAGCTATAAGATCCTGCTGTGAGAGTTAATCCAGTAGTATGGAATGTTCCTCCTGTGAATGAAAACCGAGTCTTTGTTCCAACTGTTGGTGTTATTTGTTGATAATAGCAGGTATCATCTTCTGGTGTATACACATCAAAAATAACTTCTGGTGCTGATAGAGTGAAATTCTTGACGCGGAATTCTTTATCCGGCTCATCGATTATGCTTAGAATTTTGCTAGTTGTAGCTGCTGTAAAGTTTTGTGTCGAACTTACATTACAGGTATAGTTATAAATTCCTAGACCTAAGATTTGTACATCTGGGTTAGAGACTAGACGATCGTTGCGATATAGCAAAGGTGTTACCTGTGTTGTGTTGGCTGTACAACTGATGTTTGTCTCTGTGTCAATAACTTCTGAGAAAGAAGGTATTGCTGTTAAAGTTAGCACAGGTGTTGCAGGATTAACTTGATAATAGAAAACATCAGTGGAATTAGTTTCAGAAATATTATTTTGTGCATATTGTCTCCATTGATAAAAACCAACTGCTAAACTTTGGTGGTCGTAGTAATATACATTGGATTGATTCCCGGTTACTGATTGGTTTTGCAAGCTACCAGTAAAATTGTTTTCCATCAACACGGCATGTATAGGATAGTCACTTTCCCAAGTTATATTAAAATTATGTTGAATTGTTTCAGAGTAAACAGCGGGTGAAACAGGATAAGCATTTTCATTGCTCCAATTTAGGTAAGCTGATGTAGAATGAACTAGTAGTATCGCTATACAAAACTCTATTAAAATCAGCCTCTTTTTCATCACATTTGCCTCTTCAAAATAGAAATAAAGAAGATATTTAAAGGTTATGTTGAGTCGGTGCTGTTAACTTATACTGCTGTTAATTTATGTGTGCTACTGTAACTTATGATAATAGCTAATATCACTCTTGTCACCTTTGATGACTGACTGAAACATGGCAGGAGCAAGTCTGAATCCTCTGGTAACCTATTGAGTCATTCTATTACTTTATATTACTTTAACTCTTCAAAGAATTAAAAATTAAAGCATACAGCATGGCTTCTCATGTGAGTGGACTTGGCTGTAAGCTCCTTAATATACTTAACTTTCTTCTCAGCTATGTTACAACTTTTTGCTATGGATTTAATGCTTTCCTTATGTTCCAATGCGTCCAGTATGCAATCTAATTTTTCATAGTTTAGGCCGATGGCTATCTCATCTGTTAGGCCCGCAACCATGTCAGGACTTGGATTCTTCTTTATTATCTTTTCTGGGAGTTTAAAAAATTTAGCTAGATATCTAACCTGCGTTTTATATAAACCAATTATTGGCATTATGTCTGTACTATCATCAATACCATATTTTACAAAAAAGCCGATTCTGGATTCTGTTTTGTTAGCTGCACCTACTGCTAGAAGGTTTTCAACTTCAGCATGATAGTATAGATTAACCATCCTTGTGCGGTGTTTCAAGCGATAAAATGCATTTGCTAAGCACACAGCACGATTATGACTTCCTTTTAAAGATTGCTGTAAGATGGTTTTTCCTGTTTTTTTTGTGAAAAATTCATAACCCTTTCTAACCAAACCAGGTCGCATTAAAATGGTTGGAGCGTACCTATAAACAGGGAAATTTCGAAGCTGTTGTGTAATGTTGATTTCTTTCTGTCGAACTCCAAGTGACTTTACTAACTCTTTAGCATCTTTTCTATTTTCTTCATTGCTGTCACGTTCAAACATCAACAAAGCGAGAACTTTTTCTTTTCCTAAAGCATTGACGCATAGTTTTAAAGTCAGGGCTGAATCTATACCGCCAGATACACCAACTATTGCTCCATTTCTGTTAAATTCTTTGACTTGCTTTTTTATAAAATTTTCTATATCTGTGCACAATTTCTGAGGGTTTTTTATAGCTAGAGACATAAGATACTATAGATCTTTTTGTTATATAAATGCTTGGTGTAATTGAGGAATTACAAATATTTATATAATTCTTAGCCATTCTCCTTTTATGATCCCAAAAGAGGTTGTTAATAATGTCTCTAAAATAGAACCTTTTATGAAAGGCAAGCGCGGCTTGATCTATATTGGAAAATATAGAAAGAAAAAGGTTGCTATAAAAGTTCCTAATCCTAAAAGTGAGGCGCGTGGTAACCTAAGGAATGAAGGAGAAAAGATCGCGTTTCTAAATAGGTATAAAATCGGACCAAAGCTTTTGTTTTATGGCGAGAACTTTCTTGTTTATGAATTTGTGCCAGGGGAGTTCATAATCGACTTTGTTAAGAATGCTTCAAGGTTTGCGATCAGAAGTGTTCTAATGAATGTTCTATCGCAGTGCTATCTCATGGATAGGCTAAAATTAAATAAAGAAGAAATGCATCGTCCTGTGAAACATATTATTGTTGGAAAACGATTGAAGGTAACAATGATAGATTTTGAAAGATGTAAACAGACAAAAAAGCCGCACAATGTAACACAGTTTTGCCAGTTTTTGACATCGTCTAATTTTGCTGCGTTATTAAAGGAAAAAGGATTTGAGATTTACAAAGATAAGATGTTGAATGCTGCTCGCATTTATAAACATGACATGTCAAGGAGGAATTTTAGAAGAATTTTGATGATGTTAAGATGAAACAAAAACAGAAAAAATTGATTGTGTTTGATTTTGACGGAACTCTGGTTAATTCCTTCGATGAGGTTTTAAAGATATGGGGTATCTTAGGAAAGATGTATAGGTTTAAGATAGTTACTAGGAAAGATCTGTTGCAAATATATCGTGGAAACTTTTTTGAAGAAGCTACAAAAAAATTAAATATAAGTAAAGTAAAAATAGTTCTTATTAGCCCAACAATAAAAAAAATGTTTATTGAGGAGTTTAAAACCGTAAAAATGTTCCCTGGTATCAAAACAGTATTGAGGCGGTTGTGCAAAAAGGCAGAGCTTATAATTGTATCTTCTAATTTCAATAGACTAATGAAAAAGTATCTCGAAGAGAATTCTCTGAGAATGTGTTTTAAGACGATTATGGGAGCTGAGTCTGCGTTTAGCAAAAAGAAGAAATTTGGGAGATTAAAGAAGGTTTTTAAATGTTATGAGTTGATTTATGTTTGTGATACTGTTGGCGATCTAAAGGAAGCGAAAGCTGCAGATGTTAAGACAGCTGCTGTTACATGGGGCTATCATAAAAAGAATGATCTTGCCAAAATAAAACCAGATTATATCTTCAGTAAACCCTATCAGTTACTTGAATTGGTAAAATGAATTTTCAGGAGCGTGTTTTAGAACTTTGCAAGAAGATCCCTTGTGGGAGGGTTACAACCTATAAAGAAATTGGAAAAGCTTTAGGTGGTAAGGGGCAAGTTTATCGCGCAGTTGGAAGGGCATTGCATGATAATAAGCTGTTAGTTGTAGTTCCTTGTCATCGCGTGGTTGCAAGTGATGGAGGTTTGGGTGGATATAGTAAAGGAGTTGATAAAAAAATAAAACTTTTAAAAAAAGAAGGAGTAATAATTAAAAATAATAAAATTAATCTTAAAAAATATTTATTTAGGTTTAAAAAATAATAAGTGTGGAATAACAATAATGTCTATTATAATTACTGAGAGATTAAAAAGAAGATTAGAGAGGGGTACAGAATTAGAGGGTATTCTTAAGTTCTTTCATTATATCTACCTCAAGGATACCCAAACGTTTACGTTTGGGAGGAATTGAGGTCCTCCGTTAGTTTTTTCTAATATTTTTGATTGATGAATGAGTGCGTAACGGAATTTGGCGCACGCACTCAATTTTTTTTGCAATTTTTTTAGCGCGAGCTCCGCTGTCGCGGAGGCGAACGAAAATGAAATTTGCAAATGTTAAACTTGAGCATTACAACCATAAGGTTGGAATCAACTTTTGGCATCTTGAATGAGTAACGAAGTACCGTTATAAGATGTTTATGAAGTTCAAATATAAAAATCTTTGCGAAGCTTGCATTCGCAAAGCTGCTAGTAGGCATAACATCAAAATCCATGTTCTTTCTGTTATGCCTGAACATGTACATTGCCTTGTGACATTGCCAAAAGGCATGAATGATGAAAAGGCTATGCAGCTTCTTAAAGGAGCTTCAGC
>Ga0180301_10001608_pt1 | contig 17808 bp, 14 predicted proteins | sample GuaBasSediGuay16_FD_121797 | JGI IMG/M metagenome (GOLD analysis project Ga0180301, IMG submission 121797) | Subseafloor sediment microbial communities from Guaymas Basin, Gulf of California, Mexico - Guay16, Core 4569-2, 12-15 cm | ecosystem: Environmental > Aquatic > Marine > Hydrothermal... | reverse complement strand
GCCGTAGTAGCGTATCTGAGGAACAGGTATGCAGAGATCCAAAGCAATACCCTTAGACAGGCTTATTCTGCTACGGATACTGGGCTGGGCATCAGGATAGTAAAGGGCAAGAGACTCGGGTTTTCATATACCAACAGACTCGATGAGGAGAGCGTGAAGAAAGCTGTTGAGAGGGCGCTAACCTCCGCATTAGCCTCCAAGCCGGATCCCCACTGGAAGTCTCTTCCACAGCCCTCCGGGAACTATCCACAAGTTCAGAGAACCTACAGTGAGAAGCTCGAAAGAACGGAGTCCTCCACACTCGTAGAGCTTGCAGGTCAGCTCCTTGACTTGCTCACGAGGGATAGAAGGATTGTGGTTGTGGTAGGAGAAGTCTTGGTGTCTGCATGGAGGGTAGCTATAGTCAGCAGCCACGGAATAGACGTTGAGGATCGGGGCACGGTAGCTGTTGTGGGTGCTGAGGTTGTTGCACGTGAGGGAGGCGATGTCACTCCTGGCGTGTTCGAGGAAGAAGTTTCGCGTACGGAGATACCCGATGTGGAGAAGCTCGCTGAGAGGCTGAGCGAGAAAGCCCTTGATAGCCTTAGACCTATCAAGGTGGAGTCAGGCAGGCTCCCCGTGATCATGACGCACTGCGCGCTCGAGCCGCTCTTTGCGTACACCTTCAACCAGGCCATCCGCGGAGACAATGTTGTGCGGGGTAGGAGTCCCTACAGAGACCGCATCGGCGAGGTTGTAGCCTCAGAGCTCCTAACGATCGTGGATGACGGAACTCTGGAGGGTGGGCTTGCCAGCAGTAGATTTGATGGTGAGGGGGTTGCCAAGAGGAGAACACTCATCATTGAGCGTGGCGTTCTGAGAGGCTTCATCTACGATAGTTATTGGGGTGCTCGCGCAGGAAGGGAGAGCACAGGGAATGCAGCGAGAGCGGGATACGCATCAACACCTAGTGTATCGCCTTCAAATCTAGTGGTAAGTCCCGGCGACTACTCTGAGGAGGAGCTGCTCGAGGAGACCGAGCGAGGGCTCCTAGTGGATGGGCTTCAGGGGGCTCATAGCAGTAATCCTGAGACGGGTGAGTTCAGCGTGGTGGCTGCCCCCGCCTGGTACGTTAGACGGGGCGAGATCCGTGCGGTTCGCGGGGTTATGCTGGCGTGAAACGTCTACGAGCTTATCAAGCATGTAAGCGGGTTGTCAAGAAGAGTCCGGCAGATAGGTACCCTCGTAACTCCCTGGATGAAGTTCGAAGATGTCCGCGTGGTCGTCAAGGAATAAAGGATCCTATCCCCCGAGAGGCGGTCGTTGATCACTAAGTGGGTGCTTAAGGTACCAGTACTAGGGGTCTGTGCTCGATAAGCGCTTTCACTATCCTCTTCCTCCCGTTATCCCAACTCCTCCGCAACGTACTCCGAGAAACCTATTCTCTTAGCCGCTTCTTCCTGCATAAGCTCCTCTAAGTAAACTAACCTAAGAGCTTCGAGCTCGTCAAGAGGCAAATATACGGGAGCTCCTCCCATAGACCGTCGAAATTCATCGAAAGGTACGAAGGTTATTCCCCGAGATACGTACCATATAAATCTCGGCTTGGACCTTCTCTCAGTCCCTATCTTAACACACCTCTATCTCCACGGAGGTTCTTTACACAAGACTGCTCACCACCACAACCTTGTCTGAAACGCTAACACCTTCCACGCTGTGTACTATTCGCTTAGCAATAGGCTTAAACGGGCCGTACCTAAAGCTCGGAATGTACATTGTTTCGCCAAGCCATAACCGCTCCACACCGTAGCTTTAACAGGTGGCAGCTGTGATACACGGCGCACGTGTATAGAGATATGTATTATGAAGAAAAGGCCAGACCTCCATTGTTAATCACAGGACTGATGTGCTTCTTCAAGCTCCTGATCAGGTACTCATGTAGCTACTAATAAAGGAAGTATTGTGCTCAGGGAGAGGGGCTCTACGCAAAACCCTATGTCCTTGAAGTGTGTAGATCTCCTTCAAGTACCTCCGATCTACACTGAATATGGCCCATTATTATCGTATATCCATAGTTTCTAGCTAGGAAAGCCTGGTTCTTAGCTGTTTAGCGTAGCCGTTAATACGCTAGACATTAGCGAGGCTCGGTATCCGGTAAGAAATCCTGCTAAGACAAAGAATTGGAACAAGTTTTATTTGTAAAAGAGCTCGTAACTATGCTTTAGATTCACTTACCGAAAGCTTCTCTAAACCAGTTGACTGTCATTCTCTTTATAGAGGCTGTGAGAAGCTTGGCTGCGTTTATGGCATCGTCTAACCTCAGAACTTCTACTGGGCTGTGTATGTAACGTGTTGGCACGGAAATAGCCGCCGATGGTGCATCCACACCTATCATGAGGGGTGCCGATGCGTCTGTTGTACCTCCTGTTAATACCTCGAGCTGATACGGGATCTTCTCTTCCTCGGCAGCTTTGATGAGCAGGTCCAGAAGCCTGGGATGCGTAATCAGCCCGCCACCACTGCGACCGTCCATAACCTTTATCGCAGGGCCTTTCCCTAACTGTGTCACTGTCTGAGAAGCCTCGACTCCAGGCACATCACTCGCCACCGTAACATCGAGGGCCATGAGCGCATCCGGCTTGAGAGCGTTAACCGCCAGCTTCGCCCCTTTAAGCCCCACCTCCTCCTGGACCGTGGCCACAGCTATGACTTCGGATTCGTGCACCACATTCTTCAGAAGCCTCAGACTCCAGATCATGACCGCTACGCCAACCCTATCATCAAACGATTTACCCGTAATAGTGTTGTTTAGGGGGAGCATCACGGTTTCGCGATCTAGGTCTGCAAGGCTCCCAATCCTTATGCCCAGCTTCTCCACATCTTCGCGCGAGGACGCGCCTATATCTACAAAGAGTTTCTCTAGAGGTATCACCTGCTTCTGCTCCTCGGGGGTCATTATGTGGGGTGGCTTGACTCCTATCACACCCCTGACAGTCTTCCCGTCGCGCGTCCTTATTCTCAGCCGTTGTGCTGGTAAAATCCGGGGGTTCCACCCGCCTATGGGTGCTAGGTAGAGGAACCCCTTATCATCTATGTACTTGATCATGAACCCTATTTCGTCCATGTGTGCGGCGATCACCACCTTAGGAGCGTTGGCCGAGCTACCTCTCTTCCTACCGTAGACGTTGCCGTGCTTATCCCTCCACACCTCGTCTACCAAGTTATCAAGCTCTTTCTCCACAATCTCTCTGATTTCGTCCTCGTATCCCGAGGGGCCGAAAGCGTTTGCAAGCTTCTTGAGCAGGTTAAAGAATTCTTCGTACTCGCCTCCCAAGGAGTTTTCACCAGCAAAGCAATTGCGGTCACCGGGTATTAACGTGTTGAGCACCGCCGTGCTAAGCTGTACGCTCTTCTCTAAAGTACTCAGCCCCTAGAGCTCTCGGCGGCGATACACGTTTCTTCACAGGTGTCGCGTGAACTGCAACTACTATTCCTAGGGCTGTTAAGAAGGGCATAGCGTTTATCACCGCAGCAGGGATCCCTGCCGCCAGCTGAAGTGCCCACATCGAGGTCTCTACGTAGCTATACACAGCGGTGATGCCCAAGGCTGCCAATGGATGCCACATGGAGGCTATTGCAAGTGATAGAGCTAGCCACCCTCTCCCCACGCCAAGGCCCTGGCTCCAGATCCCTATATAGCCAAGTTCGTAGATAGCTCCTCCGAGAGCTATCAGCGAGTATCCCGCTACGAGAGCTAGCGTTCTGATCCTCCAGACGTGGATTCCGAGAGCCTCAGCTGCATAGGGATTGTTTCCCGAGGCCCTTATCGCGATCCCCAGCTTAGTGTAGTACAGCATGTACCATACTGCAAGGGCTAGCACGACGGAGACCCCTAGAACCCAATACCAGTGTAGCGTTGGATGAACTCCTGCTGATCGACCTAGGTGGGGAAGAGCCGCTATGGATCCTAGACCGTAACATGCGAAGCCCACGGCCAGTCCCGTGAGCACATGAGAAGCCACAAACACGTTCACAATCAACGACACCACCAGGGCAACAGCGATAGCCGCCAGAACCACTAACGCAAACACTAGGACAGGATCGTTCGTAGTCAGCGAGAGGGCAAAGCTCAGCGCTACGGACAATGCGACAACACCGTCAATACCTATGTTCAGCACTCCACTATGCTCTACAACGATATCTCCCAGCACCATGAGTACCATTGCGAGCGTCAAGGGCGAGAACACATTATCGAGCATCTGGGTAATGGGCTCCATCAGCTTCTCACCACCTTAATCTTGTAGCGGGCGAGGGAACTCGTGGCGAGGGTCGAGAGAAGCGCTATACCTATGAAGAACTGGGCAAATGCATCACCTATGTTCACAGTACCTATCTGCAACACATACCTGAACACCATGAGTCCGCTTACATAGTAGGCTGATAGGGGTACCAGTAAGGGGTTCAAGCCGGATAGCCACGCAACTATTATTGATATGTAGCCAAGCCCCGCACCGATCTTGTAGCCGGGCACGAGCTTTCTATGTACAGCAAAAAGCTCGAAACCTCCTGCAAGACCTGCGAGCGCTGCGCTAATCACAAACGCTGCAACAGCGGTGCGGAAGGAGCTTATCCCGCTAAGCTCTACCGCACGAGGGTTCGAGCCGTAGGCCCTTATGGCTATACCAAGCCTTGTGAACTTCATGACCATGTATACCAGCACTACTAGAATAAGGGCCGTGAGGAGGACTGGGTAGGAGAAGCTGTATCCGTAGACACGTAACAACCAGCTCTCTTGAGGTATGAGGTCGGTCTCGGGGTATCCATGGACATAGATGCCCCTCCACGGACCGTAGACTAGATAGTCAGCGGTATAGTAAGCAATGTAGTTGAGCAGCAGTGTGACCAGCACCTCGTTAAGCCCCAGCTTAAGCTTGAGAAGGATTGCGGCGAGCCCCCAAAGAAGACCAAGCAAGGAAGCTAGTATTAGCCCCACAACAATACCTAGAACCGGTATGTGGCCTAGCGGCGTGAAGAGCGCCACCGCTGTAGCGCCTATAGCCCCCACTACGAGCTGACCTTCGGCTCCGATGTTCCACAGCTTTGCGCTGTAGGCGACGGTGAGCCCCAGGCCTATTATGGTTAGTGTGCTGAAGTATCTGAGAGTGTTGAGATTCGCATAGCTTTCCCCGACTTTGAAGAGAAGCGTCTGTGGAGGCATAGAGCTTGCCAGCGCCACTACAACTATCGAGACCAAGATGCTGAGAACAGCAGAGCTACCCATAAGAACCGCGTAGGTTCTTCTGCCAAGTTCCCTCCTGACGAGAACTACCCTGAGCAATCTTGCATATCACCCTCTCTCTACTCTGCCATAAGCTTCTCTAACATCTCAACATTCACAGAGCCGGCACTAAACAAACCGACGATCTGGCCTCTACTCATCACGGCCACCCGGTCACCAAGCTCAACAGCTTCTTCAACATCCTCAGAGATAAGCAGAACAGCTGCCCCCTTATCCGCAAGACTACGTATCATTCTTCTCACCTTGGACGCGCTAGCCTCGTCAAGCATGCGGGTTGGGTTGTAGGCTACAAGGACTCGCGGCTGCGCCATCAGCTCACGAGCTACAACAACCTTCTGTACGTTGCCCCCCGAAAGAGTTCCTACAGGTGTTCTCACGCTGGGCGCAGCTATCGAAAGAGTGTCAATAGCCTTCCTAGCAACTTCAACGCTCTCCTCAAAGGTTATGAACATTTTCCCTACGAGCTTCAAGGCCATGTTCTCCGCAAGGCTCAGATCAACAGCGACGCCCTGCTTGAACGGGTCTTCGGGGATGAAGGCTAGTCCCATGAGAGCTCTTTTGAAGGGGGGTTCTCTCGAGATATCGACACCCTCGAACAATACACGTCCCTTCACGGGTTTTCTGAAGCCTGCGATCGCCTCGACAAGCTCGCGCTGGCCATTCCCAGCAATTCCGGCTATAGACAGAACCTCGCCTCTCCTAATATTGAAGCTCACACTGTTGACCGCAAGCTCACCGTGGTCTCCTAGCACGACAAGACCCTCAACGTTCAACACGCTTTTCTCCTCAAAACGCTGAGGAGCTTTTTTCACGATCTCGTTTTGAGGCGCATACCTTTCACCGAACATCGCCTTCCTCAGCGCATCTCCATCAACAGACCCGCGTGTGAATGTAGCTACAACTTTCCCGCGGCGCAGCACCGTTATCCTATCAGCTAAGTCGAGAGCCTCACCGATCTTGTGGGTTATGAATAGTATCCCTCTTCCTTCGAACTTCAAGCTTTTAAGGATGCCGTAGAGCTTCTTCTTAACAATTTTAGGCAGGTATGTGGTAACCTCGTCAAGTATTAGAAGCTTAGCTTCTATTGCAAGAGCTCTTAGTAGCTCTACCATCTGCTTCTGCGTATAGCTCAGCATCCAAACGGGTTTTGTTACATCTACATCGAGACCGAATCTCTCAACGAGTTTATGCGAGTACTCATACACTCTCTTCATAGAGGTGAGGATGCCTATCTCCTCGAGGCTCAGCGCTATATTCTCAGCAACATTCAGCTCCTCTACAAGCTGCGGCCTCTGGCTCACCATAGCTATGCCAAGCTTCATAGCATCACGCGGCGAAGCTATAGAGACCTCGTGCCCCTCAATCAGTATCCGGCCACCATCCGGGGAATAGATCCCGTAGAGGATCTTGGCAAGCGTCGACTTCCCCGCACCATTCTCTCCAAGAACAGCGTGGATCTCGCCTGGTCTAACCTCAAGAGATACCCCGTCCAGTGCAGCTACTCCCGGGAACCTCTTCGTAAGGTTTTCCACAGACACTACAGGTATCTCCTCAACCACCCTTCGCCACACCTAAAACACTTCTGCGTCAGCCTTACCCTACGGAATTAAGCTGACGAACAGGGGTGGAAAAAAGTGCTTGTTCCCAGAACATCATTTTGAGATGCATCACCTCTTACCCATATACACGACCCAGCTTACGAACCAGTCCATGTTCCATAGGTCGTCATGCCCTAGCCTCTCACCGGGCGGTATGTACACCTTCTCGTCTGGGTTATCCTTCTTATAACCCTCGAGGGGTCCCGTAAACGGGTCGAAGGGCGGTGCGACGAACTGCTTAGGTACATGCTTAGCGCCTGTCTCTATAACAGGGATGTTCTCGTATACATGTGTAGGTGCTAATTGTTGCAGTGCCTGCAGCAACGGTGCCTCCTTCATCTGTCTATACCTTAGCATCACTAGGTCGTAAACGCTCATCTCCTTACCCGTGAGCTTATCCTTCACAATGATCTCCTTTAGCATGGACACAACCTTCGGATTTATCATCATCACAGTACCGTTCTCGTAGACGTGTGCACCCAGTTCAACAGCACCCGTATTCAGGAGGTACCAGTAGTCAACATTCTCTAGGTTGTCAGGCCTCAGAACCCCTGCCTTGATCTTGGAGAGTATGTCCGTGTAGATCACCTCCCACCTTACCAGCTGACCGCTTGCCACAACATCGGGTCCAAACTCGTACATCGGGCTGTAGTGGCCGAAGACCCACACCCTCTTACCGGTAGATTCGTAGAGGGATTGAGCGTACTGAATTATTGCTGGCGAATCTTCCGTGAACGCTATCACATCAACGCCGTAATCCTCCACGAGGGTCCTAGCGGCCTCACGCGCCTTCTCAGGTGCGTACCACGCTCCTATCTCTATGACGTAGACGGTTATGTTCTTGCCAAGCTGCTCACCCACTTCTTTGGCGCCTATAGCAAAGGCGTTGAGGTGCCTCACGACCTCGGGTATCGTGTGGGCGGCAACATACCCTATCTTACCGGTCTTCGTGAGAGCGCCAGCTATCAGACCGTTGAGGTAGTACACCTGGTAAAGGTCAGCGAAGTAGGTGCCCATGTTGGGGGCTCTCTTGTACCCCGAGCAGTGGAAGAACATTACGTCTTTGTACTCCATAGCTTTTTCGTATGTTGGATCCATGAACTCGAAGCTTGTTGTGAATATCACCTTGTACCCCTTCTTGACAAGTTCGTCGATAACCTCACTGGTCTTCTCCTTGGTGACGGACTCAACATATGTAGTCTCGAGCCACTCCTTGAAGAGATTCTCCACAACCATCCTACCGACATCGTGCATGTACGACCATCCATAGTCGCCTACGGGCCCTACGTAGATCCACGCAGCCTTGATTTTCTCGGGAGGCTTGTAAGTCTCGGTAGGTGTAGCACCTCCCTGTCCACCACCTCCCATCATCAGCGCTACGCCAGCTACTATACCTGCCACAGCTACGATTGCTACTAGAATAGCTATGAGCGTGGTTCCACGTAAAACCATTTTACATACCCATGGTTAGCTTTACCTCGGACCTCTAATAAACACTTCTTACTATGACCCCGTAAATATTACCATAATTATGTTAAAAATTTATTGATGAATAGAGTTTCCCAGACCTTATGCTTAATTCTCCAGACGCACCACTGTAGACGGTGTGGTTTCATGGTGCTCGAAAGAGTGTTCTCCTACATTGAGGAACATAGAAAACAGTTTATTGAGGAGGTTAGGAAACTCCTCCGTATACCAAGTATATCGGGTACCGGTGAGGGTATTAAGGAAACAGCTACATATCTCAGGGATTGGCTTAAGGAGAGGCTGGGTGTAGAAGCTAGGCTTCTACGATATGGAGGCCACCCCGTAGTTTATGGAAGACTTGACGCGGGTTCTGACAAGACTGTGATCCTCTACAGCATGTACGATGTCCAGCCTCCGGATCCTTTAGACGAGTGGGAGGTACCCCCCTTCGAAGCCAGGATCGTGGGAGACAAGATCGTGGCGCGCGGTGCCTATAACACGAAGGGAGCTCTCATGAGCATGCTTCTAGGCGTCGAGGCGCTGGTACGTGCAGGTGGAAAGTCCCCGGTAAACCTAGTATTTGTGCTCGAAGGCGAGGAAGAGCTTGGAAGTCCCTCGATGCCCAAGTTCGTTGAGGATAAGGCCTCAGAGCTGAAAGGCTCCACACTCGCATACTTCGCAATACCTTCGGAGCGCATACCGGGGAAACCGACGATAGTCCTCGGTAACAAGGGGATCGTGTTTATCGAATTGAGGGTGCGCACATCCAAATACGATGTGCACAGCAGCTTCAGCCGAGGACTGATAAACCCCGCAGCTGTCCTAGCGCGTATAGCTTCAGAGCTCATGGATCCCTTGACTGGGCCTAAGGTCCACTGGCTCGAAGATAAGGTCGTTACGCCTACGAGTGAGGATTTGGAGTACTTGAAGCACATAGAGGAAGCAGTACCCCAGGAAGAAGTGTTGAAGATGTACGGCGTCGAGAAACCTAGGCTTAGAGGACGCGACTGGTACACGGCGGTGTACTTCAAGCCCACGGTCAACATCGATGGCTTCTCCTCCGGGTACACCGGGCCTGGGACCAAGACTATAACCCCGGCCGAGGCCGTGATGAGGCTGGACTTCAGGCTTGTTCCGGATACAGAGCCTGAAGACGTAATCGAGGGTCTGAAGAGGATTATAGACAATCTAGGGCTATCAAACCTAGTCGAGGTGCATGTGTATGACAGCTACACTTGGAGCAAGACCAGTCCTCGGCACCCCACTGTTAGGAAGGCTGTGGAGGCCTACGAGGATCTGGGAATGAAGCCCTACATAATACCCATACTGCCAGGTTCTGCACCATCATACCTCTTCACAAGAGTGTTGGGGGTGCCATTCATATCCACAGCTCCCGGTCACGGAGGAAGAGCACATGCTCCCAACGAGTACATAACCGTGGACACAGTGCCTAAGATAGCGAAGTATACAGCTGCCCTCCTACAGAGGGTATCCGAGTTGTGAGCATTTGCAAGAGGGTTGATAGCGGCGTTGCCACCTAGATGTTGAGGGTAGGCAGTGTGATACTGTTTAAAGCGATCAAGGAGAAGCTCATACAGAGTGGTCTGCTCATAGAGAAGGAACGTGAGCTTAGGCTGCTGGCGGCCTGCATAGTCGCTCGTGGACATGCGCTGCTCGAAGGTGTGCCGGGGGTTGCCAAGACCACCATGGCCAAGGCCCTGGCTAGGTTGCTGAACCTAGAGTTCAGGAGAATACAGATGACCCCCGATCTTCTTCCTCTAGACATCATCGGGTTCTATGTCTATGACCAGAAGACAGGTGAGTTCAAGCTCAGGAAAGGCCCCATATTCACCAACATTCTCCTGGCCGACGAGATCAACCGCGCTTCTCCCAGAACCCAGTCGGCGCTGCTTGAGGCTATGCAGGAGAGGCAAGTAACTATAGAAGGCAGAACTTTCAAACTAGAAGAACCGTTCATGGTCACCGCAACGCAGAACCCTATAGAGATGGAGGGCACTTTCCCTCTACCCGAGGCTCAGCTAGATAGATTCCTTGTAAAGATCGAGACGGGCTACCCCAGCTCCAAGGGTTTCAAAGAGATGCTGAAGAGAATTGACGAGATAGATAATGCCGTGGAGGAGCTCAAGCCTATTGTAACTCGTGAGGATGTGTTAAAAGCTGTTGAAGAGGCTAGGAGGGTAAGGGTTGACGATTCGATCTATGATTATATCGTCGCCATAGTTGAGGAGAGCAGAAAGCACCCCGCTGTCAAGCTAGGAGGCTCTCCTAGAGCCGGGATAGCGATCTTGCGGCTTGCGCGTGCATGGGCATACCTAGAGGGGAGGAGCTACGTCATCCCCGACGACGTTAAGGCTGTGGCGCTGCCGGCACTTGTTCACAGAATAATTTTGAAGCCTGAGTACGAAGTTGAAGGGGTCACGACTTCGCAGGTAGTCAACGATGTTCTCAATAAAGTGCCGGTGCCCAAACCTTGAAGAACACACACATTATATCAATGCTTATACTACTGTTACTGGCACTCTCTACACATATAGTCCTGGCTGAATGGCGGGACGAACTACCCGTACTGCCCAGACATACTCCGGGATTCCCACGGGTAGTGAACAACGAGCTCGGTGATTACCTCACGGAACTTCTCGAAGAGCTCGCCAAGGCTCAGGAAGCTGTGGAGACTAGCGATAGTTTTAACGAGGTAGTTCAAGATACGGAGAAAAGAGAGTTTGTAACAGGAGCCATTGAGACCCTCGGCAATATGGGCGTGCTCTCTGAAGATGATGTGAACTCGTTAACTAGCGTTGTCCAGGGGTACAGCGATCCCGAGCTACTTAGAGCGATCTCCGATCCTGAGCTTAGGGAGATGCTTATAGAGCTATACAAGGCATCGGACGTGTCTCCCGATGACTTGGAGGATATGTACAAGTTTCTTGAGAAGCTTAGAGCTGAGGGGAAAGTGAGCAGCGGTGATTATGTGGCCGCCATGGAGATTCTAAGGAGAATATCTGTGAGGTACGGGTACAAGACCGTGTATGATGCTGCTGACAAAGCGATCCTCGATACAATATCCCAGATCCTGAGAAGCGAAGAGGTACGGGGTGCGATCAGGTCGGCCATCGAGGCTCTTCAGGAAGAAGGGCTGCCTAGGCTCCTCAGCTCGGTGGACAGTACCAGCGGTATCAAGCTTCCCGAGCTCGGAGAACTGGAGAACATTGTGGGTGAAACCAAGACAAGTGCACCTGCGAATATGCCTATACTTGCATCATTCCCCTCTCTTCCCACGCTCACTGGATTCACGGATCTGAAGATTGCCATGTTGATTGTGCTGGTGATATTCTGCGTAGTTATCTCGGTGTACCTAGCCTCGAGATACGGCTCCGCCTTAGCCTCTAAGCTTAGGAGAACGATCGCTCTGCGGGGTACTGCGATCAGGAGGATAGAGCTTGAGAAGATGCCCATACCCGTGAGGCTGTACTGGCAGTCAGTAGAGGTGGTTTCAGCAATTACACATATTCGGAAACTCGATGTGCAGACACATCGTGAGTACCTAGAAAAGGTCTCTCCGCATCTCGGAGAACTTGCCGAAGCCTTTAAGGAGGTGACGGAGAGCTACGAAATTTCTAGATTTGGAGGAGTTGTGAGCAGAGATGTGGAGAAGAGGGCGATGATGAGTTTCAGAAAACTTAGAGGAGGTGGTTCATAACAGAGATGAAGTCCCCCTCGATCAAGCTACTGCTAGAGGTAATCCCCCGGATCGCGGCAGCTTCCGTGCTATGGGAGAACATAGACCTGCTGATACGTGAAATGCCTAGATACCTAGCAACCCCCGAGGCGTTTCTCACAATCTTTAGCGGTACGGAGGGTTTCGCAGCTATCCTAGGGTTAGCTACCGCGGTTCTGTCAGTGCTTGCGGTGGTAACAGCATCACCGCTACTCTATGCTTCGACACTAACCTTGTTGGCTATTGCCAAGGGTGTTGCGGGATACGCTGTCTCGTCAGCTAGCGTCTTTTGTCTACTCTTGCTACTGTTTGCGGATAGTGTAAAGCTCACATACAGGAGTGGACAGAGAGCATCTCTACGTATACCACTGCGCGAGATTTTGAAAGGTATTGTGGGCCTGAGCGCAGTATTGTGCTTGACTACGGTATTAGTGCTCGTAGCCAGTAGATACGCCGAGGCGCTCATAGAGGCTTTCACAGTTTTTAGCAGTGTCGCAGTTGCTCGAAGCAATGTCCTAGCACTTCTCTTCATGAACCCCGTTGTCAAGCTGCTCTTAGTGCTACTTTTCGTGACATCGCTCTACAAGTTCATATCCCACAGCTTCGATTCGCTCGCACTATTTGTCTTTCCCTCTAGAAGGATAGCTCTCGATGTTCTGAGGAGGAGAGGCGACATAGATCTCTACATAGAGGCGCCGTTGAATACCTTGAAGGGCATCATGATATCTATGGCTGTAGCCCCTCTGCTTTACGCAGCTATGTACAAAGTCGTGATACCGGCAGCAGTAAGGTATGTTCCTGAGCTGGGGTACCTTACGACATTTGTAGCTCGCATAGCGATCTCCTTCTTACTGTTTACACTAGCTTATGTCGCTGTAACGAGATTCTCCCAAGGTTTTCTACGCGGAGACGTTCGAAGTGTTCTTGTGCTGTCGCTAACCATAACATTGTTCGTCTACTCGTCAGCAGTGCTGCTAACGCTGTGGAGAGGGCATGAGCTTGTCGAGGCTCTGCTCAGACCCGATCTCGAGGGTCTGGGACGGGAAGTTGTTTCTAGTTACGTGAGGTTCTACGCTCTATTTTTCTACTTACTAGAGCTACTGCTTAGACTGGTAGGTGCTGCGCCATGAGAAAATTCGATGTTGTGAAACCTTTTCTGTACCTCGGAGTGAGCATAGCCTTGGTAGTCCTCGCCGTGATCTTCTTCGTGTGGTCTGTGAGCTACCTAGAGCGGGCTATGATAGCAACAGGTCTTCTGTCTGCTCTCATAGGCTTCTCCCTACTCTCGGGGGGTCTCTACGCCTTGAGGGTGTCAGCCTACATCTACAGTGCTGAGAAGGGTGGAGAGGAGGGTGGGAAGTCAAGCGAATAAGCTTAGACTGGTGACACGTGGAGTCGTACTGGCTTTGCTCCTGATAGGGCTGCTGGCTCTCGTGGAGAAGGGCCCGCCACCACTATACATATTCACTGGTGCAACGCCCGCGAATCCCGGCGCTCTTGGAACCTATACGTTGTTTACGCTCGTAAAGGGAAAATACCCCGAAACCACCACGATCTTCAACATAGATGAACTGGCTTCCCTTCTCGATGCAGATAGGTGCCTCTACATAGTAATATCTCCTGAGAAGCCTTACAGCGAAGAAGAAGCGAAGAAGGTGTTGAGAATCCTCACTTCTAAGTGCAGACGGCCTTCGCTTCTCGTAGCCGATGAAGCAACAACATCGAATGCTCTCCTAGTAGCTGCAGGGGTATCGGCACGTGTTGCAGGAAGGGTAGTTGTAGATCCGCTGACGAAGAGCCCCTATCCCAAGGCAGTGTTTCTCGTAGATGGGAAGAGGTTTATCGTGACGCTCGATATTGCATCAGCCGTGCTAGGAGGTGAGGAGGTTCTCGGCGCTGTCCCGCTGGGCATAGTCTATGGGGAGTCCCCAGTTCCGAAACCTGTTCCTGTGGCAGTGAGAGAAGTCGTAGAGAATCTGACTATGATAGTCTTAGGTGACGGCTCTGTGTTTCTGAATCAAGTACTTGGTTCGCCCAACTCTACGAGCTATCGCGAACTCGCTATGACAATCATCGACACGCTGTGCCGAGGCGATCCTCAGTGCTACGTAATTTTCGACTCTTCACACTATACCGGCATACCCGTGAGCCAAGCCCTTAAGAACTTCGACAAGCTACTAACTCACGTAACGCCATACGATATCTTCTGGCTCATACCCCTTGTAATTGCCCAGCTTATACACCCAGCTACCTGGCTCCCGCCACTCATCGAAGCTGTGAATGGGGCTATCAACACCGTGCTAAGCCACCCACTGGGCTCAGTATTGGTAATGTTCACATTTCTCACAGCAAGCTACTACGCTGTGGAACGCGTTTTCCCTCGCGTTAGAGACTATAGGCTTGCTGAACAAGTTGAGAAGGAGGTATTTGCCACAGGTGATATCAGAAGCACCATATTGGCGGGGAGGTACAGACTTACGCGTAATGATTTTGCGAGGCTCTATGAGATCGTGGACTCGGTTCTTAGAACTGTTGAGGGGTATGGTCTTGGGGATCAGCGTGCTGCTGAGCTGGTTTCAAAGCTTCTAGGTCCTGAGAAGGGTAGGAGATACCTTGAGTCTATGCGAAAGCTCTACGAGAAAGCTGTGGGCAAGCGGAGGTTTCTCCCCATAGTACTTTCATGGCATCGGACGACGCGTAAAATGCTTATGGAGAGTGAGGAGCTTCTGCAAGCATTAGGTTCGTCGCTTACAGCCGAGAAAGGCGTTGAGTACGTGCTCATGAGGTGACGTGCATGGGTCTCGAGGTTGAGAAGCTGGCTCCCGCACACGTAAAACCTACCCAGCGACTAACTCCCCTTCTTCTACTTGCTGTCGCAGTGATCGTTGTATCGACTTTCGCGGAGCCGGGAGCTCTCTACGCAGGTATTTCCTTACTTCTTCTTCTAGCGGCTATGAGAGGGTACGCTGTGCTAGCAACACTTGCATTGAGTAGAGCGTACGTGTATTGTGATGTACGTGGAAATGTTGAGGGTAGACCTGTCGAAATAATTGTGAGGATCTCGAACAAGAGCTTCATACCAGTAGCATTTGCTGAGTTATCGTTTAGCTACTCGCCTAATCTTAGACTTGCGCGAGGGGTCCGTGCAGCACTGTGCTTGGTACCTCCACGTGGAGTTGTAGAGTACCGTGTTGCGTTCCTAGGACGCGTTGGTAGACACGTTGTAGGGCCTTTGAAGGCTGTAGTTAGAGATCCCCTCGGGGTCTTTAGAAGTGATGAGATTGTGGTTATGCAGCCTATCTACGTGAGTATAGTGCCCAGAGGCAGCGAGGTAATCGTTAGGAAATTATGGGTTGAGACAAGGTCTACGGGTATTACTAGAGCACGTGAAGCAGGCACCGGAGTAGAATTCTACGGTATTAGAGAGTACAGACCCGGTGACGACATTAAGAGGATTGTATGGAGACACCTGGCAATAGCAGGTAAACTCACGGTTAAGGAAACCGAGAGGGAGTCTTTCCAAAGTATACTCTTCGTTGTAGACGCAACACCACAGATGTTCATGGGGCCTTATGGCGAGAGCCCCTTTGAACATGCAGCTCGGGTAGTCACCTCGATCGCAGGCTACCTAGCGAAGAGGGGCGACCTGATGACACTTCTAATCTTCGGTAAAGACATTGTGTTCAGCGGAACCATGTCTAGAGGAAGACAAGCCTATCTCAAGATCCTTAAAACATTTGCGAATATACCTTTTCCTACAGAGCCCAGCGATGAGATCGATCGGGACCTAGCTTTTCAGAAGGCTCTTAGAGTATCTCTTGAACTATTACCCCGCGAGAGAAACCTTGTGTTCTTATTTACAATGGTTAGACACCGCGGGCATCTGGAGAGCATAGTGAAGTACGTAAACAAGCTTAGGGTGTTGGGCAACGAAGTCTACGTAGCAATCCCAATAACTGCTGCCTACGAGGTCCGGGGACTCCCTCCGTGGGCTCAAGCAATCTACAGGATTAAGATGTTCGAACAGGTTAAAGAAGAACTGCGTTATGCACGTATGCTGAGACGTTACGGTGTTAAGGTTTTAGCCCTAGGCCCCGAACTTCTGCCCGAGACTATTGTGAGGATCATAGAGACGAGCAGGACACGATGATGTTCGTACATTTCTCTCCTTAGCTAAACTGAAGCCTCTGCGCATACACTACCCTAAAATCGTTCGCACGAGGAGTTAATCGACGTGGAGAGCACTCCGTCAAAATATCCTATTAACCTATTTTACATTCATGAACAAACACTTTCTATGAGCTGTACGAAAAGCTTATTTCCTGAACCCGTTACCTCTATGCAAAGGTGCTGTGTTCTGGAGAAGAAGATCCATTTTGCTGCGATAACACTGCTAGTGCTAGCTATAGTGATCGTGGTCCTCGCAATTAGTTCAAGTTTCTCTTCAAGAGAAGTTGAGGTGAGGGTCTCGACTACTACGAGCCTCTACCAGACGGGGCTTCTCGAGTATTTGGCAGACAAGTTCAGGGAATCGTACCCAAACGTGAGACTAGCGTTTATAGCTGTTGGGACAGGCCGTGCTCTAAAACTGGCAGAGCAGGGGGATGTGTGCGCTGTTTTTGTACATGCTCCTAGCCTCGAGAGGCAGTACTTAGAGAGGGGAGTGATCGAGGCAGGGAGGATCTTTGCCTATAACTACTTCGTGATCGTGGGACCTTTAGGTGATCCTGCGGACGTGAAGAATGCCAAGAATGTTATCGATGCTTTTAGGAGGATCTACGAAGCTGGTGAGAAGGGCATAGCTAAGTTCGTCAGTAGAGGAGATAGCTCTGGTACGCATGTTAGGGAGCTTAGCTTGTGGAGATCTGCGGGCGTTGACCCTCATGGCAGGACATGGTATAAGGAAACAGGGCTAGGTATGTCGGAGACCCTGATCGTGGCCAACGAGATTGAAGCCTACACCCTAAGCGATATATCCACATTCCTGTCGCTAAAGAAGAGGGGTAAAATACCTACCTTGGAGGTGTTGTATGGACAGGACACCGAGCTGATAAACATATACAGCGCGTACCTCGTGAAGCGCTGTAGCGGTGTTCAGAGAGAGTATGCTGAGAAGTTCGTAGATTTCGTGACGAGCGATGAAGGTCAAAGTCTCGTAGCTAGCTACGGCGTTGATGAGTTCGGTAAACCCCTATTCAAGCCTGCCACTAGAGACCTTCAGAGACTAAGGGCTATCTGGGAGAAATTTGCAAGGGGCTGAACTTGGAGCTGGTCAAGGAGGTCACGGAGATAACTATGCGGTCTCTCACCGTCTCTGGAACCGCCATACTCCTAGCATCACTGTGGAGTATACCGCTGGCTTACTTCTTAGCGAAGCCCAGCCGTGTAAGAGGTGCAGTAGCATCTATCTTAGAATCCCTTGTGGGAATACCCACCGTGCTCCTAGGACTTGCACTCTACATGCTCTTCAGCCGCAGCGGCCCACTGGGATTCCTGAACATGTTATATACGGTCAAGGCCATGGTAGTTGGGCAGGCCATACTGGTAACACCCCTAATTACTGCTACTGCCCACCGAGTGCTTAGGACAGCTCGGGAAACCTACGAAGAGATGGCTTTGAGCTTAGGTGCTGGGAGACTGCAGGCCATGGCAATAACGCTCAGAGAGTCTGTCCACGGTCTTCTCTCGTCTATCGTAATGGGGTTCTCCCGGGCTATAGGTGAGCTCGG
>Ga0180301_10001607_pt1 | contig 17814 bp, 30 predicted proteins | sample GuaBasSediGuay16_FD_121797 | JGI IMG/M metagenome (GOLD analysis project Ga0180301, IMG submission 121797) | Subseafloor sediment microbial communities from Guaymas Basin, Gulf of California, Mexico - Guay16, Core 4569-2, 12-15 cm | ecosystem: Environmental > Aquatic > Marine > Hydrothermal... | reverse complement strand
GTCACCTGTTGAGTATCTGATAGTGATGCTGGTGACCTTCCTCTTCCCCTTCCTCTCCATGCTATTCCAGATCTTCGCCGTCGGCAAGCTCTCGTTCGCGCTCTACGTCCACAGGGTGAGGGAGGACATAACGCTTGCCGTTGCCGATGGAGGGGGGATAGTATCTGATATAGCCGATGCTCTTGGGCTGACTCCTAACGTGCTGTTGACTATAATGTTCAATATAATAATTGGCTCGGCTGAGACTGCGGTATTCCAAGGCTTCATGCCCGCCATACTGAGGAGTGCTTTTAACCGGTACTTCGAGGAGGGTGAAGCCCTCAGCATGGGGTTGGCCTGCTTCCTGTCCAGCATAATGTTCGCTACCCTCCACTTGGTCTATCAGGGGTGGGGTGGTTTCTTGTACGCCTTTGTGTCGGGCATGATGGTTTCCCTGAGTACTCAGCTGATCAGTCTTGAGATGGGTAGTGCATTCCCTTGGAGTGCTCCGTGTCTGGGCCATTCGCTGTACAACATAGCGGTAATACTGCTGTCCACCTGATGCTGAAAAATTAAATAGCACAATTATTCAATATAATAAAATCGGTGGTTAAATGGGGGAGTTCTCCAGGTGGCTGGTAGAAAACTTGAAGCCCGATAGGGGGAAGGTATTCTCGTTCTACGAGGAGAAGTCCATGGATCTCAATAGGGATCAGGTGATGGAGCTTAGTGATCTTCTTAAAGACGTGGTTCCCAATGCTGCGGAAGACCTCAGGAGGGCGGGTAAGAGTAGTGTTGAAATAGGTTTTAGTGATTATGTTTCGAACTGTGTTGTCTTGGTCAAGCACTTCCCCGGCAGGATGGAGTTCAGGTACTGTGTTGTGGGCGATAAGGACAGGCCCGTTGTTTCGGTTGATGTGAGGCACGGGTATTATTATGATAGGGACGAGGGCATATGGTATACTGTTAAGGATGAGCCTTATGACAGTAGGCTTGAGAGGGAGCTTTTGGATAATAGTGAGGAGGTGGCTAGGAGGGTTGCGTGCTATGCGCTAGCTAAGCGGTTATTACCGTTCTACGACTGGAGCACTGAGTTGGACGAGGTCAAGGAGGCGCTGGATGAGCTACGTGACATGTGTAAGGATGTGCTTGACAAAATAAGTAGATAAATTCTTTGGTATTTTTTCTTAATCCTTATGTAGGTGTTGTTTCCAAGTAGCTATTTCAATAGACTACAAAAGCTTGTAAGTGTTCGCAGTTTCAACAGATATAATTTTATATTCATTATGGTAACAAGTGGTTGTTGCCTGAGGCTGTTGAATCAAAGTGCGTTAGTAGAAAGTAATAGCAACAGCAATTGGTAAACGGGAATTAGATTAGACGCTTTTGTTTCTATGGTAGTTTTCTTACAATACCGCAATTGCGGTATTTAACCGTATTGCAGAAAAATTAGTGAGAAAAACTTATGGTTCTATAGTGGTTGTATTATAGTTGGATGTGTTTTTGCATCATCTGAAAAGGAACCAATCTAGGTAACTGTCAGACGTGGGGGCGGTTCCGAAGTAAATTCTAAATCCTGTCGTCGTCTTATTTGAAATCCAGTATGTCGTATTCCAAGATAATGTTACTAGAATCCCATAGTTTGTATCAGGTTCTGTACGTGGAAGAGATATATCTATATATGTTGCTCCAGAAGGGACTAGTATGTTAACTCCTTTCTGTACTATCTTTATGCATCCAGTCCATCTAAGTTCTATTATGTCTCGATTATTTGTTAGATCCCAAAAGTCTAGGCCCGTACTTCCTGAGATAATTTTAATGTTTCTGTTGGGGCCCATCATCACTATTACATTTCCTGTTAGTAATCTTGATAGTGAAGTTGCATCTCTTGATATTATCGTAACAACGTAATCATCTTTGGCATTTGAATAATCTATTAGATATGATGGCGGTGCACCTTGTATATTAATTATGTATACACTTTCAACATCATCATTAATAACTATACCTCGTCGTGTAGCATTATGTGTGCCAAAGAAAGAGCACGAATCTATTCTTACACGATATACTCCTTGACCAGCACCACCTAAGATTAGTTGATCTCCTTCTAACCCTGTATCAAAATCACATCTTATGATCCTTATTTGGGAACCCGCCTTTATCCATACTCCTTTGGTTCCTGATCCTCCTGGAGGAGCAAACGATGAATCTCTAATTGTTATGAGTGCTGGTAGTTCTGCACCATACCCAGCATCATTATCTATAACCATTACGCGGTCGGATCTTCCAATTTGAACGTGATCTATGATATAGATATTTACTGATCTGTCTGGGGCATTTGCAAGTCTTATTCCGATACCAGTACATGATCCAGCTACTCTTCTAATCTCTCCCTCTTGTGATGCTATTATTTCAATACCATTAACATTAGGTATACTGTAATTTGATACCTTAAAATTGAAATCTTGTAGTAATATATTCCATGACTTTTCTACATAGACAATTGATTCGTTACCACTACCTTCGTATATTAAGAATGTTCTGCCTACTCCTTCACCTACTATACGAACATAATTTCTCTCAATTATTTTTATTCCATGTTTCAGATAGTATTCTCCTGCTTTAATGATTATGATTCCACCTATATTATCTATTGCGCTTTGTATTACACTCGCATGATCTGTACTCTTAGCTATTACGTGCCATTGCTTATCTACTGCAACAGCATAATCTTCATCCCTAAATACCATAACATCCCAATCACCTTGAGTATACCTGCTGATACGAGTCCTCTGCATGGTGCTCCGTGCCATCACCATCCTCATCGTGAGGACTCCCATCATGAAGCCAGCCAATAACAGCAGTACAAACATTACCACCTCCTTTCTCTTCCTCCCCTTCATACCGTTCACTATTGACACAAGCAAGGCTATTATTATGGCCACGCCCGCAATAGGCATGTCCATGCTCGCATACCCATTAGATTCAGCTCTCATGTAGTGTCCTTCCTCATTTCTTATAGTAGGCACTTCAAAATCCAGATTCGGCAGACTAGTGCTGGATGTGATGTCGGTTATTTTTGTTAGCGCTTCCTGCCTGTATTTTGCTATTAATTCCTCGATGCTTGAGACGCCGTAGTTCTTCCTCAGGTAGTCCTCTACTGGGCTGACCTGTTGCGGAGTGTATGTTACCATCCCCACGTACATGCCTGTTATGAACGAGAGGATTATCGCAACCACTAATGCCAGTTTGTACTCATCCATACCGACACCGGATTATTATATTATAAAAGGAATATTAATCTTTTTAGAAGAACTCTCCAAGCAAATCCTCCAAGAACTCCCTAACCTCCTCAACGAAAAAGCCGAACACAAGACCCGCCATAACCGCCAAAGGGTACATCCAAGCGTCAAGCTCGAAGAGGCAGGCGGACGCAACCAAGCAGATACCGCAAAGTATCGCCAATAGCGGTAGCTTGGTGTTGGCTTCCTCCCCCTCCTCTTCCCCACTACTGCCGAACTTCATGTAGGAGTAGGCTGAGGATATTATGAAGAGGCCGATTAGGAGGAACAGCTCAGGTAGCGATATCATCTCACGGGCCCACCATGCTCAGAATATGCACAGACCCCAGCAGGAGTATGTAGAGCACGCACACGCCCAATAGCGAAAAGACTATTATCATGCCCTTCACGGTCTTCATCTCCACCATATCAACACCCAATATAAAAATATTTAATTAAGGTTTTATCTTTTATTCCGCCCTACTGAACCCCTCGAACAGCAACCATACGCCGGCAACTACAGCCAAGAACACCACAATCGGGTTACCACCACCCACAGCTATGCACGCGCTGGAGAGCAAAGCCGACGCCGTGCTGGCACCCACTATCCTAGCCAAGCTGACTATCGTCCTACGCACCTTCCCTAACCTCCTTTTTCTTCTTCTCCCTCGCAAGCCCGACCGCAACCGCTATTATGCCGGGTACCACCAGTATTACTGTGCTGTTTGGGGCGAAGGAGCATACGCTGGTGAAGCCCATCAGGTTCGGCTTGGACGCCGGTGCCGGCAGTATGGTTATTATCCCGAGTAGTATCAGTACCAACCCTAGTGCTACCAGCTTGTTCAAGCTATCACCCATGCTATTTAGCCTATTGCCGACTATATTTGGATTTCTTTTAAAATAAATTAATTGGAGTTTTATTCGAACTTGGCGGTAACGAAGACGGCCCCTATGGACAGCAGGAAGCTGACTAGTGACTGAAACTCCATCGTGGCTAGGTACATCCAGAGGAATATAGCGCTATCTACTAGCCTCATCAAGAACAGGGCATATGAAGCGCTCTCCTCCCCAGTAACCCCCCTGTATATTAGGAATGCATTGCCACTACCCATTATTATTGATAGGGTTGCTAAGAACGGGTCTAGTGGTTGGCGTGCAAGGCCGTATAGCGACCATATTATTGCCATGGGTGCGTTTACAAGGGTGTATATTCCGCTTCTGGCCCCCATGTTCATCTTGTAGGTTATCCCGGCCATCACATCTACTACCCAGTCGAATAGGCATATGCACAGTACTAGCGCTGTGTACGGCCCCCTGTACATGTTCTCGACAAAGCTCAACCCAAAGGCTATCAACGTGAACCATATCTCGTTTACCACGAACCACTCAGCCTCGTTCCTAGCACCATACGCTTGTGTAAAAGTCCAAGGGGTCAGTATCAGGTGGCACGGTATCAGCACGAGCAGTAGGTTGGTAGGAAGAAGCATCCCGAGCACTTCAACAGTGGTCGCATCGGGTGGGAGGTTAAACCAAGTCCACAGGTAGGTGTATGCCGACAAGACGCCTACCAGCCCGTATATTATGTACGTGTAGAATAGAGAGTTACGCACGACCTCATCCTCAACCATCAAACTCACCCCCAACAAATCTGGTTAACAATCCTCCACTTATCCTCATGTTTGAGGCACACCCCCCAACGCACCCCACAAGACCATTATCATGTTGATCATTAGGTGGGCTACCATGGCCGAATCTATGGACTCCCTCCAAGCCACCAAGGAACCCATCAGCAGGCCTATTATTACGCCGAGTATTATGCTACTTATGTCAGTCCCCCATACTGATATGTGGTAGAGACTGAACAGCACGGCTTGGGTCAAGATGCCAACCACGTCGTTCGTGAACTCGGCTACTGTGGGCTGTATTATCCCCCTGAAGAACAGCTCCTCCACTATAGGCACAGCTATTATCACTCCCATCGCTAATGGGGCATTTACAGCGTTAATCTCTGGTTTTATTAGCCCGGCCGTTATCGGTAGGCTAATTATCACCCCGACGAAGAAGCCTAAGGCCAGATCCTCACCCGGCTCGTCCTTGAACCCAACGAAAAGTATGGGTATTTCAAGCCCCGCTACCCTGAACGGGAAGATCACGAAGCTGACGAGCAGTAGGGCTAGGTAGGTTATCCCCATCCTGAACGTCTCCGCATAGACTATTGTGAGCCAAGATAGTATTATCAAAGCTGTGAGCATAGTGAAGGTCATCGCTATGGTACCAGGCGTGAACTCCTCTATCTCCCCGTCCATCATATCATCTCCCTTATCTTCCTATAAATAAATCCGGCGGCAGAGCCTATAATGGTCATCAGTACGTGCATCAGCATGAAGGACAGGGGGTCTACTGTGACCTCGTAGCCTATCCCCAACTGTGCTATCGGCGTGTAGGCGCCCGTGACGAATAGTATCAGGTCTACTATTATGCCGGTCAGTAGTGATACCGTCATGGCGGCCAGGGCGCTTATTACTGTCAGCTTGTTCCTTGCCATCTGTGTGAGCGATAGGACTATGTTGATGAACATGCCTATGCTTAGCGCCATACTGCTTCCCCACTCATATTTAGGCGTCTTTAAATATAAATCATTATTGTTTAGGGAAAAAGCGTTAAATAATCATTCCACGTATTAGTAATCGGTGTCCCTAATGGCATTAGAAAGGATACTTACCCCTGATGAGATTAAAGACCTTGAGAGGTTCCTAGAATCTAGACTGGGGAAGGACGTAACTAGTGATGAACTCGAAATACTCGGCTGGGGCGTTGCGTGCAGGCTCATGGGCGGCCAGCCGACCTACAAGACTAGGTTCGGTGTGAAGCTTGAGAAGGCGGTGATAGAGACGTGCTATGGTGTCAGGGGTATAGGGGGCATGGCTACGGTTAGCGAGGAGTGGTACGATACCCTCGACAGGATAAGAAACGACTGGGCCACTCTGACCAACATGTATAGGGATGAGATATCGCTGATTAAGGAGTGGTTCGAGAAGAACAGGCCTGACGTAAAGAGAACAATAGTATAAATAAAATAATAGTAATGTAGTATATCCGGCTAGTGCTTATATATCTTTATATCCAGTTTAATAGATATCGCCTTCTTGTTCCTAGTCCCGACACAGTAGTAGTCCTGCTTGACGTATATCCTCTTGACCACCCTGCTAAAAAGGCTCCTGCCCCTGACATCTATCCTCTTCTTCCTTCCGGGTACGGCCGATAGAGTGCCGAAACCGCAAGGGCACCTCATGCCCTCCAGCTTGGTCTGTATGAAGTCCGCTAGCCAGTTGAGAACCTCCTCTACCGGTATCTCCTCTATCGTCCTGCTGGTCTGCCTCATTAAAACGCACCACTACTGCACTAGGCTATACCCGCCTGTACCTCCTTCCCTCCTTCTCGAAGCGGTCTAGTATCTTTTTGGCTTTGGCTACATCATCAAACAGGTCGGTCAGGAGCTGTAGTGCCTCCTCGTAGCTTATTGAGTTTGTTGCCCTCTTTGTTAGTATGTCTGTGCAGAATATGAAGTCGTCTATTGAGTCCCTTCCGCCTCTCTTGAGGACTACTGCGCAGGTCTTCCTTATCACGTCATCTATTGTTTTCCTTCTCCTCACGATTAACACCAGTATAAGTTATCGCAACGATCACTTATATTTCTCTCTTTTAAATTACCGATAATGATATAAGAAACGCCTGGTAATAAATCAACGGTGGTAGGCTTGGACAGGAAGGATATAGTATGCAGGATATTATTAAGGAAGAGCGGCGTCAACCCAACCCCAGAGGACGTAATAGAGTGCTCAGAAATACTAAGCCAGCTAGAACTCGGCAAGCTCGACAGGGCAGGCGCTTTAAGCAGACTGGCCGAGCTTGATATAAATACGTCGCTGGCGGATAGGATAATAAGCGTGTACTTCAGGAGCAAGAGGGTACAGCTTAGGGGGAGGCGTAGGGAGCGTGTCCTTCCGAAGGAGGAAGAGGCGAGGGACTAGCGAAAAGGAAATAGCCGACATGTGCTTCAGATACCTAAGGAAAGTCTACGGGAGGAACGTGCCAATAGGCGAACTTACCTCGTGCATAGTAACGCTGAAGAACCTGAGGGGAGGCGAGATAAGCCCGAGGGAAGCCATGGACGAGCTCTCAAGAATGGTTGGCGTGGGGTACAGCCTGAGGATGATAAGGAGGATAGTCGAGGGGCGATAAGGCATGAAGTTCAGCAAGGAAACCATAAAACTGATGAAGGAGCTCACAAAACTGAGCAGTGCTATAAATAAGGAGGTGGCCTTCGATTTCTGCCTGAACAGCAAGAACGAGATAGTGCCGTGTAGTGATGGGTTCAATACTGCGATAGTATTCATAGGCAACAAGGACTTCGTCTATTCGCCTCCCGTATTCAGGGAAAGGATAGGGGGGTTCCACACCCACCCAAAGGGCACCAGCAGGCTCACCGCCTGCGACATGAGCTTCATAGCGCACAACAAAAGCAAGGTTGAGTGCGTGGGGACGGAAAGGGGAATACTGTGCTACGTGTGCGAGCACGAGGATCTTAACGGTGCGAAGAGGGTCGAGTGCCGTCTGAAGAACGTCATAATCTAACGGAAACCCCTTGCTTTAGCGAGGGGAGGAATTGCGGGATTGCTCTCTTAGCTATGTTAATGGAGGCGTTTAGGTCAGCATTAGTTATTAACCCGCAATAGGGACATGAGTACATTTTACCACGCCTATATCCTCTCCTACCGCAGTTGGAGCAGATTATGCTAGTATATTCTGGACTGACTTCTATCACCCTTATTCTCTCCCACTCCAACTTCTCTTTAATCCTTTTTAATAACCTTTTGTAAAAAGTAGTAGAATATAGGTACTTTTTATCTTTTCTCTTAGAAAGTTTGATGAGCTTATCCCTTATACCTTTTAATTCCTCAATTGCAACTATGCATTTTGGCATGTAAGGTCTGACGAACTTAAGCACCTCTTCAACTACCCGCTCTAGTACTACTCTACATACTGCTGACTCCTTTTGAGTACTCTTTCCTATGCTTTGTAGATGTGCCCTTCTATTTCTGTAATAAATCCTCTTACCTACAATATGCCTTAGGCTTATGTTATGATGTACTATTAACTCTCCACTTCTAACATTAATGCATGATAATGTTAAGTTATCCAGATTAGTATCAATACCAATCACATAGTCTATAGATTTAGGAAGATAAAGCTCCTTTTCAAGCACCACATGAAGATAGTATTCATTATCCCTTTTAATCAGTAGTGCCCCTCTTGCTAAGTCTAATAGCCTAAACCACTCCTCTGCTCCTAATAACCTTATATAAGCGTATATCCTTGGCTTTACAACTATTCTTACGAGACCATTATCCAAGTAGTAGGTCTTTCCTCTAAATAGCCTAACTGGTAGTAAACGCTTAGGATTGGGAAATACTTTGTGATAAGCACTAGCCTTTATCATTTCAATAACCATATCCCTTGCAGAAGTTATATGATTAGAGTGTAGGTCGGACTCGCATCTGAGTCTAGTATAGGTGAGCTTGTGTAATCTGCTTTTTGATGGCTTAACATAAATTCTCGAATATTTTGCATATAACAGACATTTTCTAACAAGCTTATTATACTCTGTGATTAGATAATTGAGCAACTCTCCATCTTTATTGCTTAATGGTATGGCTTTGAATTTAAGTGTCTTTTTGACCTCTAGCTCTTCCACGCTTAATCACCTTTTTCACTTCAACTATGACAATATCATTTGGCTCGATACCTAGGTCTTCCCTAACCCATCTAGGAATAGTAACCCTATTATCTACCCCAACCCTAGCTTGAAATTCCCTAGACATACTGACTACCAAGGAAAAGACGAAAAAGTTATATTTAACGATTTTGTTACTTTTAACAGCCCTCTGGGCAACCGAGGGTACACTTGGAGTGTAATCCCGAAAGGGTGACCGAGTAGGGAGATGAACACCCAAGCGGGGGCATGGTCACTATGCCCAAGCTCTCCTAATCCCGACTCGCCTAGTAATGTGCTGGGGGAAACGGTAATGATTGACTTCGATGAGGCAGGGCTGAGGGGGAATTGAGCCTTCCCCCAGTAAGCTAGGCTAGGGGTTTAGGAGAGCACAAGCTCCCTGCTTTAGCGGGGAGTAAGTGACACTCGTCTAATAGAGTATGTAGTGATCCATCTCTATCAGCTTTTTGTCTATCATGTTCCTTATAACGTTCCTGTAGGTCTCGCAGTCCCCATAATTAACGCACGCAAATAGGGAGTTGATTAACAGCTCCCTTTCTTCCCGCATCTCCGGCCTGTCGTTTGCGAAGTTGTAGCACCTCATCTCGCCAACCTCCCCCTTGGCGGTGGCAATACACACGAAATCTAGGCCGCTTGATACGGCATCCAATAAGAAAGGCTCCTCCTTGACGTTTTTCGGCAGGGCGTATACTGCACCTATCCACCTGCCCTTCTCGCACGGTATGAAGAAATTGCACTCCTCCTTCCCCTCGCACGTCTCGCCCACGCTGGTAAGCCTGCCGTATGCGTAGTGCGGCATTTCCACGCCTATCCTAGTCCCCCTCCTGCTCTCATCGTACTTTGCCGGGTCTACGGCGCAGACGGCGAATCCCTTGACTCTTTTGACCTCTCTTGATTCTTCTACCATCTCCCTTATTCTTTTCGTTCTGAGTCTTAGAACGGCTCTGGATATGGGTATGTATATCTTCTGGTCTGTTCTTTGGCTGAGGGAGTACATCGCTTAATATTATGTTTTTATTCTCTTATCTTTATTTCGTTCTCTTTATACACCTTGAACTGGTTTCCTACCCTACACAAATACCCTATCTTTACGTCCCCGTCCATTATGGTGAAGCACTCGCCTTCGCCCAGTTTGGATAGGTCTATGTTCTCTTGGTCTACTATTATCTTGCCGGCTATCCTGAACTCGGGTTTGCGTTCCAAGTTAATTCACCGAGTATAATGGTTAAGAGCCCGTATTTAAATTAAACGAATGACTAATAACGCACCTATATTATATAAAATATGATATAATATGACCGGATATACCTCGGTCGAGAACGCCTTCGTGGACATAACTCTCGATTGCAATGCCAAATGCCATTTTTGCTACCTTCGTAACCACGCCAAGAGGGTCACTATGAGCAAGGGCGACCTAGATATTGTTTTTGAAGCACTTGAAAGTATAGGGATTAAGAACGTTACCATCATAGGCGGGGAGCCTTTCATACTCCCCGAGGACTACCTCTACTTCCTGTTGTTCGAAGTCTTGCCTTCATACAAGTTCAGGACTGTGAACGCCGAGACCAACGGATCTAGGTTGCACAGGATAAGTGAGAAGATACTGACGGCTTTCGACAACATATACGTCAGCGTGGACTACTATGATGAGAGGCACGAGAGGGTGAGGGGGATCAGGCTCTTCGATCACTTATGGGATCTGATGGACAGGTACGGCAACATAGCTATAACGAGCGTGTATCTTGGCTATAATTTGCCGGATATAATCAACCTGTCGATAGAGTGCCTCAACAGGGACAGGGAGCATACGATCAAGCTTGTCAAGGGTATGCCTTACGAAAAGGGCTTGACTCCGAACAACGTGCTCGCCCTCTACAATTTCGTGGTGATGATTAACGAGCTTTATAACGCCAAGACCAGCATAATAGACGACCCAGCATTCATAGTCTATTTGAACAGGATATACGGTAAGAGCATATCCTCCTACAACCCGAGGTGCCAGGGCGGGATAAAGACTATAAGCGTTAGGGTTGACGGAACCATAAGCCTCTGCGTTTACAAGCCCGAGTGGAAGCTGAAGCACCACGAGACGGGCGAGGTGATAAGCCTGCTGAACCCCTCGTTCAACATACTCGACGTTATTTTCGCCCTGAGCAGGGTGCATCATGGGCCTAAGGGGAGGTGCGCTACGTGCAGGTGGGCTAGCGAATTGGGGTGTACTGGTTGCCAGATAAGCTCTAATGCCTACTGCCCTTGTTATGCTCCGGTCGGTGCGGTTGGGGAAAAAGCGAAAGAGAGGGGGGCTGAGGTTAGGTATGGTTGATGTTATTCGATTTTGCTTGTGAATTTTATTAGTCCTTGGCCTACTTTGCATAGGTAGCCTATTCTTTTTCCTTCGCTATCTACTAGTTCTATGCATTCGCCTATCCTCATTATTCTCGTGTCTACTGGTTCGCCGTTCTTGACTATTTTTCCTACTAATCTGGTTCTGGGGTACATATCTATCCAATAGGATTGGAAAGCTAGTCGGTAATAAATGTTAGGTTATATTCCCCAAGAAGGAAAAAGTTATATATTCTATATCGCCCAAATATTATTCGGGATAGGATATGGCGAATAAGTTAATCGAGGGTGAGACCTACTGCGTTCCACTACGCTACCCCAGCAAGGCCGGCACCGTAAAGAGCTTCTTCATTTGCGGCAAGGCCGTAAAGGACGAGACCGGCCGAGTACTACTTAGGTTCAGCGAGAAGCATGCCACCCCACCTGAGGGTGCTCACATAATTGGAAGGAAGCCAATGTTAACAGGAATATGGGCCTTCGCCAGAGAGCTAGTCGGCAGCCAAGGATTACAGGCTTACGAGATCTCACCAGCCCCTTAGAATATAGGTAAAATCCAGATTTCAATTTTTATACCTAAATTTCTCACTCATTTTTTAAAAGATAGCCAAATTAGGTACTTCTCTTTTTATTAGCTAGGGTGATATATGCCGGGAAGGAAAGGAATAGAGGAGATTCTCGGCATAGAACTAAAGAAAGAGAACATAATAGGAGTGGAACTTATACCCCTGACATGGATAGTAGCACCATACGTTACCGAAGAACAGCTCAAAGCATGGAGGGAAAAGGGCTGGATCGATAATGAGGGCCTGTTTTTGGACAGGGCGTTCCCGAGGGACTACCTGGGGAGGCCCTTCATATTCCGCTTCTGGCTCGAATCCCCGATGGTAAGGGCGGCTAGGCTACTGAACATGGACAGCAAGATCGGCAGGGACTGGAGGATAATAGACATAATCAACTTGGAGAGGCTTGAGGTGGTGCCCACCGACTACATAATAATACCGAGGAAGCCTCTAAGGTACAGGAGGGTAGTGTTCAGTGGCAAATCCACGACCACCCAGTTCTTCGAGTACATAGACTCCACCTTCTCGCTCAGGTTCAACGTGCTGGCGTCCAAGCCCGCTGACTTCAGGAGGGTTATGATAAAGGCCGGCGAGATAGGGATGATGGCCATGTCCAAGCACGGTTATGGCAGGTTCACGGTGAAGTTCATAGAGCCGTTCACTAGGGGCGAGGTTGAGGAGGAGAAGGAGAAGCCTGTTCATAAGAACGGCGGTAGGGATAAATAATACTTCGGCGTAATATAGGGACGGGATGTGCCTATGAGATGAGGTGAACCACAGTTCTAACGGTACAATATACATCCCTAATCTTCCGTAGCACAGCACGCTGGTGGCAATAGTCACATCGCAAAGTACGACATACATTTGTCATATTCCGGTGCACGTACATCATGTCACATTTGACACTATTCATAATACATGCAGCGTCTTGTGTTTTACGATTCCCATGCAACAACTGACGGCCTCCACTCAGCGGTTTTCAACTTCCACAATACACATCTCAGCCTCAAAACGGATACCTCGCGTATTCGGGTGCCTGATATAAAACTCCAACCTTAAGGGGGCAGGCTTGATTGCACAACATACGTCTTCCATCATTCATTTGCCGTCCACCTGCTTCCACGCTGCACCATTCATACTACGGCCCTCGTCATCCAATCACCATCCTTTTTTCTCGGTTCTAATTTTTCGAGCTTTCCTTTCATGGTCTGTTCGAATTTTTGAACACCGAAAAGCTTAAATATGGGTTATTCAAATCGGCTGACTAAAATGAAAAAGCGTTTTATTTTCCAAGCCTAAAATAGAAAGCGGTAATCGAAATGGACAAATACGACATAATATCGCAACTACTTGACACAGAAACTAAAGCAAGGAAAACAATAATACGCCTACTAAAATCACCAAAACAAGTAAGCGAATACTCGACAGGAAACCTCAGAAAAGCGAGGAGGATACTAGGGCTATTAAACGAAATAACGGATACGGGATTCGAAATAATAGACGAATGGGTGGTGGACGAGTACAAATACGAAAAGGAAATCGAGTGGGCGGAAGAGACAAGCTCGGCAATACCACTAAGAGAACTACTGAAAAGAGTATCAGCTAACGAATACAAATACGCGGCCGTATGCGAGGGCTCGAAATGCAGGCCCGACATGAGGGACATACTCGAAAAAGCGACCAACATATACACCGACGAGGTATCATTCATAGCCGAGTCGATGGCGGAAATGGGGACGGAGGATCAGAAAGAGCTGGCCGAGTACTGGTTCGACCTAGTGGAAGAACTGGACAGGGTAAATGAAGAATTAGAGAAGGAAATAGCGAAAACAATCAAGGGGCCGCCATACGGCATAGCACAAGAGACGGCAAGGACTACACAAGAACTGTACGAAGCGCTGTCGCTGATATGCTCGATAAGGGATTACGCTAAAGGAGAAGGGTTGCGTTTGGCCAGCCATGCCGGGTGCCTAATGAAAGACCTAGTCAGGAAGGCGGGCGGGTATGCTGAAATAGAGGGTAAGTCGTACATATTCCTAAACGATACGGTAAGGCTTGATAGAATAGACATAGAGGCGTTCAAACTGGCCGAAGAGGGGCTCGGTAAGAAGGTTGGATTTGCCATACCGTATTCTAAGGAGGGCGACGAGATAAAGGCGTCTGAAGTGCTAAATGATATAACCAATTTCATACACGAGTATGCCGGTGTGCTGTTCAGGGTTAAGCTACCGATGGAGGCTACGGTAACAAAGGAAGTTGGCAGGTGCGAGATAGTGGTGGGTTCTGATAAGCTGTTGGAAGACCTGTGCCTTTTCTGGGATAAAGCCGTATCCCATTCGCTAGGTTCGTACATGGCGGTAGACGTAAGCCCGCTTAGGGGCATGGTATTCGGCAAGAGGGGCGACTTCACAGTCGGTAATGCCGTCGGGCACAAGACCGTGTTCATAAAGGAGGACGATACGGTTAAGGTATCCTATTACGACAGGGACGGGCACATAAGGTACGCTATGGATAGGCTGTTTAGCGAAATAGCTGGGTGTACGTGCGAGGATAAGGTGGAGTTCCTTGAGTGTACGTGTAAGCTAACCAACAAAGACGACGCCTTGAAGCTTGGTGCCATCCTAAGCAGGGCGACCACGATGGACATAAGGTATGAGGAGGCAGAGATTAGGGAGGAATATGAGACCGAGGAGGAGCTGTTCGAGAAGTTCGTTGATGACGAGAAAAAGGCAGTGCTTGAGATAATCGAAAAGATAAAATAAGTTCGGGTAAAAACCGCTTATTTTCTGTAAGGTTTAATTATCCTGCATGCTTCCGGATCCTTAGTATTCCTACACTCAAGCTCAAGACCAGCGAGATCTACATATACGGGCTCCATCTCACCCATGTGATTGCACCTACTCAACGCCTATATAGAGTAGGTTGCCTACCTCGCCGAACTTAACAGTATTGCCCCAAGCCTTTATGACTGCTTTACTGTCCTTACTAAGTAACGTAGTAATCTCAAAACCAGAACCCCTCATGCCGAGACCGAGCGGATATGAAAGGTCAGTAGAGTACACTTCCTTATCGAGAATACTGAGCTTGAACCTTCCCCCATCGGCGTGTGCTCTTATCTCACCGGATCTAGGTAGTTTACAAGTCCACACGGTAAATCCGAACAGATTGTCCTCTCTAAAAGAGCCCCCTAGCGTCTTGCATATTTTAAGCGCCTCCTCCTTATCCATAATATCACCATTATTAACTAAGCATATTGGACTTAAAAACTTTTACCAGCATTCCATTCCATCGCATAAAGACTGGGATCATCTAATACCTTAAGAAATCGCGCCTCTCTATGATGCCCTCACCCGGCCCCCTGTGAACCCTTATAGCTATAGCCGAAGGCTCGCCAGTAACACCAGCCACCTCAGTATATTCGGCGTTCCTCTCTTCAAACCCAGCCCTATCAAGAGAAAAGCCAACATTAGACGGATAATCAGCTATCCTCACCACACTCCTACCTCCCCTATCAGCCTCACTAGGGTCGGGAGAAGCCAACTGATCAAAGATGGCCTTCCCGACGCTGGTGGACGGCGCTACTACCCTGACGCACCAGTACTCATCAGGGTTCCTTAGGTTGGCAAAGCATACCTTGATCTTGCTACCGTACTTGCCTGTGAATAGTGTCTCTGGCGTCACCAGCTTTGATGTTCCCTGAACGCAGACTATCAGGTCTCCGAACACCTTGCAGTTCTTCTTCCCGAAATACTCCTCAACCCAAGATGGGGCCTTAACGTATTCATCAGCCAAGTGGGATCACCGAGTAAAATTAATGCAATTATTTATATAACCTTATCACAGTATATCTAAGCGGTGAGTGTCGTGCCGCAGAGGATGGCGTGTACCATTCTAAACGATGCGGATTATGAGGAGTTCCTAGAAGCGTGCAGGGCTAAAGGACACAACACGGTATACTCCTGCATAAAAGGCCTGATAAAGGACTTCATAGAGGATTATAAGAACACGAAAAGCGAGAGATCAATATTCCTGAACGATAAGCGCTAAATTATCAAGTATAATATATTGCGACTAAAAGCTTATTTCCTTAGTGCGGGTATTGATTAACGTATGAGGAGTAGGGCAATTAGGTGTGTCGACAAGCTGGCCAGCAGGTTTAATTTTAAGACAGAGCAGGTATTCTTCGTTGACAAGTACTGCAACATAATAGCCAGCCTAGCCGGCACGGAAGAAGAAGTAAGGATGCCGAAATGGATGTTCGACAGGATCAAGTCAAGAGCCAGCAGGGAAGACATATACGTAATACACACCCACATAGACCCGTACAGATCCCTAATGGTTCCCACACCATCAGATCTGATGGTGAACAAACAGCTGGGAATAAAGGAACTTTGCGTGGTAAGCAAGAACGGTTTTGTCACATGCGTGGATTTCAGTAATATAGACGAAACCGATATACGGGAGTATTTTAACGAAACCGCGGACACGTTCTTTACGTTCGAGACGGCAATTAGGAGAATGAATGAAATGCAGTTTGCAGAGAGGTTTAATAGTAGCATAACATACATGGGCATGAGAGAGTCGGTAAGAAAGAGAAGATAAACTAGCTGTCTTTAACCACCAATCCTCAGCTTAGTTCCTTTGTGCATCACGTACATGAGTAAGCACAAGGGTACATGTCCTGCGCTAAGCTGAGGGTTTAACTGAAGCCCCTCAACCACCCAAAGTTCGAGAAGCTACTCAAAATAATCTCTCGTTACACAAATCTTTTAAGCTCATACTTGATAGTTTTTTATACGGTGGGATAGTGGCCGTAAGACGAGATATATCTAGTTGCGTTTTGAATGCGCACGGCCTAGGCGAAACACTAACTGAAGCCATGATATGCGCCGAGGAGGGCGACGCAAAGTGTGTTACTAGGAACCTACATCAGGCATTAGTATATCTAGCCGAGTTCAAGACCTCGTGCGACTGCGATGTTAGTAGTGTATGGGACACACTAAAGGAAGCATGGGATCGTGCTAGCGAGGGTAACCTCGAAGGAGTAATGGATATGATATTTGCAGCAGACATAGAACTGCATAACATAATGAGGAATAGACTGGGTATTGCTAAGGAACAATAAAATCTATTGCCTCTTATGGTTTTTTATTCCTAGTACCTCCCCCCATATTGGCAAAAACGGGTGCTTATCGAAAACCATCCTATCTATCTCCATCCACGAACTCCCCGCAGTAGCATAGTACTCAGCCATAACAAACTGACTACGGGACTCCCACCCCATATAGAAATTAACCACGTACTCAGGAAGCCTAGAAAGCAGAAGCCTATCCAGCAGACGCCTTACAGAATGCCAACCGTAGCCCCTGTCACTATCCACGCCCGCAAGACGGCATATCCTGTGAAAGACATAAGAGACAGTCCTCACACTAAGAGGCCTTGGAAAACCGTACGATTCAAGGACGCCCCTTATCTCGCCAGGTATCAGGTGCTGTTTTTCAACCCTCTTCCTCTTCTTCGCGGGCCTGTAGCTCAGTATGCCCTTCTCGAAGTCGAAGTTGTCGATGGTCAAAGAGGCCATCTCGACCCTCCTCATGCCGTACGTGGTCGACAAGGCTAATAGTGCCCTGTCTCTTTCGTCCAGTTTCTTTGAGCACCTTATCATCTTGACAACGTCCTCGTAGGAAAGCTCTGGCCTGTTCTTTGGCACTGGGGGTTCTGGTGTGTCTGGGTATTCGAAGGTGTAGCCCATCTTCTTTAGGAAAGACCTCACTATGTAGTACGCAGTCGTGGCGTAGCACTCGCTGTATCCTTTTTCGAGCAAGTGCAGGCGGAAGGCGTCTACGTAGACTGGGGC
>Ga0180301_10001606_pt1 | contig 17816 bp, 25 predicted proteins | sample GuaBasSediGuay16_FD_121797 | JGI IMG/M metagenome (GOLD analysis project Ga0180301, IMG submission 121797) | Subseafloor sediment microbial communities from Guaymas Basin, Gulf of California, Mexico - Guay16, Core 4569-2, 12-15 cm | ecosystem: Environmental > Aquatic > Marine > Hydrothermal... | reverse complement strand
GCTCTACTCTTCAAATTCTCGGTTTTTGATTTTTTTATTCTTTCCCCATCTATCCGAAAAATCAAGTCCCCAAATTTGAGGACTCGGGTACGAGCTTCATGTCGGCATTCTGTTAGGACTTGGGGGAGTGTGAAATTTCAAACATTGTAGAATGACACCACACGCCAGGAGGCTTTCATTAAATGGTACCATTAGTACGGCCCGAGAAACCATTACAGAACGGTACTACACGACCCGAAAAAAAGTGCGGTATTTAAATAGTTAGGTTTCCATGTACTAATAAACGAGGTGGTCAGAAAAATGATGGATGAAAAAAAAACCTATTGGATGGATGAGTACACGAAAGCAGGTAAAAATGCTGAACGTAAATTGGTCTGTGCTGTACACATAATGATATATAAGAGAGATAGGAAAATAGTAGAAAGTTGGGTTGCGGAAGTGGAAAAATTGTTCAAGCTCTTGAGAATTGCTTTTCCTAAAGGGTATGAACGACATGATGTTTATAGGAAAAGAGACTTGCTTTATAAAGCCTGGCTTGAACGACAAAAAAAATTTTTTTAGGTGGTGCAAATAAATGTCGGCAAAAGATTGTTTATTAAGGCTTGCGGAAAGGTTTTTGAAGCTAGACTTTAGGGTACAGCGTGAGATTCTTGAGATATTAACCAAGAATATTCATGATAAGCTGGATTTAGAAATGGGAAAAATGGATGATGGGGCTTGGGTTTATTTACATGATGTTTGGGAATTTCTACAGCAAATTAAAATTCAGATACCTTATAGGAGGGATTAAAAAAATGGACTATTGGATGGATGAGTATGTGAAAGCACGTGGGAATTTGGAACGGAAATTGACTTGTGCGGTTCACATAATGATGAATCGAAATAATAGGGAATTAATAGAAAGTTGGATTGAAGAAGTGGAGGAATTATTCCAGCATTTTGGAATTACTTTTCCACGTGGTCATGACGCGTACGATTATAATAAAAAAAGGGGCTTGTTATATCAAGCTTGGAGAGAATGGATGAAAAATAAATTTTAGGTGGTAAAGAAACATGTCTGTTAGAGAACAAGAAAAAATTGATGGAATATTAAACGGGATGGTTTTTATGATAAAGGAACTTTCACTCTGGGAGCAAAAATATGTCATTAGAACTCTTGAGAGAATGTTCTGGCGGGAAATCGTGATGGATGAGGGATTTACTCCTAAACGCATTTTTGAATTTTACAAGGAATTAGATGATTTGCTTGAAACCATAAACAAGAAGGATTAGGAGGCGTGAAATAATGGAATTTGATTTTAGGGCTAATTGTTGGTATTGCGGTGCGGAACTTACTAACCATAGGGATGTTAGGGTTAGGGTTGATAATGATTTTGAAACCGTATATCGTGTTAAATGTCCCGTTTGTAGCCTGCGTTATAAGATTCACGTAGCAAAATGAATTATAATTTTTTATTTTTTTTATTTCTTGAAATACCAGGTTCAGTTCGAATCTGGAGCAAGAATTACCATGAAAGGGGTAAAAAAATGTTGGAAAAGAAAAGATTGAAAAAATTAGAGATTTTGGAACGAGTATTTAAAGCGTTGGAATTAGTTTCACTTGATTATTCCGTTACTTTAAGGGAAATTCGGTTTGATAGTATGAGTCATGAGAGTAGAATGGTGCTTGGTGTAGAATGCGAAAAAATTGGTGGAAACACGCAGTTTTGTTATATTATTGATATTGACGATTCAATGTTAATCATTACTACATTATTTTCTTATCGTACGGCTTGTCTGGATTTATTTGAGTGCCGTTCCATAAAGTTTAAGAGAAAGGTGTTGTAAAAATGTTAGGAACACTGAGAATTTTATTGGAAAACTTGCGGGAATTGGACAACATGGAGCCTAAAAAACAATTAGAAACCTTAAAAGCCATGCGAAATGAGATAATGTGGTATAACGTGGAATCTGGAGCTATTGGTAGTTGGGCTTTTGGAATGCCTCAGACTATATCGGAAGTCATGCGGGGGGATTTACTTAATAGCATCATAACGTGTATTTGTCAGATTGAAAAAGCCTTGAACAAGCGAAAATTACGAATGTAAGAATGGGAATTTTAAATGTTAAATTTTCTTTTTTTTTATTTTTTAAAAAATCTCATTTTACGATAAATTGGGACTGTCTAATGGTTATTATGAATTATAAAAATATGAAAAGCATGGATGTTTTAGATTATGTTAAAGTACTGAAAAAATATGGGACTTGTTTTAATTGCGGTAAAATCTTGTATTTTCACGTGAAAACCGTGAAATTATATGAAAATCCTTATTTCTTCAAGGAAAACTTTAAATTTTGTTCCGTAAAGTGTAAGAAGGAATTTATTAGCAAGTTAACAAGTAATGGTAAATATAAAAAAGAACTAATTCGTAATTGGAGAAAAAAATAATGGCTAAAAAACTAAGTGATAGCAGTAGAATACGGTTAGCTAACCAGATTAATCGGGTACATAAATCGGGTTATACGGTTCGAGAAGCCTTGAACATGACCGATAAAGAATTACGCCAGAATCTTGGACTGAAAGGGAAAAAAGCCTCTTTAGATGCTTTTCGTAGGAACTTGCGGTCAGCAACTTTAGATGACCAGCGGAAACGGGAAGTGGTTAATGAGGCATTGAAATGGTATCAAAAACACGGCTGGACGGGACGTGGATTAAAAAAAAAGAAGGTTGATTTATGGAGGCACGTGGAAACAAACACTTTTTGGAACGTGGTAGAAGGCGTGAAAGATTATTATGGAATGAGCACTGATGATGCCATAGATTATGCTCATGATATTATTGAACAAGCAAGAGTAGATTTTGATAATTTAACTCCGGAAGATCAAGAAATTCTTGATGATGCGAGTTAAGAATCTTGGAGGAATGAAAAATGAAGGTGTTAAGCCCCGATTTATTCGATAAAAAGCAGGTAGAAATGGACGGCATTCGGTTTAAATTAGCAAAAAGAAGAATCTTACAAAAAACGTATTATCCTAATGGCGTGGTGGCTTTTGATACGGAAACTTATCGGGGTTCTTGTAGGTTAATTTGCCTTTCGGAATGTAATATGAAAGGAGAAGTTATCACGTCCAAGTACATCATGAATCCGACATTTGAAGAGGCTTTAAGATTTTTATGTCATGGCATTAAAAAGGCTAACTTGTATCGATTTGCGTTTAATCTTGATTTTGATGTTCAAGCCGTGTTAAAGTTACATGACGATTTGGAGTTTCATGACCAAATTAGCAAGGGATATAAAGTAGTGTACGGTAAATGGGAATTAAGATGGGTTAGAGGGAAATTTTTTCAAATTAAAGACATTAAGGCTAAGCGTTCTTTAATGTGGACGGATTTAATTCCTTTTTATAATTTAGGGCTTGGAAAGTCTGCTAAAACATACTTGAAAGAGGATATTGGGAAGCTAGAAATGGATGGAGAACGACTTAATTCAGATTTGAAATATTGGGAAAATAATGAGGCTAAAATAATTGAATATTGTCAAGTAGATGCCATTTTAACTGCTAAATTAGGCGTGCTCTTGATAAACACGATTTTAGAAGAAAAATTATTCTTACCCAGAACTTTAGTATCTCCCGCAAGCATAACTAAAGCTAATATTAAAAGACTTGAATTTTCTGACTTGCGGTACATTCCAAGCACGGTCATTAAAATAGCCAGAAAAACGTATTATGGTGGAAGATTTGAAGTATTTGAAAAGGGATGTTTTAAAAACACGTATCTCTATGACATTAATTCCGCATATCCAAATGCGGTAAGAAGGTTGCCAGACATGAAAGATGGTGTTTGGGTACATGAAAAAACTGAATGGGGGGATGATGTTAAAATACCGAAAAATCCGCCTACATTTGGGTTTTATAAGGTATCCGTTAGAATTCCCGCAAAAATACGGATTTGTTACTTGCCAGTAAAGCGAAGAGATGGTATTGTCACGTATCCCGTGGGTAATTTTACGGGTTGGTATGCCTGGCATGACTTGGACTTGGCAAGAAAATTCGTGATAAAAGTTCATGAATCCATTGAATACAGGGCATGTTGTAAGAGTTATAGAGAACGGAAAAACAAGCCTAGATATGAATATCCCTTCATGGGATTCATTAAACGGTTGTATGAACGGAAAAAAAAATTGAATAAGAAAACGGATCCCATGAATTATAATGTCATAAAAATTACTCTTAACGCATTATATGGTTGTTTCTTGGAATTGAAAACGTATCATGAATTAACTGATGATGGAACTGAAAGAGTAGTAAAAGAAGCCGGGAAATTGTATAATCCCGTGTATGGTTCTTGGATTGCTTCTAAATGTCGTAGGGCTTTATTTAAAGATTTACCCTTAGCCATCAGAAATAAAATCTTAGCTGTTCATACGGATTCACTCATATCAAAAGTGAAATTAGATTCATATCTAAAAATTGGAGATAATCTTGGTTGGTGGTCATTAGAAACATCGGGTAAAACCATCATCCTAGGAACGGGACAGTATCAAATTGGAGATTTGGTCAAATCAAGGGGCATTCCAAGAGGACATGTGGGAGATTGGTTTGAATTCTGTAGGAAACATGATGATGATGTAGAAGTCAAGATTGAACTAAAAAGAATGAAAAAAATCCGATCTTGTATCATTCAAGATAAAGATATTTTATTATTAAATACCATGGTACCCTTGATTCGTACTCTAAATGTCAATAAAGATGTCAAGCGTACCTTCTTGGAACGCATGAAGTTTGGAGACTTGTTAGACAAGTCTTTTAAAAGCAGACCCGTTCATTATTCTGATGAGTGTGGATTCATGCCCAACTTGCTAAAAATCATGCCGTTGGACGGTCAATATGATAAAATTAATGCGTTAATAAATCAAGCCTTGATGGAACGGGATAGAGAAAAAATTTTAGCTATAAAAAAATAAATTAGAAATTCTTCACGGACTTCCCTTTTATATTTATCATCATCATTTTTTTTAATACTAACTTTAATTTTCCATTGGATGAAGGTACATCTGTAGATTTTTGTCTTTTGGTTATTTGTACGTGCTTTTTTTATATCATTTTACCTTCATCCAAGCCTCCATTTTTTCTTTTTGGTCCTAAATAAATCAGAAAATCATTACTCCCGCCTACTTTAAATGCCTTTCAAATTGTACTTATATAACTAATTTTTTAAGAACATCCCCAAGATGAAGGGTAAAAATTGAATTTTTATAAATTGTTAGGTTATCACTGACTACTTCTTTTACACCACGAGCCCTTCATCTATCATTTTCTATTAAATTAGAAATCTTTTGGACTCTTCCCATTTTTATTTGGAAAATTATTCTTCCTGTTGAGAACCAAATTTTTTTAAAAAAAATAAAAATTTTATTTAAAATAAAACATGGGAGGTAACCATCATGACGGATAAAAAGAAATTCAAGTTGGAAGTAAAGGAAGTTGATGAGGAAGAGAAAAAAACGGAAGAAGAAACTCCAGATTGGGCTTTGGAAGGCAAGGAATACGTGGAAATTTTACCATCTTTTAAACCAAGAAAAAATACAGTATATTCAATTAAATTGCTTACATATCCCAAGGAAGTCACATCTGGGAAAATGAACTTTTATACCGTGGAAATCTTGAAAGATGGCATGAAATTCTCAATGATCGTGAACAATTCTTTCAGATACCATCTAACCAGGCTGTATAAAAAACACGGTGATCTACTTGGAAAAAGCATTCTCATAAACAAGAATGATGATGGATATTTTTCCTTGCAACTTCAACAATAAATTTTAAATTTAAATCAAAATTTTTTTTTTATTTTATTTCTAAAATAGGAGGAAAAAATCATGCAATTAGAAATTAAAGAAAATTGGGAGAAAATATTAGAATTAATGACTGAATTATTAAAATTAATGCCCATTAAAGATGATGAAAAAGCCATGGGGCTAATAATGACCATTCAAAAATACTTGCCCGTGCAAGGATCCGCAAGAAAGACTACTGTAAAATCCACGCATGAAATCATCATGTTGCGTGGAACGTTAGCCATACTTCATTCCATATCAAAAGAAATAATTAAAAATTGGAGTGAGGGTAAATCATGAGTCTTGAATTGAATGAAACTTGGAAAAAAGTTGTACCATTAATGCATGAATTGTTTAGTTTAACTCCCTTAGTGGATGATGATAAAGCATTAAAAATCATTGCTAAGGTTAATTTTTACTTGAGTGATGTCATTTTAGATGGTGTTCCTACATTAGAATCAAGTCTTGAAGTTCTTTTACTTCAAGGTACCGTGTTAATCTTGAAACGGATCGTCCGCAATATAAACATGCATTGGAGGGAAAGAAAAAAATGAATTATCGAATGTTAGGGAGTCAGTTTTTAGCAGCATTAAAATTAAATAAAATGAAAAAACAAGTACCTAATTCTAATGAATTGAAGGGATTAAAAATAGCCATTAACACGGTCAGACCTTTAGAGGCTAATTTTTGTGCGGAAGGATACTTGGGATTATTATTCGCATTACATGGTGCTAAAGTTAGAATTTATCTTGATGATGGAATCCTTTATCATTGGGATAAAATTCAAGTTGATGATCATGATGAGTTCTTGAACCCTAAAGCACGTTTTGATTTTAAAGCATTCTTGTTAGAAAAAGCTTTTAAATTGGGATTAAATCATTCTAACTTGGAATTTATTAATTATTCTCAATTAGGACTAAATGAAAAGATTCGAAACGAGTACATGAATGAAGTTTCACGAAATTTGAAAATTGAAATTAATGGAAGTAAAAAAGTAAAATTAGATTTTTTAGTCAAATGGATACAAGATACTGCTTTAAGCAGTGTCATTAGATATTTTAAAACGGAAGCTCTGAATTTTGAAGATGAAAATGTCTTGAAGTATTTCAAGATGAGTATCGTGAATGCCATTTTAAGTTGGAAGGTTGCGGTTAAGATTAATGATACGTTTCATCCAAGCATTTACATTACCAATCACGGCATTTATTCCACGTTTAGTCCAGCAGTGCGGTATTTTAAGAACGCACATGTTAAAACCTTGATTTTAGGTGGGCTAAAAGTACACGGTACGGATTATTCTAAATGGTCATTTAGTGATGTTCCCATACAGCAGTTATCTACTTCTCAATATTGGAAGGAATGGAGTGCGAAACATCACCAATTAACTGATGAGCAAGAAAATAAAGTGTACGAATGGCTAAGGAAACGCAAGAACCTTTTATCATGTGACCATCAATGGTTAACTTGCATGAAAGATAAAATTTATCATCTTGACAATAAAAAATCTCAATTCAAGCACGTGGTAGGCATTTTTCCAAACGTGATTTGGGACGGAAACATCTCGGAAAGATGGGGGGAGTTTAATGGTTTATTGGATTGGTTAGATTTCACGTTAAACCACTTGAAAAATCGGAAAGATGTATTAATGGTTTTAAAGCCTCATCCAACCGAATTGACTTTCTGTAAGAAAGGAAAAAGAACGTTGGATTTTTTAAAAAATAGAGTTAATTTTAAAATCTTTAATAACTTGATTATAATTCTTCCCGAATGGAAAATCAATACGTATGAATTGATCCCCAAATTAGATTTGGGTATTGTCTGGGATGGAGTATTAGCCCTTGAAATGCCTTTAATGGGAGTTCCGTCCATCACGATTGCTAAAAACGGATTATTTACGATACCTGGTACCATAATGATGGACGGTAAGAAAAAAATGTATGCTAGTTGTTTAAACAATTTAGACTTGGTAATCAAGCGGTTTAAAATTCATGAGAAGGAACATTTAATGGATATTTTAAAATATGCGTATTGGTTCCTAAATGTAGAAGGAATTTCACTTCCAACCTATTCAAGAAACGTTAACGGTGGATATAAACGAAGCTTGCGAATGCTGGAGAAAAAGCATTTTCAATTAACTTCAAGAATGAAACAATTTTTAATGTAAAAATTTAAAAAGACTTGTTCATTACTTACATTACTACCAATTTTATTTGGTAATGCGGGATTGAATGATGATTTTAGTCATTCGATCCCTTTCTTTTTTTAAAAAAGCAAACATTTATATTTAAATAATGCGTATTATCATACAAGGAATGCTCTAAATACAAGCATTTCAATTAAAATTTTATTTTTAATTACAATGGGAGGGTTGATGTTGGCAACAGCAAATGTAAATAAATTAATGAGTTATGCCATCATGGTTAGTGTTGCGTTAATCATCATAGCAATCGTATTACCAATTGGACTTACATATCTCGGAAAAGCAAGTGATGTCACTACTACCATTAATGGAACTGCAGTAAAATTAAGTGATGCGGTGGATCCGTCCATCATAACCTTGTTAACTGTTGTACTTCCGATAATGGTGGTCATTTCGCTAGTCTTATACTTCATTCCCAAAACGAGATAAGGCTAATCATGATTTTAAAATTAACTCATTTTTTTTTTAATTCAAGTTTGAAATTTAAAATTTAAATTAAATGAAATGAAAAAAGATGGAAAAAGAGGAAAAAGAAGAGGATTCCATCAATGTAGATTTAAAGCTTTATGTATTAGCAGTTAAATTAATATTAGCTTTATTATTATCTTATTTTACATTCTTAATATTTCAAAATTATTATTTAAATGGTTGAAAATTTGGAAAAAAATAAAAAATCTAACATTAAAAGGAAAAAAAAGAAAAATCAAGTTCAAGCTTTAAACCTTTTAATTTTCATGCTTTTTAACATTATTTTATTGATTAGCATTAGTGCGAATGCGGTTTACACGGGTTCCAATTTAACCGTCATTAGAACTTCTCAAGAAGGCACGGGAGAATCAGTCATTTTTAATTGGGAAGAAAACGTACTTCAGAACACGGAATCTTTCAGTGAATATAACATTGATAACAATCCGTACGGATATTTAGATGAGCATGATGCCACGTTAACACGTGATTATGCGAATAGTTCTGATTTTTACACGGAAGGCGTGGGAAGTTCTGTAGTGGAAACTAATTACTTGGGACATGATACCGTATTGAATTTCACGCAAGATGGGGGTTATCCCAGGGGGACTTTAACTCCAAGTTCCATGAATAAATCATGTTGGAACGAAACGATTGCTCATTATACTTTTGATGGGGATGTTGGAGGATACCCAAGTGGTTGGGAAATAATAGAAGGTGAGGATACGGGAGTAGAAGTAGTAAATTCTTTTCAAGGAAGAAATACGGTTGTTAAGATTTCAGATAATTCTTCTATCAATTTTGGAGGCATGTGGACTACTTTTAATAGCTTGAGTGAATGGGTCATGGATTTTTACATACTCAGATCTAGAGCTGGCGGTAGTGCTTACATTCGAACCTATCCAGGGTTTTATATATATGCGAAAAGTGGTAATTTATATTATTTAGATCCTAATTTGGGAGAGGTCATGTTGAAATCTGGTTTATCATTGGATACGTGGTATCACTTCAAAGTTATTTGTTATGATGATACAAAAACTTATGACTTGGAATATAATGGAAATGTTTGGAAAGATTTACCATATAAAAATATGGAAGAACCTGAAGAAGGAATCACGAAATTTATAATAGATGGAACGGGTTCACAAGCTAATTATGATATTTACGTGGATGACGTAAAAATTTACGTGGAACACTGTGATCTTGGAAAGCATTTTGGAACTTGGGATTTCAATGATGATGCCATTTCACGAGAAGGATATTATTACGGAAGCTGGGATTTCAATGATGAGGAAATCAAGGATTACTCGGATAATCCTACAGAATTAGAACTCGTGGATTCGGGAGATGTAGATTCTGAATGTTCTCTTTCAATTCTTGAAGAAAAATATGGGCACAAAAACGTGTTAGAACTTTATGATAATAACACGGCTGGAGTCATTGATATTACAAAAAACATTCCTTTAACTCCAAATATCGTGATGGAGTTTTGGTGGGCATTTAATACTACTGAAGGTTATAATGAATTATTATTTATCTTATATGAATCTGAAACTCGAATTATCGAAATTAGATTTAATTATGTTAATGTAGGTAGAATTAATGTTCATAATGGCACTGATTCTTATCCTATAGTATCGGGATTATCCACCAATACCTTTTATCATGTTAAATTAGAATTGGATGATTCCAATAATCAGTTTGAATTTTTTTTAAATGGAGAGTCTAAAGGAATACACGGGTATAAAAATGATAACGAGAACGGCATTGATTCGATTTTCTTTTATACACGAGCAAATAATGGCGGTGGTGCTGAAATGTATCATTGGTTAGACGCCATAGGGATTGTAGAAATTAACAATTATGATGAGGGAGATAATATAAATCCTTATGGTAAACCCGAGGAAGTTTCTTCCAGCATTAATGAAGCTATATTAAAGTATAATACTTCTGTTAGTATCATAAGAGAATTAGACAGACATAAAAACGTTTTACAAATATATGATAAAAATTCTGAAGCAGAAGGAAACATAAAAATTTTAATTAATTTTTCCACTATATCTAATGCCATTTTTGATATTTACATAGCACGTAGTTGTTCTTCTATTTTTGCGTTTCAACTTTATGAAAATGACACTGTAATAGTAAGAACATGGCTTAACAGTGATGATTTATATTATAGAGATTCTACTAATTCTGATCATATAATTGCAAGTGGTTTCAACCAATGGAATCATTTTTATCATTATCGATTTGTTTTAAATGATACGAGTAATCAGTTTGATGCATATGTAAATGGAGTATTAAAAAAAAGTGATTTAGAATATAATAATGCTATTACTAATGGAATTAATAATATTAGATTATTTACTGTAGCAGGAATAGAAATAAAAGGATACGTGGACGCCATAGGAATCATGGGGAGAAATAATTATACGAGTTGGGATAACATGAATCCTTATGGAAATCCTTCAAGCATTTTACATGAAAATGTCACTCAATCAGTCTTTACACCAGGAGGAGAAATTTACATTGATGATCATGGAATATTCGATCGTTCTTGGGTATTTAACGTTTCGGATTCCGAAATGAACGTTTCCATGCCCATCAGTCCTTTTGAAAGCACGGGCTGGATGGAAGCATGCTTGGAGTTCAATAACAAGTCCAACGGATTTGAATTTGGACCCGATTTTTGTTTATTAAAAATAAATAACAGTGGTATTTATCATGAAAACACGTTTCTTAGGTCATGTTCCAACGGGTATCTGTATGGAATTAAATGGGAATGGAGTGAAAGTGATGTAACGGTATACATTAATGGCGAATTAAAAAATACTTTTAATGTAAATTTTGAAAATTTTGACAAGTTATATTATTGGTTAAATGCCAGCGGTCATTTATTGGTATATTATTACTCTTTAACATTTTCTTGGGATGATGATTTCATTTACATTCCATCTCAAGATTCCATTTCAAGCATCATTCAAGTTGATTTTGATTCCGAATCTAATGCAGAATGTTTCACGTTTTGGAGTGCTACTGATTTTTTGGATGTAGATGGTACCGAATTAACCCAAATATACACGATTTACCTAAAAGATGGAAATGATGTTTTATTAATCATTAGCTACATATCTGATTTAAATGCCTTATATTTTGAAGATGATGAGGGAAACGTGCTGGATACTTTTGATTCTTCAGATGATTTAGATTGGGGTACAACTTGGATGTACCTTGAATTTTATTGGCATGAAAATAATATTGAAACGTGGATTAATGGTAAAAAATGGTACGTGTACGATACTATAAGAGAACCAGATAATATCATATTCGGGTTAATAGATAAAGGAGAATGGTACTTGGACGCATTTCAATACGGTAGCATTCACGATTCGGACATTAATTATTTACCCATTAAAATACAAAAGGAACCCATGCAAGAAGGTATCAAGTTTGATTATAATAATGCGGATTTTGTAAGTAATGAAACTCGATTTAATGTTCATGGAGCTACCATACAAGAAATTAACGGTAAGAATGGAGCAACCATAACGGGAAGTTTAATAGAATTAATAGATGAGAAGTTAAAAGACTTGTTTAGAGTAAAATTTGGGTTCACGATATTTAACATCACTGGGGACGGTTGGTTGGACATTGAATGGGATCCAGGCTTCATATTTTTTTATGATGGAGAAAATAAAGACTTCATATTTCACTTGAGACTTAAGATAGAGGATGGAAAGCTCAAGATTTATTATGATTCAAACATGTTATCTGGAGATTATGATTGGGAAGAAATATTAAACAAGAATATTTCAAACTATTCAAGCGTGGAAATAGGTTCAATTTTAGATTCCCTAAATTCCCGATTTGATACAGAAATAGATGGGGAGGATTATAACATCTTGGATTCACTTCCAAGTTTTAATAGAAGTGATTCAAGTGATGAAGGAATTTTATCTTTTCATACTCCCAGCAATAATAACTGTACTTTTCATTTAACCGATTTAATATTAAGGGATAAACGTGGAGAATCCTTATTAGACTATGCCTTGGAGCAAAATGAATATGCGAGTTATACGGGAGTTAGTTTATCTACTTGGATAACATCCACGTATAATCTAATAAATTATGAAGTGGATGATGAGCACGTTTTAGTCGTTAATGATACGGTAATCACGGAAGAAAGTGCTGGCACGCATACTGTTAACATGTATAGAGAATCCGGAAATTATCATGCACCTGGTACTACAATAGAGATTCGTGAAGCTAATGACGTGAAAAAACCTTCCTTTTTGAAACTGCTGGGAATTTGTTTAAAATCCCGAGATAATAGATATGATGCTTTAACGTTTAATTATAATGCCAGCACTAAAGGGTTTTTCTTTTACGTGGATGATGGAAAATTAAAATGGAGATTCGGGAAAACTTATAGGCACGAAATTAACGAATCAATGGAAGTAGAAATTGAAATTAATGACAACATTCCGAGTAATTCCACCTTTAGATTTACGGGATATGTATCCGATATATACAAGGGATTCTTGGATATTAAAGATGCCCATGGTGGAAAACTAACAAAGGCTTTACCAAACGAGCCCACGGAATTTGAGGAAAACATTACCATCAATAGTTTAAAAGGAAATGAATACATTCATTCCAGTGGATTAGTATTTGACCTGGTATCCAAGATTAAAATTCGATTAGTAGCATTAGCTAATAAAACTTTAGAATATTTCGTGGGGAGCACGAGAATTCTGGCGGAGGGATTCATCAGTGCCTTGGAATTCATTGAAAGGTTCATGGAATTTGACATAGTAATATTGGAAGAATTAACGTTTACCGAGGGATTAATTCAACTTGTAGTTTTTTTCATATTACTATTCTTTCCGTCCATAATAGGATACTCATTCTTATCCCGAAAAGCATTCATGCTCTTATGGTTCATGATGACCATCATTTTGATGATAACCAGTTACTTTCCAATATGGTTATCAATAATTGACCTGATATGCTTGCTATTTTTATTTTTTTCGGATAATTTAGAAATTGACATGGAGGTGACTGAAGGATAACATGCCTTCCCCAACATTAATTGAGACCATGACGATAATCGTACCGATGTGGATGGCACTCAGTCTATTATTAGCCTACTTGACTAAAAGGACTTTCTTGGGAATATTTACTTGGGCTACTGTTCTTGGAACTTTATTTGTATATTGTAACCTATTACCATTTTGGTGCGTGATATTATCATTAATCGGAACGATAAGTTTATTCGTGATGGAATTATATAAAAATTATAGAGGGATTTAAAAATGGGAATTTTAATAGCAATACCGTTAACCATAATGGTTGTATTAGCTTTAGTTAGCACGTTATCGGGTCTGGGAGAGTTTAATATTGGGACATATGACGACACCACGCAATTAACTTGGGAGTCCATGAGTACAAGCGGATTTTACATCGATCCACTTCAAGGAGCATTGGTCATGATGTTAATCGTTGCGTTATTCGTGGGAATAATGGGCATTAGAATATTCACGGCCGGGCTGGCGGAAACGTCCATAAAAATGCTTTCCACGTTATTTTTTTATCTCGGAATATGGGGGGTATTTTCGGTATTAGCCTTGCCTTTAATCATGAGCATACAATTATACGGGCTTAGCATTTACATAATTTTAACCATCATGTACACGGTCGGAGTATTTGAAAAAGGACGTGGAGGTGGGGTTACAGCTTGATTGACTTTTATCCGTACATGACCTTTTTAACATTAATTTTTCTATTAGGATTAAACGTTTTTTTTTATAGAAGAATAAGGCGTCCCATTTTCATAATAGTAATATCCGTGTTTTCCCTATTAATAGGAATTAGAGCTTTTAATGAAAGTAACATCCCATTTACTCCATATTTTCAAATTTTTTTTATTTTATTTCAAATTTTAATTTTATTAAGTTTAATGTTAGAATTAAAGGAAAAAGAGTTTTAAAATGCCGTACAAGAAATCTAAATATCGACATTACAGGCAGCGAAATCCTAAAGAATTTTATAAAAGTTCTTTTAGAACGGTTCCTTTATCTCATGCCAGATATAAGGGAAAGAAATTCAAGCGATATAAAAATGCTAAAGCAATTGTAGGAAAATACAAGAAAGATAAAAAATGGAAAATTCAATCCATATTAATACCAAAAAAAAAATAATAAAAGAGAAATGTAAATGACTTTTTTTAAAAAAAAAAGATTAGCGGTTTTCTTGATAAAAGAAAATGAAACTTATCAAGTAGAAGGGGCTAAAAGAATAAAAACTAACAATACCGTATCGTACCATGGAAAAACTTACATCATAAACTTGGAAAAACCAACATATCAAAAAGGGTTAAAGACATTTTATTTTTTTGATTTATTGTCTGGCAAGCCCTTGGGATTTGAAAACATGGGAGAAGGATATGATTCCGAATTAATAGACATGGTAGTTTCTAAATCCATCATAAAGCAGCTTGTAGCCCAAGAAAATCAATTCACGCCTAACTTGATGATGGTAATAATTTGCTTGATGGTGGGGATCATGATTGGTTATTTTTATACCCAATATACATTAGGAGGATCCACTGCTACTACTACCATGACAGGAGGCGGTTAAAAATTCCTACATTAGAAAAAATATTATCGGAATTAGAACGAGATGAAGATGATTTATCTCTTAATGAAATACTCTCACTTCTCATTGATGGTACTAAAGACATAGACTTGAAAACTCAAATAAACAACCCCAGACCTCTTGCGGGATTATTTGTCTTGGCTAACCTATTACAGCAAAAAAACATGGAACAGTCATCTCTTTTAATCAAGGACTTTTTAAACACTTATTTTAGATACATGATTTCATATAACCGAGAATCCCGTAAAGAAATAATTAAAGCTCTAATGAATAAATATGAAGTAGAAACCAAGGACGTTACCCAAAAATTAATCAAGAAATTAGATTAAATTAAAATGCTAACCGTAATAATAGGAAATTTGGGTTCCGGAAAAACATTATTTTTAACATATTTAGCAACTAAAATGCCCGATAGAACCATTTACAGTAATTTCAATATTAACTTGCCCAATGTAAAATCTTTAAAAGCAGATAAATTATTAAATGTACCCGATGATATTGAATTATTCTTGGACGAAGGATACACGTGGTTAGAATCTCGTGTTAGTTCTTCTCAATTCAATCGATATTTAACCTACTTGCTGTATCAATCCCGTAAAAGGAGTAATAACTTTTACATAACCTTACAAGATTTTTCCACCATGGATAAACGATTTCGCAGGCAAACTGACCTATTAATAATAGCCCAAAAAAGTGCTTTAGCCTTCAAGTATTTATTCATCGATTATACTTCTTTCAAGACTTACAAGTATAAACTTCCCTTTCATGAAGCCCAAAAACTATTTTCTCTCTATGATACTACAGAAGTCATAGAATCTAAGGATAAAGCCAGATTAGATTATAATATTTTAAAACAGAACCCTAAAGCCTTATTAAAAACGGTAGAAAAAATAGCAGCTAAAATAAAAAATGATATTAACGGAAAAATAACGCATGCTAAAGTCAAGATAGCTCTATTAGAGCACGGACATGATACAGTATGGGAAAGCTTGGTTTATTCCAAGTTAAAACAAGAAGAAGAAATAAAAAAAAAGAAATTTAATTAATTTTTTAATCCATTTTCCAAGCAATTTTTCTCGATTTATTAGAAGGAAATGTCTTGTATCGAATGGGCTTTACCATGAACTTTATCTTTTTTAATTTCCAACCATTATTAATGAAAGTAGATTTATAAATATACATCTTACCTTCTTGAATGTAAATGATGTACCGATATTCCCTCGTTTTTAAAATGATATTTAAATCAAATGATAAGGGCATTCCACGAACATTAGTACTGACAAGTTTCACGTTATCCAATTCCATTAATTTTTGAATTCTTTTAAGCACGGTACTTTCCAACCACCTGTTAAAAGTTAGTTCCCTACAATACTTCCTTCCCAAGTTTTTTAGCATGTTTTTTCCCTCCAATGATGATTAAAAATTTTTACTCCAAGTCCGAATTGAACCTGGATTTATAAAAAATAATAAAAATATTAAAAATCATTTTTTAAAATTCAAATCATTTTTCTAATTTTGAAAATTCAGATTTAGCAAGGATTTCAATGGAATTATCTACAATACCTTGAATACCCGCAGAGAATATCAATTCAATGGCATCCACTAATGAATAATGTTCTTTACCTTCAATATTCTCGCAAGCAATAGCAAATCCTAAATCATGTATTCTTCTAATCAATTCAGATTCCTTCTTGGGATTAGAACCCACCTTACAATCCATCAATTTTCTAATTAATTTCAAGGCTTTTTCCATGGTACCTGAAATTTCAATCAACATCTTCTTTTCTCATCCTCCTATTTTTAATTTTTAATAAGATAAACCTCATAATATCTATAATGATAACCAAAAGAAAACCCGCAAATACTCCTACAGAACAACCAAATAGGAATTCTAACATGGTACTTTTCCAATACTCCCAAGTTTTAAAAATAAAAAGAAAAACATGATTCATTTTTTACATTCCTCCCATTATTCTAACACGTCCAATAGATTAGTAATGACTATTTGAATTTCAAATACTCTATCAAGAATGCCCATTTCAAAACCAAAATCGTTAATATCCATGTCATTATCATTTTTTTCAATATATTCTAACCAAATATCTCCCATTTCATGTAATATGGAACGCAAGTTTTTTAACGGTTCTTTAATGGACTCCAAGAACCCATCTTGCTCTTTCCTAGATAATTCTGCAAAATTCGAAATGATTTTATAGTAGTGGTACATGATTTCATTTAACCCTTGAATTAGCAAGTTTTTTACCATTCCCTTTTACCCTCCTTTTTTTATAATAACCGTTTTGCGACACCTAGGACACTTGTAAACATACTCTATTTCGGTAAAGTTTTGAAAATCGACCGTATTACATCTCATCTTTATATATTCTAATTCCGCATTACAACCCGAACACTTCATTTTATTTAAACCTCTTTTTTTTCATAATTATCTAAAGCATATCTTTCAAAAATATCATCTTTTAAAACATTTAATTTACAAGCATTACACCAATATTCATCAATGCTTTCCCATGTATCGTTAGAACCGCACATTGGACATTTAAATCGTGATTCCCATTCCTTGTAAAATAAATCAAGTTGATTGAACAAGTGAAAAGCTAATTTTCTATAATCAAGCTTACCACTTGAAGTCCTAAAATTCATGTGCTTTACATAAT
>Ga0180301_10001605_pt1 | contig 17819 bp, 13 predicted proteins | sample GuaBasSediGuay16_FD_121797 | JGI IMG/M metagenome (GOLD analysis project Ga0180301, IMG submission 121797) | Subseafloor sediment microbial communities from Guaymas Basin, Gulf of California, Mexico - Guay16, Core 4569-2, 12-15 cm | ecosystem: Environmental > Aquatic > Marine > Hydrothermal... | reverse complement strand
GAAAGAGCTCAGGTTTGCCATCCGGGAAGGTGGCCGCACAGTAGGAGCCGGCGTCGTAAGCGAGATAATCGAATAGGGATGCATGATTCCGGATGGAGGAGGACGCGCTTTGATCCGGGTTCGCAAAGAGGGGAGTGAGGAGTTTGAGAATCATTGTCACATTGGCTTGCACGCAATGCAAACGCCGGAACTATACTACGACCAAGAACAAGCGGACAACTCCAGACAAGCTCGCATTCAAAAAATACTGTAGGTTTTGTCGAACACATACACTGCATAAGGAAACCAGGTAACTATTTGAGTTGTCGTATCAGTTTAGTCCTTTTGAAAAACAAACCCGGATGTTTTCAAAAACTTAAATTGTTACGCCTTGTCGAGTTGTTAAGTGATTGACTGTGATTCGACAACTCGACCATTCAACCGCTTCGACATAACGGCCTACCGGGTCAACCAAATGTTTATTTTCTCGGGGGCACAAAGGGCGACAGACCCGGTGATGGGCACAGTTTTTTGCTTTTGCAGGCCAGTAGCTCTAACGGCTAGAGCACCGGACTCCAAATCCGGGGGGTGTGGGTTCGAATCCCTCCTGGCCTGCCAATCTATATTCGTTAAGTGCCTAAAGTGAGCTGAAATGCCTAAAATGAGCTAAAGTTCAGGCCATAAAGAAACTGGAACTTAGTTCGCTTCGCTCACAATTGGAATAATGGAATGGTGAAAGATTGGGTTCAAGAGGATTTTATCCTGGTTCCGATGCTCTGCGTCGGAACCTCCTTTTTCTTGTACATCATTCCACTATTCCATCATTCCATTATTCCCTGAGCGAGTGTGCAATAGGGCTAATAAATATCTATGATGTCAATAGGTTATAGAAATTCCGAGACATTTGATTACTCGTTTCATTGCTTAGATTGGTTGATTGATTTTAGTGGTTTTTCACGAATCGAACCAATAAAATCAATTGATCGGTGTTTCACGTTGTAACTTTATTCGCTTTAGTTCACTTTAGGCAGTTTTGCAGGATAACTATGGGACGTATTAAGCGAAAAAGGCCAGCATCGACAAAGAAGAAAAGAAAAAGGGAGGCAGCGAAGGGTAATACGGGTCCACAGGGTTTGAAACCCGTCAAGGTTGAGACCTCGCTTGGATTAGAAGAGGTTGCTCCCGGGGGTTCGGTTGCGATAAAACCCGCCCGTCAGCGCCATCGCCCTGGCGAAACCGGCGGCAAGAGTGTTGCCAACGCGGTCAAGCCCTCAGGGAAAAAGTTTCAAATCGGCTTTTTGTCAAAGTCCGGTCAGTTCCTTCGAGAAGTTAAGATGGAGCTGAAAAAGGTCACCTGGCCATCTCGAAAAGAAACTGTTGCATCGACTGCCGTTGTTATAGTGCTGGTGATTATTGTTTCTGCGTTTCTTGGCCTTGTTGATGTGAGCCTGTCTGGGTTGATTCGGTTAATACTCCGTTGAGTCTTCAAAGGGGTTGGATTGTGGGTTTAAAAAAGTGGTATGTAGTTCATACTTACTCTGGATATGAAAACAAGGTAAAGACCGCTTTAGAAGAGCGGATTGCCTCCTCAGGTCATGCGGATAAATTTGGGAGGACTTTTATTCCCACCGAGCATGTGGTTGAATTAGTCAAAGGCAAGAGGAAGACTTCGTCGAGAAAGTTTTATCCGGGCTATATCCTCGTGCAGATGGAACTAACGCGGGATACGTGGCATATTGTGCAGAATACACCAAAAGTGACCGGATTTCTGGGTGGCCGAGACGCACCTGCACCGCTCACAGATGAGGAAGCCGAACAGATAATAAGCCAGGTAGAAGCCGGCAAATTGAAACCTCAGCCGAAGTTTTTGTTTGAACCAGGAGATGAAGTTCGTGTCATAGATGGACCTTTTACAAACTTTACAGGAACGGTAGAAGACGTGAATCCGGATAAAGGGAAAATCCGGGTACTGGTGAGCATTTTCGGTCGCCCCACCCCGGTGGAGTTGGAGTTCGTTCAGGTAACAAAGGTATAAGAGTAAATTTGAAATTGGAAACACTGTAAACGGTAACAGGAGTAAACTGCATGGCTAAGAAAATAATAGGTTCTATTAAGCTTCAGGTTCCGGCTGGACAAGCTAATCCTTCCCCACCGATTGGGCCGGCCCTTGGTCAGCATGGGGTTAATATTATGGAGTTCTGTAAGGCCTTTAATGCTAAAACTGCTGCCCAGGAGGGAATGATCATACCGGTAGTGATCACGGTTTATCAGGATAGATCTTTTTCGTTTGTCCTGAAAACCCCTCCTGCATCGGTTCTGCTGAAAAAAGCGGCCAAGGTTGCTAAGGGAGCGGCTGATCCCAAGAGGGAGAAGGTGGGAAAAGTGACACATGCACAGATTGAAGAGATTGCAAAAACGAAACTTGTGGATTTGAATGCCAACGATCTGATGAAAGCATGCAAGATCATAGAGGGCACAGCCCGCAGCATGGGGATCGAAGTGGTTTAATCTCAACGGGCTGTTTGGGCAACAGGCCGTCGAAAGGAGCTTCATAAATCACGATGGGAAAAAGAGGAAAGAAATACATTTCGGCTGCTAAGAAGATTAGCCCCGGGAAAAGCTATGACTTCGCAGAGGCGCTGAAATTGGCGATAGAGACGTCTTATGTGAAATTTACTGAAACAGTTGATGTGGCGGTTCGTTTAGGGGTAGACCCCCGGCATGCGGACCAGATGGTCCGAGGCTCGGTGTTATTGCCGAACGGAACGGGCAAAGAGGTCAGGGTGCTGGTATTTGCAAAGGGTGAGAAGGAAAAAGAGGCCAAGGAAGCAGGCGCAGATTTTGTTGGAAATGATGATCTTGTCGAGAAGATAAAAGGCGGCTGGTTGGGGTTTGACAAGGCTGTTGCCACACCGGACGTAATGAGTGCAGTCGGACGTATCGGCAAGATCCTTGGGCCGAGAGGGCTTATGCCGAATGCCAAGAGCGGCACGGTTACCTTTGATGTAGCTCGTGCGGTTAGAGAGCTGAAAGGAGGTAAGATCGATTTCAGAGTGGAGCGTGGTGGAATTGTTCACGCCCCTGTGGGAAAGGTCTCGTTCGGAGTGGATAAACTCTTGGGGAATGTAGCGGCGTTTTTTGAGACTATTATGCGTCTAAAACCGGCAAGCAGTAAAGGTACATATCTAAAAAGTATCACCATTTCAACGACCATGGGTCCTGGCATCAAGGTAGATCCTGCCTATGTAAAGACTATTCTGAAATAAGAATGACGGCTTGGTAAATCCTGCTCGTGCAGGACCTGCGTTGCGTTCCATCCTCCCCCGGCTTTCACGGGAGTAGGGGCGATTCATGAATCACCCATGCAAATGAGGGGAAAAGGGTTGTGCAAAGGTCTTCTTGCGGGTCCATCAGAGTAGGTTTTGTTTTGGCGCCGGGCTCACATAGACAAAACACCTGTCAAAGGCTGCAGGTACACCTCGGATTTTTCTGCCTTGCTGATAGACAGCGGCTGAACGCTGACTGCATTAGAGAGGAGGGGTAACGAAGTTTGAGACAAGCGGAAAAGGAAAAGTTGGTCAAGGCTCTCCATGAAAAGTTTTCAAAAGCTAAAACCGTAATCCTTACGGATTTTAGGGGGCTGAATACGCCCGCCCTGAATAACTTGCGGAATCAACTCAGGGAATCTTCTCTCGAATACCAGGTGGTAAAAAACACACTTCTGCTGAGAGCGTCTGAGGGAACGGACATGATGCTTTTGAAAAAACATTTTTCCGGACCCTCTGCTGTGGCCATCAGTTACGATGATCTGGTTGCTCCTGCCAAGATTGTTACGAAGTTTAGCGAAGAGAATACAGCACTGGAGATCAAGGCGGGGATAGTAGATGGCAAAGCAATCGATTTGGAAGGAATTAACCGGCTTGCCAAGCTCCCGTCGCGCGATACCCTGATAGCACAGCTGCTTTCGGTGCTGAACGGCCCGCTGAGATCCCTGGTTGAGGTTTTGAAGGGCGTGCCAAGGGACTTTCTATCTGTCTTGCAGGCCATCAAGGGAAAAAAGCAGCCTGAGTAAAACAATGAAAAACGAATTAACAAGGAGGAATATCTAATGGCTAAGGTTAGCAAAGAAGATGTCATAGAATTTATTTCCAATATGTCGGTACTGGAACTTTCTGAGTTTGTTAAGGACTTAGAAGACAAATTCGGGGTGTCCGCCGCTGCCCCGGTGGCCATGTTTGCACCAGGTGAGCAGGCTGGAGCCAAGCCTGAAGAGGAGGAGAAAACCGAATTTGATGTAATTTTGAGCGCAGTGGGTGACAAGAAGATTCAGGTTATCAAGGCGGTCAGGGCAATTACCGGCCTCGGTTTGAAGGAAGCCAAGGCAGTTGCAGATGAGGCTCCTCGAGCAGTCAAGGAAGGGGTTTCAAAAGACGAAGCTGAAGAGATTAAAAAGCAGCTTGAAGAAGCTGGTGCCACTGTTGAAATCAAATAATACCGGTAGACTAAGCGGGCTGAAAGAGCTGAAGTGTTGCATTTTGTTCTTTTAGCTTTCTGCACTCGAAGCGAGTGAGCTGGGAGTCAAAGTGCCGGACATGCGCGAAAATCAAAGTCTATTAACGAACAACAAACATGGAGATCGTATGGGAGAAAGATTTCTGGCAAACAAGCGGATAAGAAAAAGTTTCAGCAAGATTCCACAGATTATGCCCTTTCCGAATTTGATTGAAATACAAAAGAATTCTTATGCCCGCTTTTTGCAGCGGGATGTTGCCCCGGGCAAGCGAGAGAACATAGGTCTCCAGGGGGCCTTTAACAGTGTTTTTCCGATACGCGACTTTACGGGAAGCGCTTCTTTGGAATTTGTCTCTTACCGCCTTGGAGAGGTCAAGTATGATGAAAATGAATGTCTCCATAAAGGGATGACATATGACGTACCTATGTATATCACTGTGCGCCTGGTCATCTACGATACTGACAGCGAAACGGGGGTACAGAATATTCGAGACATCAAGGAACAGGAGATCTATTTCGGTACCATTCCGCTCATGACAGAGAGAGGGACATTCATCATTAATGGTACCGAGCGGGTTGTGGTGAGCCAGCTACACAGATCACCTGGGGTGTTTTTTGATCACGACAAGGGCAAGACACATTCAAGCGGCAAGGTCCTTTACTCGGCCAGGATTATTCCGGCACGTGGGTCCTGGATCGATCTCGAAATTGATGCAAAGGATTTTGTTTATGCCCGCATTGATAGGCGTCGCAAGTTTCCAGTCACCTTGCTTCTCAAGGCTTTCGGGTACTCTGGAGAAGATATCTTGACCTGCTTCTACCAAACTGAGCAGATTTTCATAGAGGGGAAACGTCTTTATAGAAGTCTTGATAAGGAGATTCTCCGGGGACAGTCTGTATCAGTGGCTGTCAGACACCCACAAAGCGGAGATATCATTGCCAAAAAAGGGCAACGTTTTACAAAAAAGGTTCTTCGGCAACTCCGGGAGGCTGGGGTACAGCGGATACCTATCACATTTGAAGATATTAAAGATAGGATCCTGGCCCGCACCCTGGTTCATCCAGAGACTGGCGAAGTGGTAGCCATGTACAATGAGGTGTTGGATGAAAGCCTTTTCGAAAGGATTTTGGCTGCTAATATAACTGCCCTTGAGTTGGTCTACATTGATAGTGCAACAACGAGTGATTCTATTCGAAAGACCTTGCTGCTTGACAAGGTAGAGACGCAAGACGAGGCGCTTCTTGAGCTTTACAGACGGCTTCGGCCAAGCACTCCCCCCACGGTGGAAGTTGCACGGGAGCTGTGCCATCAACTCTTTTTCAGTCCTTTCAGTTATGACCTTTCGCCGGGGGGCCGTTTGAAGATGAATAGCCGGCTCGGCCAAAATGTGCCGAGTGATGTGCGGACTCTTGTGAAGGAGGATCTTCTGTATACCACAAAAACCCTTGTTGATTTGAAAGACAGGCAGGGTCCTGCAGACGATATCGACCACCTTGGAAATCGCCGGGTCCGAGCCGTGGGAGAACTCCTCGAAAACCAATACCGCATAGGACTCGTAAGAATGGAGCGCGCCATTAAGGAGCGGATGAGCCTGCAAGAGATCGAGGCGCTGATGCCTTATGACCTGATTAATTCCAAACCCGTTACTGCTGTGGTCAGAGAGTTCTTTGGCACAAGCCAGCTTTCCCAGTTTATGGACCAGACCAACCCACTTTCGGAAGTTACCCATAAACGACGGTTAAGCGCATTGGGACCAGGTGGACTGACAAGAGAACGTGCCGGTTTTGAGGTCAGAGATGTGCACCCTACGCATTACGGTCGGATTTGTCCCATAGAGACTCCAGAAGGGCCGAACATTGGGCTGATTGTTTCATTGAGCACATTTGCCCGTGTGAATAAGTTTGGGTTTATTGAGACACCTTACAGGGTGGTGGAAAACGGCCGGGCTACCGACAGGGTGAAATTTATGAGTGCGCTGGAAGAAAAAGACCATCCGATTGCTCAAGCAAATGCCTTATTGGACGAGAGTGGGCGATTTGTTAATCCTTTCATTTCAGCGCGTGTTGGCGGCGAATTCGTGATGGCGAAGCGAGAGGAAATCGAGCTCATGGATGTTTCTCCTAATCAGCTCGTAAGCGTGTCGGCATCACTCATTCCCTTTCTGGAAAACGACGATGCCAACAGGGCGCTTATGGGATCAAACATGCAACGGCAGGCTGTGCCCTTGCTGGTAAGTAGTGCTCCCCTTGTCGGTACAGGCTTAGAAGGAATAGTGGCCAGAGATTCGGGGGTAACTGTTGTAGCTGAATGCGATGGCGAGGTGGTGGACGTAGATGCTACTCGCATTGTAGTAAAACACACGAGAGACGGTAGTCAAAACGGCAAGCAGGTCAAGATCTATAGCCTGAAAAAATTTACTCGTTCCAACCAGAACACCTGTTTCAACCAGCGGCCCATTGTCAGAAAAGGGGAGCATATTAAGGCTGGCGAGGTGATTGCCGATGGCCCGGCCACAGAGGGTGGAGAACTTGCCCTGGGAAAGAACGTGATGGTTGCCTTCATGCCATGGGGCGGATACAACTTTGAGGACGCTATCCTGGTAAGTGAACGCCTGGTAAGGGATGGAGTCTTCACCTCGGTTCACATTGAAGAATTTGAAGCTGTGGCCCGCGATACCAAATTGGGCCAAGAAGAAATTACCCGTGACATTCCTAATGTGGGGGAAGATGTCTTAAAGGACCTGGATGAAAGCGGTATTATCCGGCTCGGTGCGAAGGTCAAACCGGGAGACATTCTGGTAGGCAAGATTACTCCTAAGGGCGAGACCCAGCTATCTCCTGAGGAAAAACTGCTCAGGGCTATTTTTGGCGAAAAGGCCGGTGATGTGAAAGATTCTTCACTTCGTGTACCCCCGGGAATAAGCGGTACCGTCATTGATGCCAAGGTTTTTTCCAGAAGGGGTGTGGAAAAGGATAAACGCGCCTTAGCCATTGAGAGGCAGGAGATCGAGGCCCTTGAGAAAGACAGGGATGATGAACTGGCCATCATTGAGCAGGTCGCCCTTGAAACCCTCACAGAGTTGCTGGCGGGCAAGACCAGTGCAGCTCCTCTTAAGAAGGGGAAGGTCTCCCTTGTCAAAAAAGGGAAAGAAATCTCTTCAGAAGCCCTTTCTAAGATGAGTATATCCGACATGGCTTCGATAGAACTGAAGGATGCCGATGTTGCCGCTCGGGTGAGGGAAATCGTTCAGCGCTACCGGGAGCAGCGCGATGAGGTACGCGAGCGTTTTGAGCGACGGTTGAGCCGGTATAAAGGTGGGGATGAGCTCCTGCCCGGCATTATCAAGATGGTTAAGGTCTATGTGGCCGTGAAACGAAACCTGTCTGTTGGTGACAAGATGGCCGGCAGGCACGGGAACAAAGGAGTGGTCTCCTGCATACTGCCGCAGGAAGATATGCCTTATTTTGAAGACGGAACCCCTGTAGACATGGTATTGAACCCGCTGGGCGTGCCGTCCAGGATGAATGTGGGACAGGTTCTGGAGACTCACTTAGGATGGGCCGCGAAAGGACTGGCTGATCAGATCAACGAACTGATCCGCGCCGAAAATCGCGAGGCGTTAAGGACGAGGTTAAAAGCAATTTTTTCTTCGGCTTCCGAGAAGGCCGAGATTGACAGCTTAGATGAGAAAGAACTATTGGCCTTTGCCAGGCGTTATCGGGACGGGATGTATGTGGCTACTCCGGTTTTTGACGGAGCCAAAGAGTCCGCAATTAAGGACTTGTTAGGGAGCGCTGGCTATCCTCTTCGGGGGCAGGTCACACTTTATGACGGCCGTACAGGTGAACCATTTGCCCAAAATGTGACAGTCGGTATCATGTACATGTTAAAACTGCACCACCTGGTCGATGACAAGATACATGCCCGCTCTATTGGCCCTTACTCGCTTGTAACTCAGCAGCCACTGGGCGGAAAAGCGCAGTTCGGCGGACAGCGATTGGGGGAAATGGAGGTCTGGGCAATAGAGGCTTATGGCGCCGCCTATGCTCTTCAGGAGTTCTTAACGGTCAAGTCGGACGATATGGCCGGCAGGACGCGTATGTATGAAAAGATTGTCAAAGGAGAGAATGTGCTCGAGGCCGGCATGCCCGAGTCGTTTAATGTGTTGGTCAAGGAGCTGCAGGCATTAGGCCTCGATATCGAGCTTCTTGAAAACAAAAAGGAAGCTTAGTAAAGGAGAGTGCCATTGGAAGAACTATACAGCTTTTTTGCAAAGCCGAAAGACCCTTTGAATTACACTGCGGTCAGGATCTCTCTGGCATCCCCTGAAAAGATCCGGGAATGGTCTCATGGAGAGATCAAAAAGCCGGAAACTATTAACTATCGGACATTTAAACCTGAACGGGACGGGCTTTTCTGTGCCAGGATATTTGGCCCTACGAAGGATTATGAATGCAACTGCGGTAAGTATAAGAGGATGAAGCACCGTGGGGTCGTGTGTGAAAAATGCGGGGTCGAGGTTATTCAGTCCAAGGTGCGCCGGGAACGAATGGGTCACATTGAACTGGCCAGCCCGATTGCCCACATATGGTTTCTGAGAAGCCTGCCCAGCAAGATAGGAAACCTCCTGGAGCTGACTATGAAGGAGTTGGAGAAAGTGCTCTATTTTGACTCCTATATTGTCATTGATCCGGGCGATACGGGTCTCGCCCCGCGTCAGCTCCTTTCAGACGAAAGGTACAGGGAGGTTGTAGAAAAATATGGGGACAGGTTCAAGGCTGGTATCGGCGCTGAAGCCATCAAGGTTCTTCTTGAAAATCTCGATCTGGATGAAGAATTTAAGAGGTTGCGAGCTGCAATCCTGGCCACAGGCTCTGATGCCAAGCGTAAGAAGCTGTCCAAGCAACTTAGGATCGTTGAGGCATTTCGGCACTCACGTAATCGTCCTGAATGGATGATCATGGATGTGATCCCTGTTTTGCCGCCCGATTTAAGGCCTCTTGTACCCCTGGAGGGGGGGCGATTTGCAACATCTGACCTAAATGATCTGTATCGAAGAGTAATTAATCGTAACAACCGGTTGAAGCGACTTCTGGAACTGCGTGCCCCCGACATTATCATACGGAATGAAAAGAGGATGCTGCAGGAGGCTGCAGACGTTCTCTTTGACAATGGCCGCCACGGTCGGGTTGTGACAGGACAGAACGGGCGGCCGCTGAAATCGTTGAGCGATGCCTTGAGAGGTAAACAGGGGCGCTTCCGCCAAAATCTACTGGGCAAGCGAGTTGACTATTCAGGGCGCAGCGTAATCGTCATAGGGCCGAACTTGCGTCTTCACCAGTGCGGTTTGCCCAAGAAGATGGCCTTGGAGCTCTTCAAACCGTTTGTCTTTTACAGGCTCGAACAAAAAGGCCTGGTCAGCACCGTCAAGAGCGCCAAGAAGCTGGTGGAGCGGGAGACTCCTGAAGTTTGGGACACTCTGGATGAAGTGGTCAAAGAATATCCTGTGATCCTCAACCGTGCTCCGACATTGCATCGTCTTGGGATGCAGGCATTCGAGCCGATCCTGATAGAGGGCAAAGCGATTCAGCTTCACCCATTGGTTTGTACTGCTTTTAATGCTGATTTCGATGGAGATCAAATGGCGGTCCATGTGCCCCTTTCAATAGAGGCACAAATTGAATCCCGCGTGCTGATGCTGTCATCGAACAACATCCTATCTCCTGCCCATGGTGATCCTATTATTGTACCAACGCAGGATATAGTGCTGGGTATATACTACATGACGCGATCAGTTTCTGGTGTGAAGGGAGAGGGCAAGATATTTGCCAACCCGGATGAGGCTCGCTCAGCTTACGATGCGGGCGAGGTGGACCTTCACGCCAAGATCGTGGTTCGCCTATCCGGAGAACGGGTGAAAACCACTGTGGGGCGTATTATTCTGAGAGAAATACTCCCTCATGACCCAATAGTGCATCTGGCTCATATAATGCTCCCCTCGGAGGAGGAAGCCACAGCGACCCTTGCTCAGTTGAAGGAAGGTGAAGATTTCACTCGGCTGGCGGATCGTATCTCAAATGAGATGGATCGGACTCGTGCCAGAGACCTCGGGTTTGTCCAGAAGAGGGTACTTGAACAAGGATATGGTGTTAGCCCGCTGGATGCAGAGAAAATCTTCGCTCTCGAGGAGGGCGAGATTAGTCATGTTATCAAGGGTAACGGGAATTATCATATATTCAAAGTGCTGGCGAAGAGATTGGGAATTCCTTTTGAACTGATCAATAAGGTCATGAATAAAAAGTCTTTGGGTCAATTGATCAACTACTGTTATCGAACCCTGGGTGGCAAGGCTACCGTTATCCTCGCAGATCGTTTGAAGGACATCGGCTATGAGTATGCCATGAAAGCGGGAGTTTCCATATGCGTAGATGACATGGTCATTCCTCAAAAGAAGTGGGATGTTATCAGCAAAGCTGAACAAGAAGTAGCTGAGATCAACGCGCAGTATACCGAAGGCTTGATAACGCGAGGTGAGAAATATAATAAAGTGGTCGACATTTGGGCGAAAGCTACCACTGATGTGGCGAATGAAATGATGAAGGAGATGAAGGCCTCACCTATTGTTGACAGAAAAGGAAGGCCGCTGTTGGGCAGGGATGGAAAGCCGAGCAAAGAAGAGGGTTTCAATCCTATCTATATGATGGCGGATTCAGGCGCACGGGGTAGTAAAGACCAGATGCGGCAATTGGCGGGTATGCGCGGGCTGATGGCCAAGCCGTCTGGCGAGATTATTGAGACACCGATTACTGCCAATTTTCGCGAGGGTCTCACGGTGCTTCAATACTTCAGTTCCACCCACGGGGCCAGAAAGGGCCTTGCTGACACTGCATTGAAGACGGCCAACTCGGGATACCTGACGCGTCGGCTTGTCGATGTTGCTCAGGATTGTGTAATCTCAGAAGAAGATTGCGGTACTCTCAAGGGGATTGAAGTGGAACCTCTTGTTGAAGGCGGTGAGATCATCCAAAAGGTGGGCGAACGTGTGCTGGGACGTGTGGCCCTCGAGGATATTAAAGATCCGTATACAGATGAGGTGATTGTACGTGCCAATGAAGAAATTGACGAGGACAAAGTGGCCAGGATAGATAAAGCGGGTGTCACTAAGGTGAAAATCCGTTCGGTGCTCACATGTCGTGCTCGCGGTGGAGCGTGTTCTAAATGCTACGGACGTGATTTGGCCTATGGAAAGCCGGTGGAGGTTGGAACCCCTATTGGTATCCTGGCAGCCCAATCTATCGGAGAGCCCGGAACGCAGCTCACTATGCGAACGTTTCACATCGGCGGTACAGCTCGCCGTGCTGCGGAGCAGGCTGATTTTAGGGCAACCAGCGAGGGTTTCATAAAATGTATAGACCTCAATACGGTGAAAAACAGTGCAGGTGAATATATCGTGATGAATCGCAAAGGTGGAGAATTTGCCATTGTGGGAGAAGATGGCCGAGAAAGAGAACGATATCCTGTCATATATGGAGCCCATTTTCAGGTGGCTGACGGTCAAAAGGTAAAGCCCGGAGATCTGCTGGTAACGTGGGATCCTTACACTACGCCAATCCTCACTGAGGTAAGCGGTAGGGTGAAGTTCGGAGATATCATTGCAGGAAAAACCATGAAGGAAAAGGTAGATCCCGTGACGGGCAAGGCGAGCCAGGTACTTGTGGAATACAAGGACATTGATGTCCGACCAAGGATATCCATCAAGGACAAGGAGAACAAGACCGCCATCCTTCCGGGAGGCCGTGCTGCTCGATATTTCCTCCCCGTCGGAGCTATTCTCATGGTCTCTGAGGGAGACGAGGTCGTTGCAGGGGACGTGATTGCCAAGGTCCCAAGGGAGACGACCAAGACGAAAGATATCACAGGGGGCCTCCCCCGTGTGGCAGAGCTGTTTGAGTGTAGAAAACCGAAGGAAGCTGCTGTGCTAACCGAAATTGATGGTTATGTGAGCATTTCAAAAGGTGCGAAGGGCAAGCAGAAGGTTACCATAGTTCCACCGGATGTGGGTGCGAAAAAGGAATATCTGATCCCCAGAGGAAGACATCTCAACGTCGTGGAAGGCGATTTCTTGAGGGCAGGAGAGCCGTTGACGGGAACGGCAGCCAATCCGCACGATATCTTAAATATTCGAGGAGAACTTGCCCTGGCCCGGTATCTTGTAGATCAGGTTCAGGAGGTTTATCGGCTTCAGGGGGTCAGAATAAATGACAAACATATCGAGGTCATTGTGCGGCAGATGTTGGGTCGAGTGAAAATTGTTGATGTTGGAGACACAGACTTTGTTTTGGAAGAACATGTGGCAAAGGACCGCTTTGAGGATGTCAACCGAGAAGTAGTGGCAAAAGGCGGCAAACCCGCTTCGGCCAAACCTGTTCTCCTGGGGATTACGAAGGCATCGCTGAGTACCGAGAGCTTTATTTCAGCAGCGTCATTTCAAGAGACAACCAAGGTATTGGCAGATGCAAGTATAGCCAGCAAGGTAGATCACCTGAAGGGCCTGAAAGAGAATGTGATCATGGGCAGGATTGTGCCGGCCGGTACCGGTATGGCCCGATACCGAAAGGCGCCGGTGGTGTTAAAGATAGCGGGAGAAGGAGACAAAGAGAAGTCCGAATCTGCCGAGGTGATCTCAGATGCCGGGGCTCAGGAGGCGGCTCAGGCTTAAAATGTAAAAAAACCTTGACGTAGCTATTTTCATCGGATATAAAACAAAGTTTTGTGATTGTTGGGAGCGCGCCCCCTTTTTGGGGGCGTTGCTTTGATGGAAATAGAAGGACAATATTATGCCTACAATCAATCAGCTTGTCAGAAAAGGGAGAGAGCGTATCAAGAAGAAGTCCAATACCCCCGCTTTAATGGAGAGTCCTCAAAAGAGGGGAGTATGTACGCGTGTCTATACCACAACCCCTAAGAAGCCGAACTCAGCATTGAGAAAGGTGGCGAGGGTGCGACTAACTAACGGAATTGAGGTTAGCGCATACATCCCCGGCATGGGACACAACCTGCAGGAGCATTCAGTAGTGCTTGTTCGAGGCGGGCGCGTCAAGGACCTGCCGGGCATCCGCTACCACGTGGTGCGGGGAACGCTTGATTCAATTGGTGTGCAAGACCGCAAACAGGGACGATCAAAGTACGGTGCGAAGAAACCAAAGTAAACCGAGAATCGAGGCCAGTCCGGTTAAGAGCTTGTTTATGTCTTTATGTTGTGCGATAAGCGGAATGAGCAGCGATTGTCGGTGTAGAGTTGACGGATAACGATATCAGGGGAGGCTCAAGTGCCAAGAAAAGGAGAAGTGCCGAAACGGGATGTTTCACCCGATCCAAAATATAAGAGCAGGCTTGTTCAAAAATTCATCAACGGCATGATGAAAGAAGGCAAAAAGAGTGTCGCGGAAAGAATAATGTATGATGCCTTTGATATTATCGAAAAGACAACCAAACAGTCTCCTCTTAAAGTGTTTGAACAAGCCATGGAGCATGCCAAGCCGCGCGTCGAGGTTAAGTCTCGCCGCGTGGGGGGGTCTACCTACCAGGTCCCCGTAGAGGTTCGGCGCAGCCGGCAGGTAGCCCTTGGGATCAGGTGGCTTATCACATTCGCACGGAAGCGCTCGGAAAAGACCATGGCTGAAAGATTGGCGCGGGAGTTGATGGATGCCGCCAGCCGGCGCGGAGCCACCATCAAAAAACGGGAAGAGACTCACAGAATGGCGGAGGCTAACAAGGCGTTTGCGCACTATAGATGGTAAAAGCTTTTTGGATACGGCAACAGAGCCATGGGTTGTCATCCTGTCACCTGGAATCCATGATCAGGACTCATATTATCAGGTTTGGATAGACGCTCGTCTTTGTCAGAGCGGTCAACAAGATGTTTTCAAAAACGTAGATTGTCACTAAGAATATAAAACATGGCACGATCGTTTCCATTATCAAAATCAAGAAATATCGGCATCATGGCCCATATCGATGCCGGCAAAACCACGACTACTGAGAGGATCCTGTATTATACAGGTGTATCCCACAAGATGGGTGAGGTGGATCAAGGTTCTGCGATCATGGACTGGATGGAACAGGAGCAGGAAAGGGGCATCACGATAACCTCGGCCGCCACGACCTGTTTCTGGAAGGAACACCGCATCAATATCATTGATACCCCCGGCCATGTTGACTTTACTGTTGAAGTCGAACGGTGTTTGAGGGTGTTAGATGGAGTTATTGCCGTGTTTTGTGCAGTCGGCGGCGTGGAACCACAATCGGAGACAGTCTGGAGGCAGGCTGACCGGTATAAAGTTCCCCGGATTGCCTTTGTCAATAAAATGGATAGAGTCGGGGCGGATCTGGATAATTGTGTAAGGATGTTGCGTACCAGGCTGAAAGCTCAACCTGTCGTGCTTCAGATGCCCATAGGACGGGAAGAAGATTTTGCTGGTGTTATTGACCTGATTTCTATGAGGGCGATCATTTATGGTGAGTCGACACTCGGGGCCCGTTTCGAAGAAACTGATATTCCCCCATCCCTTGAGAAGGAAGCTCAAAAACGACGGTTGGAGCTTGTGGAATCGATGGCAGATGTTGACGAGTCGATAATGGAACATTACATTGAAGGACTCCCTGTTCCGCCTGAGGTACTTATCAAAGCAATCCGTCAGGCAACCCTGTCGATGGAGCGCGTGCCGGTTTTGTGCGGTTCGGCTTTTAAAAACAAGGGAGTTCAGCCACTTCTGGACGGTGTGATCAGGTACCTGCCATCTCCGATGGATATTCCTCCTGTTTGTGGCCTGGACTTAGAAGGAAAAAAAGTGGTACGCCCGCCGAATGACAGCGCCCCGTTTTCAGCGCTTGCTTTTAAGTTGATGACGGATCCTTATGTCGGCCACTTAACTTTTTTGCGCATATATTCTGGTTCCCTGACCTCCGGCGCCAGCGTCTATAATGCCGGGAAGGGAATAAAGGAAAAGGTCGGAAGACTCGTAAAGATGCATGCAGACAAACGAGAGGAAATCAAGGAGGTCTATGCCGGGGACATCGTGGCGGTCACAGGCTTGAGAAACACCGGTACCGGCGACACACTATGCGAGCCGAGCAATCCGATCTTGTTAGAATCAATGACGCTTCCAAAGCCGGTGATGTCAATCGCAATTGAGCCCAAGAGTAAGGGCGATGTTCAGAAACTGGGCACCGCACTCGGTAAGATTGCCAGAGAGGATCCATCGTTTCAGGTCTCATTTGACGAAGAAACTGCGCAGACATTGATTTCAGGCATGGGGGAGCTGCATCTTGAGATCATAGTGGACCGGCTTGTGAGGGAGTTCAAGGTTGCTGCTGCAGTCGGCAAACCGCAAGTCGCCTATCGGGAAACCGTCACCTGCAGTTCGGAGGCAGAAGGAAAGTTCGTCCGCCAATCGGGTGGTCGTGGACAGTATGGTCATGTAAAGCTTCGTGTCGAACCTGCCGAGCCGGGGCAGGGGATTCTCTTTACGAGCGCGATTGTCGGGGGGGCAGTGCCTAAGGAGTACATACCTGCTGTTAAGAAAGGCATCCAAGAAGCTGCCGAGACAGGTGTTCTTGGCGGTTATCCAATGGTGGATGTCAAGGTTACTCTCCTTGACGGCTCCTACCACGAGGTTGACTCTTCCGAAAGGGCCTTTCAGATCGCGGCCTCGATGGGATTCAAGTCGGCTGTTAGAAAAGCTAAGCCAATCTTTTTAGAGCCTCTTATGGTCATGGAGGTCGTGGCTCCGGAAAGTTTTATTGGAGATGTAATTAGTGACTTGAATGGGCGGCGCGCCAGAATTCGGGGTTTAGAGAGTCGCAATGGCGTGCGCATGGTTAATGCTCAGGTTCCCCTGGCCGAGACTTTTGGTTATGCCACACACCTCAGATCCATGACGCAGGGGAGGGCAACTTATACGATGCAGTTTTGTCGTTATGAACATGTTCCGCAATCGATTGCGGAAGCAATCAAGGAAAAAAGAGGTTAAAGCTCTTTTTCTCTTTGGTAAGAATCATTTTTTCCGTGCAGGGAGGGAGATAAGATGGCTAAGAAGAAGTTTGAGCGGGTGAAGCCGCATTTGAATGTGGGGACGATTGGGCACATTGATCATGGTAAGACTACGTTGACTTCGGCGATAACGAAGCATTTAGCCCAGAAGGGGTATGCGGATTATGTTCCGTTTGACGAGATAGACAAGGCGCCTGAGGAGAGGGAGCGTGGGATCACTATTGCGACTGCGCATGTGGAGTATGAGACGGCGAAGCGGCATTATGCGCATGTGGATTGTCCTGGTCATGCTGACTATATAAAGAACATGATCACTGGTGCTGCGCAGATGGATGGAGCGATACTGGTAGTGGGTGCTGATGATGGTCCTATGCCTCAGACGCGTGAGCATATATTGTTAGCGCGTCAGGTGGGAGTGCCGGCGATAGTGGTATTTTTAAACAAGGTGGACTTAGTGGATGATGAGGAGTTGATAGACTTAGTTGAGTTGGAGTTACGGGAGCTTTTGACCAAGTATGGTTTTCCTGGTGACGATACACCGATTATTCGTGGCAGTGCTTTGAAGGCGTTGGAGAGTGATGATTCTGGCAGTGAGGAAGTTAAGCCGATATTTGAGTTAATGGATGCGATTGACGAGTTTATTCCGGAGCCTGTGCGTGAGGTGGACAAGCCGTTTTTGATGCCGATAGAGGATGTATTCAGTATATCTGGCAGGGGGACGGTGGTAACTGGTCGAGTTGAGCGTGGTATAGTTCGAGTGGGTGATGAGGTGGAGATTGTAGGGATTCGTCCGACCCAGAAGACGGTATGTACTGGTGTTGAGATGTTTCGCAAGGTACTGGATGAGGGTCGAGCTGGTGACAACATTGGGGTATTGTTAAGGGGGACGAAGCGAGATGAGGTTGAGCGAGGGCAGGTAGTGGCGAAGCCTGGGAGCATTACGCCGCACATGAAGTTTCGTGCCAAGACGTATATATTGACTAAGGAGGAGGGTGGTCGTCACACGCCGTTTTTCAATGGGTATCGGCCGCAGTTTTATTTCAGGACGACGGATGTAACCGGTGTGGTGACGTTGCCTGAGGGTACGGAGATGGTAATGCCTGGTGACAATGTAGACATAGAGGCGGAGTTGATTACGCCGATAGCGATGGAGAAAGAGCTCAGGTTTGCCATCCGGGAAGGTGGCCGCACAGTAGGAGCCGGCGTCGTAAGCGAGATAATCGAATAGGGATGCATGATTCCGGATGGAGGAGGACGCGCTTTGATCCGGGTTCG
>Ga0180301_10001604_pt1 | contig 17825 bp, 32 predicted proteins | sample GuaBasSediGuay16_FD_121797 | JGI IMG/M metagenome (GOLD analysis project Ga0180301, IMG submission 121797) | Subseafloor sediment microbial communities from Guaymas Basin, Gulf of California, Mexico - Guay16, Core 4569-2, 12-15 cm | ecosystem: Environmental > Aquatic > Marine > Hydrothermal... | reverse complement strand
ATATACACTTATGAATTTAATAAAATTCTTGAAGTTTCCGTTTATATTTTAATACGAAACACAATTTATTACATTTTCCAGCAGGACAATTCTCACATACTCTACGTATAAATTCATGTAAATCTTGCCACTTAATAGAAATCACTCTTTCCACCCTCTTATACTCACTAAATGGTAGCGGGAGGTGGATTTGAACCACCGGTTTCTGGCTTATGAGGCCAGTGGAATCTCCTGACTATCCTACCCCGCTGGATCTTCGCTATACATTCTCCATAAAAGAGCTGATCCTCTACCTTTCGTGAGATCGTTAAACCCTACTTTGCGATAGTACTCTTTAACAACAATCGCTCCACATCGAGGACATTCTTCACGAAAAGTAACAGGCCCTTTTACAAACCCTTTTCTCAAATAAAAGGTTTTTCCACACCTATTGCAGTGGAACATTTCTTTCGCCATCTCTATTCCTCCTCAATATAATTTGATTTTTCAAGTCGTCTTAAATACTTCTTTAGGATCCCTGCCACATACTCATAGTTCTTGAACTCAAGATACTTTGGGACTGGCATCGATAATTCCATTTCAATGGGATTTCCATTTATAAAAACCCATGTTCCAGACGGAGGTGACGCAATACCGTATTTGAGTTGAGCTTGTTCTCTGTACTCGTAAGTTTGGTATGATCCGATGGTGAACCACTTAATCCCATTCGGGCCTCCCCATCTAAACCTCACTGAAGAAAACCAATGAAAGTGTCCTGTAATGATAGCATCCACTTTTTCCTTACTTGATAAGATGAAGTCTTTCGCGTCATTGATCATTGAATACGAAATTGGATAATACTTCGATCCACTCCCAAATCCATGCATACATAACAATTTAAACGGTTTCTTTGTCGCTCCGATATTAATAATCGCTTTCACCGAGTCGTAGTAGATGTTGTAATCATACTCACGACTCCACCCGCGTAATTCTTTGTGTAAATCTATCGCTAAATTCACATGTCGTGTTTTATCGTGATGCCCCTTAATCAAATGGACGTCTAATGGAACTTTTGAATATTTACGTATTTCACCTATTAACCTCAAGAAGAGTTCAGTGGCGACAGACACCTGCCAGTGCCCTCTCCCTACAATATTATCTAATTCTTGTCCCGGGTATATGCTCGTTCCAGCGACTACATCTCCAAGAGAAATCAGAATAATCTTATCTGGTTTCTCCGCTCGTAGAATTTTAATGAAGTTACTGTTCATTTTTTGCCATAACCGTAGTCTGAACCCCTCATCTCCTATGTGGAGGTCTCCAAATACTAACGTGAGTACTTTATTGGTCGTTTTTCTCATTAATCTCACCATTATACGATTTAAGCATATATATGACTTCACTAAATGCGTTCGTTCTCCCATTTAAGTAGTATATATAGTGCATATCGTAGTGTGCATCTAAGTGCTTAATCCAGTCCGTATCCTTATTAAGTATCTCTTCAACTTTTTTAATGATCTCGGTGAGATCGATAGTCGATGTTCTCTTATTAATGTTCAATCCCAAATCTGACACCTTCAGTTTTTTAATTTTATAGCATTTCTTACATCTTTTGTAACAATGCACGACGTGTCGAGTGTATTCGCTCCCATCCGAACACAAAACAGGCTTTCCAAACCTAAAACGGGATTCATCTTCCCATTCGTGGTTACAAAAGAGCTTTCTCAAGAACGACTTTAACCTTCTAATTTTAGATGTCTTCATTATTATCACTCTTCTTAACTTTTTCTAAATAATACTTTCTATTATATTCATCATAATATTTCTTATGTTCTTTTCTATATTTTGAAAAGCACTCCTTACACCAACACGTGAGTCCATCTCTCTTATATTTATCTTTAAAAAACATGTCAATAGTCTTTACTTCTTTACATTTAGTACATATTTTAAAAATTCTATCCATTCAAACTCACTATATTATCCACTTGCAAAATTTTTAATTACTGGATTAAATTTATATCGTTTCTAATATCCGTTATGTTTTTATCTATTCTGGTTAGTTTCTCTAAAATCTCGACCACTTTTTTCTTAAGATAGCGAAAAAAGTTGTATATTGGTTCTTTCATTATCTTGCCTCTTCCAATGCTTTACTGCATTCTGGACACACTTTAGATCGGTGACATACGTTTGTCACGAATAATTTCCTACAGTAAATACATTCTTCTACACACATTATACACGTCCGTTTTTTCTCCAATACAACACACCTCAAGCACTTTTTAATTCATTCTTCAACCAATTCACACACACTTCTAAATCTGTTGATATAAAATCAAGATGCTCTTTGAGCCATATTGATGTAATGGGGTGATTTGAAATATTCCATAACGCGGTGGGTTTATTTAATATGTGATTTACGTAAAAAAGTTCCATAGCAGTTCCTATAATTGGAATTGATTTATCATAATACATCAAAAACCCATCACATGAACGAATTGCTCTTAAATCTCGTTCCACTATATTGGTGGAACCTGTATTTTTGATCACTTCATCACGATATTTCCAATTATATTTAACAGTATTTAAATCTTTAGGAAATCCTTCCAGTTCATAAATACCGACGAAGAGGGGATCGTGAGTTAAGATTCCGTGTTCGTTACACTTTCGTGTAATTTCCTTTCGTAGCTTGAAAGCGTAAGCTGGATGTCGTGAAATAAAACCCGCAACATAAATCATCGGTTTCGTTACATTTTTAATTAAAAAATCATATCCAAAAGGAGCTTCACTATCCATAAACCATTCGATCATATATCCAACCATCTCCTATCACAATTATCGACACAAAAACCAAATCGGTTCATTTTAGAGCAATTATGGTGATAATTATGTTTATAAATATAATAAATTTGATGCTCGAAATAGTGAGAGTGTGCGAAACGATCATCTATTACTGAATCTTTCAAGATGTTTATTACTTCTTGATATTTGAAACCACAAATGTCTTTGAGATAAACAATTAACAAATAACGTTCTTTGTGATTTAAAACATACTTACTTAGTAAGTATTTAATCGCCGGGCATAAGTCGTTATATTCCATTCCGATGGACGCTAACGCGTCATTAATATGTATTGGCACTATATTATTTAAATGTTTTGAAACATTTCTTCTTTTTTTAAGGAAAGTTCCAGATACGTTATGACCTGATAAGTCCCACAAACACTCTCCCACAATAGGAGAAATGAACCTCTGATTTTTTGCCATTTCTCTAATTTCATTGTATGATAAGTCGAGATCCTCTTTTTTCAGTGGGATGCAAAACCTCTTACGCTTCTTATTGTAGGTGTTAGGGACGCGAACTAACTTATCTTTCCGACAGTATCCAGCATCTTCGTCAGAGCAAAATGAAATTCCGAGTTTTGATTGAAGTGATTCTTGAATCATCATCATTGATTCGTTAATATTAGTGGTGAGTCCAGTAACGAATGGAAGTATATGAAATCCATGCCCCGAAAATCTGATTTGATGCATTATATTATTTTTACTGAAGTGGTGTGAGAGAGCTCTCACGTCATCCATTCGTGGTTCATCGAGATCGAAAAATATTCTCCTCACGAAAATAGTATCGTAGTTTGGTTTGTGATTTTTATTTAGTTCTAAGTATGGATTAACAGAAATAGAGATAGTGTTAGCTTTCCCATTATACTTATTAATTAACTGAGTAGCCTTTTCCATGTCATTAAAGACGTATCTTCGAGTGTCTCCTACTTTTGTGGGCTTGTGGTAAATTTTACCAGTTATGTCCTTTACTGGCATATTAGTGACGACATATTGCTGGATAAGGATTTCAAAGTACATTTACCCACCACTACGGCTAAGTTATCTTATTGGAATCCACTCCGCTACCGAGCCCCATCCTCTATAAGATCCATAAGCTCCACATAATTTACATCTTCTAAGTAAGCCACCAGTGCTTATAATTTCCCACTGATGAACACAGTCAATTGGATCGTCATTTACACACTCTTCTATCAGCTTAATCATCGCTCAATACTCCGGATTCGTCCTTCATAAGAGCTTCTTCCCATTCTTTCTTATAGTACTCTCTACACACCTTTATCATTTCACAAGGTGCGTCTTTTTCTGGATTATTACATTTTTTCCAGTATGGTCTCGCTGGAAAGTTGGACTTTATACCCAACTCCGTAATCACCCGCAATTCTTGACACCCTTCATATAAGTTCTTTAATATTCTTTTACGTGCCATTTCCTTTAAGTTTTTAGGCCCACCTTCACCAAGGTAAAGAGCACTTATTAATATGTCAGAGAACGATACACCATCGTGGAGAGACCACAAGTAAGCATACAGAGTAAGTTGCCATCGAACTGCCGTTGTGAGTTTGTTGTTTGCTGGTGGTCGACCAGTTTTGAAATCTACTACCCACCATCGTGGTTTCTCTATATTGTATCCTTCTCTTTTCCTTGACCTAAAAACTACTTCATATTTCGGTGGTAACTTAAAAATGAGATCCACCGTTCCATACCACTTGGAGTCGTCATCTTCCATATAGTACTCTCTCTTTACTGGTCTGTAGTACCCAATAAACATTTTAGGGTTGTCACAAAACTCTCGTAGTGTAAATGCTCTTTGGTGATCCCACTTACAAAAGTTTCTGATCACCGTTCCGATGGTCGTTGTTTTGTGAGTGATTTCATCTTTCGCTTCATCTGGTAAGAGGGAAGTGATGGTCTCTGCTATATAATATAGCGCGCTTTCTGGGTCGTTCTCATCAATGTACTTTACGATCACGTGAGGATCGACCGTTTCATAATACAAATCAAACAAGAGGTGTGCATTCAATCCCGTAGCGATGGGTTGCGTCATCATACGTGGTTTAATTTTTAAGACGTACTTAAGGTAGTACTTCGCTTTACAGAACTTTGGTGTATTAAAAATAGTTGGGGAAAGCCAAGGAAAATCTTTATCTTTATGAGTGGGTTGCATTTCATACGGCATTAACTAAACATCCTCCTTAATTTTTGGAGTGCTTTTCTTGTAAGCGCAATCATACATGTTTCACATGGTGATCGTTCTGGTGTTTGTTGAGGTCGTGGATTCCATGCACATTCACTACATAGCTTGCCTATTACGTTAATCATCTTTTTCCTCAATTTTTCTAATTCATCCATAACTATACCTCCGAAATCAATTTAATTTTAGCACCACCTATTGGTAGTGCTCTTAAAAGAATATGAGTCTTGCCATTTTGTGGATCAAAAGTAAAGGTCACATCGACATCATAAGGGTATTTTATAGATCGACAAAACTTAATTATGTCTTCACGCATTTTCAACTTATTTACGTTATTAAACCTGCACCCATAATATTTTGCAGACAGGTGTCGCCTAAAAGACGTGAGTTGTGCTTCGAGGTGATGATTCTTTATGTAATCCATTAACGTTATCATTTACATCACATCAAATCGTCTATATCTTTTACATCTTTTGGCATAAGAAAATATCTTCTTTTACATACGGGGCACTGCCATGCCCTCCAACGTGGAACTTCTCCTCTTCTTCTCTTTCTTTTACAATATGGACATCCCATATGATCAGCCATTTTCCTCCAGATGGGAGCCATTTTTTCAATATATTCTGGTAACTCGTCTGTTGGAATGGGAGGACGATATTCTTTCTTTAACCGTTTCATTGCCTCCCTCAGAGTTTCCTTTGGTTTTGATTTTTTAATGGGTGTCCATTTAAATTTCCGAGTACCCAATATAATTACCTCTGCTTGAATTATTTGTATAGTATATAATAAATTTTTGTTCATTTTCCGCAGTTGGAATCCAATATACGTAAATTTCTTGCCTTGGAAGCGTTACATCTGGATTTAAAAATATTATATCTGCATCTGAAAATAAATACGATCCTTTTTCCTCTTCTATTAACTTTATTATCACTATTTCACACCCTTAAGGGTTAGTGGGAGGATTTGAACCTCCCTCAACAGGGTCACAACCTGTTATGTTACCGCTACACCACACTAACCACTACTTCGTCTGGACATATACTTCATTTTCTTAGCAATAAATTTAGCTTCATTCACGAGTCGTTCCCTATCCTCTTTTGGTATCGATTCTTTGAATGAAGTTTGCCATATGATATACCAATCAAAGAGATCTTCTTCCGTCATCTCAATTATTTCTTGAGATGAGATCCCGTAGTATTCATTCAAGAACGATACAAATCCCCTGATTAGTACTTCGCTCCGCAATTTTCCAGTCATTTTTCTTCTCCCATCCACATAATCCATGTTTTATTTTTAACAGGAAAAATTGATATTACTCCGCGTTCTTTTAATGTGCGTTTGACATAATTTAATGATTTTTTTATTCTTCTTATAGCAAATAAAACCATTTTAACGTTATTTTGATGTAATTTTTCTTTTGATTCTTTTTTAGATAAATCATTATGTAATATACAAAGCTTATTAAAGAATACATTCAAAGTCATTAAAAAAATACAACAATCACGTGCAAGATCGAGTAGCGAGTGGAAGTAACGATACTTGCATTTTGGTTTTAGAGATGGTTTATAACGTGGAATACAGTAACCACCGCATTCTTTTTCTAACCTTGAACATATTTCCCCTTGTGAATTTATCCAACGACCACTAAAATAATTATATACGATTTTACCTATTTTCATGTAATATCAGTCCATCGTACTTTAATTATTTCAAGAGTGGTCACGATTATTTTCTATTTCGTTCCATTTATCATTGTAATACTTACAATCACATAAAGCGATTTGATAAAGCAATTGCGATACAATCATTCCTTCAGCGATATAAGACTCATACATAGTTAAATCGTCGTGTTCTATATATGAAGTTTGAAATACTTTATCAATATAATATACTTTTATTACTACTCTTTTTTGTCCATTATCTTGTATAGTAGAGTAATCAACATTATGGAATCCACGATCATTCAATCTCTTAATTATCGATTCTAATTTAATACGCATATAACTTCACTTCCACTAACTTATATTACTTCAAATGAATCTAATAATCCAACAAATTTACTCATTTTTTCTTTGATAACTTTAACATATTGCGGATAGATTTCGTAACCATACCCCACTCTTCTGAGCCTGGCTGAAGCTTCGAGAGTCGTTCCACTTCCCGCGAAAGGGTCGAGGACAGTCTCCCATTCAAAGCTATATAATCGTATAATTCTGGAAGGTAATTCAATAGGGAAAACGGCTGGGTGTTCTTTAAGGCGGTGAGGAGTCGTGTTAAAGTACCAATAATCTTTTCTAATTTCGTCTTGAAAGTTTTTGACACCATACATCACCTCGTCTAATGGAGTTAATATTTTACTTTTATAATAATTTCTGTCCCATTCTTGATTTTCAGGGGGAATATACTTTCCTTCTTTCTTATAAATTAAGATGTGTTCGGTAAGTGGAGCTGGATGTAATGACATAGGTCGCTCCTCGGTTTTCACCCAATGACCGCTGATGTTCGTATTGTAAGCTCCCATTGGTTTCCTCCAAATCACATCCCTAAATAAGTAGAACCCTCCAACTTCTTGCTCTACGATCCAAGACATCCACATCACATAATTGGTTTGGTGTCCCACCTCACCTTCGAGAACGTTTGCAATATTAATTGCCATTACCCGTCCCGGTTGTAACACACGAAGGCACTCTGATACGACCTGAGCCATCCCATCATACCATTTTTTAAACGTCCCACTGCTGATGTCGTCATCTAAGTTTCCGTAGTCCCTCACTACGTTTCCGTATGGGGGACTAAAAATAATTAAATGAATTGATTCGTCTTCTAAATCATCCATTGAAGTACTTGACTTCACGAAAAGCTTGTGATTCATCCTTATCGTCCCACATAAAGTAACAATCCCAACAACACCAGGAGTGAGGAGCCACTTCTTCTATTTTAATCGATCCGCATCTTATACATTTCTTGGGCATTAATACACCTCAATTTCCCTTATCCATACATTCTTACTTCTATCTTTTTTAAGAATTTCATCTCTCTTTTTCTTTGCTTTTTCTTTTGATGAGTAATGTCCAACAATTCGTGGAGGATCCCAGTGATCTGGTATGAAGTGGTTTCTCATATATACAACATATATCTTCATAAGCTCATCACATCAAATATTTTCTTTTCTACCACGTCCACCACCATCTCACCTTCAATGGGTTCCATATCAGCGATGAGAATGGCACACACAGCATTATAAATTACCAGGATAGATCTCGCCTTTTTCTCTGTTTCTGGATGGACTATTCCAAGTTTTTTATATTCGATGATACCAAACCTCGGTTTGTCTATGAGCTTAAGGGCGCTCTTCACATAAAGATATGAATTAAACACATACCCATTAATTTTGATATACCCTTTTGAAAGGGTCATGCTCTCAAGTAACTTTTTGTAATCAATCCTTACTTCTTCTAAGTCCATCATTACTTTACTAAACATACGTTCTCCTATTTTAGTATATCCAACAGCACAATTGTCATTACAGAGTACTTCTTTGCGTTCATCATCTAAAAAAGAGAATGGAGGAGTACAGTTGTACTCCTTGATAAATTCCTGCTTAAGCATTCTTTTTCTTCCTTTGTGTCGCTTTTTTAAGGTTCTTACTCTTCATAAAACACTCTAAAGAACAAAAGCTTAATCCATCCGACACAACCCACCCAGTTCCAGCGAAAAGGACTCTTTTCCCACACACCAAACAAAACTGTCTCGTAGTGATGGTGATGGGTGGATTAAATCTAAAGGGTTTTGCCATTTTATACACCTACTAATCTCTATATTTGTAAAGAATCGTAAGATAGATTATGAAATATACGAAATCAATATATAAAAATATTATGTTTTGCACTATGAAATATAGTATTCCAAACGGTATCATCCATATCAATATAAGATATATAAAAGCTACACACCAATCTAATGCATTCATACGTAATCGTCTCGTAAAATGACAAAGTACAATATTATAATAAATGTAAGAAAGTACAACAGAAACAAGCACGTAGCGTCCAAATCCATCAAAATCACTCCTTTAGTAAAGTCATAACAATCCAAAAAAACGGAAATTCAAGAAGCCATACAATTCTTGTTGCAATCGAATCCGAAAAAGTAAATGGTAACCACATAAATGCTGGATTATTGAATACAAAAAACGCTCCACTATATATTAAAGCGATAGCTCCTATAATTCCCAATGCTATTATTTTATCACGCTCAGTTTTTGAACACACCCATGCCAATAAAGCTAAAACTGGGTAATCAAATAAGAACATTAAATCCACCTCTTCATTAATTTATTTATATAATAGATTATATCTATGTTAATGACTTGTAACACCCAACACCAGATCGGTGACCACCATTGATAGTAAAATAGTATATTATAATATAGGAGGACTTGCATCGACATCGCCCACACCGATCCGATGAAGAAGATGATCCCAAAGTTTTCATACACATTTTTATTGTGATGGATATAATTTTCTATAATGTAGGCAAAGACAGCACCAAAAATTGGGAGTAGTGGATAAAAACTCCACACCGAAATTGAACCATTGTCCCATAGATGAAGTGATGTTCCAAGGAAATCAAATATCGCTGAAACACCAGTCCATAAAATTCCAACTAATGTGTATCTGAGAATTTTTGTTTCCATCTAAATTTCACCAATTAGCACAAACAATCAATCCATCCATTTTCGATGCATTTACGAGTCAAATCATTTATTGAGCCAGATTTTACAACAAAAAGCTTAGCTAATCCCATTATACCGTCATACATATCATAAAAGTAATCTTTTTGGTATATTGCAAACGCTTCAATATTGGTTATATCACACACTATAGCATAAGTTCCATAACCTTTGTGTTCTCGTAGGTATTTTTGCTCCTCTACAGTGAGTTCGTTATATATTTCTAATGGTATCCGTAATTGAATCCGATCAATTGGTATGATAGCTATCGGAAATATATCATCAAAGTTTTGTATAATGTATTGTTTAATCCACTCCACTGGATCATCTACTATATAAGTTTTCATTTAATCATCTTCGTTTCAATTTCCATTTATACCATACCTTAAAGAATTTTCTTAAGAAAAGGACGGCTTCCACCGCGTCTCGCCCCTTCATTTCTTCAAGAAATTCTAATGTGGTTTTGAGGTTTAAGATTTCTTCGTCATAAAGGTCTTTCAACCACGATAGTGTTTTGTGTTTCGATTCTTTGAATAGCTTGTAATGGCAGGTGGGCGCTTCTTCTTCACTGGTGAGATACCGTTCAAAAAATTGAAGTAGGTGACGTGCCTTACTACACTTCACTATTATGATACTTTCATTTTTATAAAGCCCGAGTTCGTCAGCTCTTGACTGATCGAGCTCTCCTCGTGGTTTCTTCACCCACCCTTCTAAGTATGGACATTCAAAACATGGAACGACCATTATTTGTCACCCGATTGTTCTTTTTCTTTTTTTAGTTTCTTTAACTCTTCTTTTATGTAATAAGAAAAATCATATGTTTGAATAAAGGTGTATCGCATCGAAGATCCACACGTAGCACACCGCAATCTAAAGTACATCTGATCGTCTGCAATATGGTCTAACACATTGAATGAATAAATAACTTTTTTTGACTTACAGTATGAGCAAATGATTAAACGTCTGGTAACTCTGAAATACTTCTCATTTGGTTTAGTTAATTGGGTATTACATTTCGAGTATGTTAAACGTGGTGTTTTCATTTTTAATATCCTTCTCATTTAATCCAACCACCTTGAGCAACCCACTTATCATACTCCATATATTTCTTTGTTCCATCGATCTCCAATCAATATTATCTCTGACCACTAATGGCACTTCAGCGCCATATGGTATGGCGACATAATCTGCACCTGGGAGGTTGGTATATAATACATAAAACTTACTTCCAGCACCAAATTGAGTGCCTAAGTTAGCGTTCGACCACATCGCTGCTTTTACCTGAAATGGAATTGATTTTTTTCTCCCATCTTTGGTCGTCCCACCATATTCGCTAAATCGTTTCGACATAGTGGCAGGTATCATAATTTCCTCCAATGGAACGACCTTGTGTAGCTCCAACGCTTTCTTAATAATTTGTTTTACCACTGATTTATCACACCCTTTCAGGATCGCATCGATGACAGCAAGTTGAACATCGGAACCAAAACTTGAGAAATTACTTTTTTTAAGGGTAAATCCTTTGATTAATCTGTTGTCTTTATTCAAAACATAACTACTCTTGATCACACCGTCTTCCCAAATTACCCACATAGCATAAGTTTTCTTACTCGGATCTCCATCTTTGGATTCTTGCATCAACATCCGCTTGGCAATCAATTCAGGTTTGATATTAAAGAAGTGTTTGTCCATATTTAAATTTGATGCAAATTCATCATAGCTTTTATTTATATAATCACATAGGTTTTGTGTTTCTTTTATCATATCATCGATTGTTTTCTCATGTAATTTAACCATTACGCTATCCGAATCACCATAGATTACTGTATAACCAATTTCGTTTAATTTCTTTATTGTCCATTTCAATAATGCTTGTCCAGTTAATGTGGTTGATTCTGCAATATATTTATTTGCTAACCTTGATCGTTTCATTCCAATATATCCATACAAGCTATTTGTCTTGTATTTTGTTACCATTTGTAATTCATTATAGTACTCGTACTTGAATTTGTCTTTATTTTTCCAATACGCCATTTCTTTTTTATATTGATTCCGTAGTTTGATATAATTATCATACAGCTCAACATAAATAGAAGTGGGCTCCTTCTTAAAATACACTCCTTCAATGGGAGACTTGATACAATCATTTAAATCGACGCCTTCTGGAATACCATCTTTTACAACGACGAGTGTTCTCGGATCGGCATTCAAGCTCATCATAATGTATGGATATAACTTCGTGAGGTCGAGGACTGCTACATTCTCTTCTACACCAACGAATGCCCGATGCACGAATGCCCCTTTAAATGTGTCAAAGACGTCTTTAGACGGTTTATTTGGGAGCACGATTCCCATTTGATTGAACTTTCTAATGATGTGGATGTCCCATCCGACACTGTTAAATAACGCGTCTGAGAGAAAGATTCCGTCTTCATCGCATATTCTTTGTTTATCTTCGATGAGATTCAAATTATGATCGAGTAAAACACAGAGTTCGACGTCCACCGCATTATATTCCCTAGCTTTCTTAGGACTATCATTTAAAAGTTCAATCACCTTTCCTTTTCTTTTGACTTTTCGTGCTTGCAATACTTTTTGGGACACATAATCGAGGTTATTAAATTTAGATTCCTTTGTCCTTGAATGTATCCAAAAATACATTAAGTCCAAGAGAAGAACCATTTTAATAATGACTTCCCCGTCACCTCTAAAATGAACTTCACCGATGGGTGACAGTCTTGAATAATCTAATGCAAGCTCACGCATTCTCGCCACGAGATACTGTAAATCAAATCCATGACGGAATTTATGATTCTTTCCAGGCCCACCCGAACTATTCCACCCAGTTAAAACATCGAAGCGCCTACTTTCATAATACTTAATGACAGCATTTAACATATCTTTTTCATTATCGTATGCATAAATATTCCACTTATAAGAACTATATCCAGGTATTTGGAACTTCGATGGGGCGTGGGATTCTAATCGGTCACTGACGTATGCATGTGGCACACTCAGTTGTTCTAAAAACATAAAGGTATCAAATTCCATCGTGTAGTTATCGAAGCTGGTGTGAAGGATCACAGGGTCAGTAGGATACCTATAGTCAGGCACGTTATTCCCATGACCGCCAGTTTCAATATCCAAATAAGAAATTCGTTTTGGAACATAGAAGTAATCACACGGCTTTATTTGACCGTTTGTAATTTCTATGCATCGCTTCGATCCAATATCGAGCCACACTTTGTAATGAAATAAGACGTCCCCTTGACACGATTCCTCTCTTGGAATTACGTTTCTGAGACAATCCTTACCAGTCCCAATGTCTGCTGGCATATGTCCTACAATTCGTGTCATAGGTTCGTTGTATAAATCCACGAATCCACAATCATATTCTATTCTTTTTACTTTACTTAGATTTTCAAATTTATACGCATCTCTATTTTTCACATAAAAACTAGGCTCAAAATGTGTGAATCTCAGGCATTGATACTCTCTCTCTGGTGTTCTTCCACTGAAGTACACCACAGGTCTGTTGTTGTACTCCCGCTGGGAGTAATCCACCATATTCACATACAGTTTCATTCATTTCACATCACGTATTTTATATTCCACACAAAACTATTAAAATTACTAAAGCTAAAAGAGAAAAATAAGATCCAGCTATTAATAAAAGCCCGTATAAAACTTCATCGTTCATATAACCACTTCTAAAAAAAATAATAAGGAAATTATAATTCCCAAGTTTATGGTGGAACTTGTGCAATGAAGTAATTTCTGGTGAAGTTTGATTCCTCTGTGTGGATCCACATATGAATGAATCCATTGCTGTCAGGCCCCATAAAGAGTTGGCATCTCCCAATATAAGGAAAGACATACCCAACTCCATGACTGAATTGCGATGTCAATGATTTTCCTTCTTCCACATGCACCTTATCTGTAATTAAAGATCTATTGGATATTTTACTTCCAGTAGTAATATACAGTCCATCGGAATTAAGACTTACAGTTATAACAATTTGTTTCGTCATAGAAGCGACTTTCTTCGCTATTTTAGCGATATGTGGAAGCGATGCTGGTGGAATATTGGCGTAATTAGTCCATTTTATTGAGTTAGCGATGATAGGATTATTCCCATCCCACCGAGCTGCTTTTTCATAGAATCCAAGAGCATTTTTATATGATTGGATGAGACCAGCACCCACAGTGGTAAGTGTCCATTGCGATGTATCGCCAACAACATAAATTTGTGATCCGTCAAACTTCACGGTGATTACGTCTTTGTCACTAAAATCTTCTACACAATCTAACAAACCTAAAGGTTCTTTATCTTTGTTTTGAGAAATACTACCAACTGGAATTAATCCAGGAGTTATTACTTCAACATCGTGGCATATGTTATGCACGAAAATTCCTCGTGCATCACCGACGCCTTTTACTTCTAATGAATCGTCTTTCACTTCTATTACACAATCGTTCATAATGAATCCAGTACCAGTTTCCTTTGCTGTTCCTATACATTTAATAGTCTTTAAGAATTTTTTTAAGTATCCTGCTACAATTTTAAATTCTACTTCAGTCACGATATTACCTCCTCTATTCTTCTTCAAGATTCATTTTTTCCGTAAATGGATTTATAAAGCTTGTCTTGTCAGACCCCAATAAAGTTGGAGCTTCATTCTTACATTCTGATGGATCTTTCTTTTGTAATGTGGTTTTTTCACCGAGTCCATCTGGGTTGGTGACATTTGAATACTTAATATTTGGGGATGGTGCTCCTTCAGGAATAGGCGAACCAATACCTAAATCAAGAATGTCGTCATCATCAAGTCGGACTCCAAAATTATTACCAATTCCTTTATGAATAGTTCTTACTTCACCAGAAAGTCCCATCTTTTGAAGCTTCGTTCCAATCCATTTACACAATTTCATGGCTTGTGTTTTGTTCAATTGCTCATTAATTTCTATTTGTAATACTAACATTTAATCATCCCATTCATCTGAACCGAGCTCTAAGAGGGAGCACACAATCATAGTTATCATTGTAAGGAACGCTAGCCACCCAATATCATAAACCATAGCATATACGCAAATCATCGCCGATGCCAAAGCACCAGCGAGCAGCATTCCCCTACATAATGTTTTTCCAAATGAGTCTGCCATTTAAACACCTTTTAGCTTTACTACACCATCTATAATTGGTTGAGCGATGCATTCCAAAATTCTAATGAAATTAAATCGATCACCAGTGTCCATTGGGTTTCCCCATTTAGCGACCGCGTCTATGGAATCATCATGTAATTGGAACCCAGTTTTGGTGTAAGGAAGCTTACACCCCCATTCTGGTTGGAACTCAACCGTTCTTTTTATTGTGGTGATCGACCGATGACCACTTGATAAATCCTTTTCAATTTTAAACTCACGCCAGAATAGCAGTGCCATATCTATGAAGTAATCAGTTCCCTTTACGAGAGTCGGATAACAATGTTCCTTACCACCCTTGTACTTCGATTTGTGTTCATCAAATTCCTGTTCCGTCTTGAAACAAAGAATCTTATGTCCTGGAAACTTTCTGATGGAAATTAAAATCGCTTTCCATCGAGAATTGCGCTGTCCATAGAATTGCCTTCGGATGTTAGCGTGCGCTTCATCTCCAAACTTCATAGTAGAGATCGCATACGGATCCTTACCCATTGAAATTTTGAAGTCATCATCCAAATCTTTTTTAAATTCAGAAAACGAGTCGTAAATGAACACGGTGTGCTCATTCAACTGATCAAGCAGTTCTCCTATGGCTTCTTTTGCATCTCTAAGAGATTCTGCTGGACTTCTGAGGTGTGTTTTAGGATCTTCTCCAAAGATTTCACGATAGTTGATTATTTGTTTGTCAAGTGCTGGTTTAAAGAGGTGTTTAATTTGAGGATAGTGGTCTGAAAATAATCGATCTTCCCACACGTACTCAGTGTCAGCGATGTAAATTTCCTCGACCTCTGACATAGCTCCCCGTTTAAGCATCTCATACGAAAGAGGACATTCATCTTTCCAATTATCTGCGAAATCAGAGTTGAATTGATAACTTAATCCAGCGGTGATACTTTTAGCTGTCCCACTGGGGCCTGCAAAGAACCATACTAATCCATTACGTCTTCCTTTCGCTTTTCTCCATGTAGGTTTTTTAATTACTTTTTTATCTGGTTTTTCAAATCCTAATAAACTCATATTAATCATTTCCTACTGTTACTTTAATATCTCCAATATGCCATTTAATTTTGATTGGAGCTAAATGAACGATCTCGAACACTTGCCCACATCTTTCACATACGATAATAGCTTGGAGATTTTCAAAATCCCATTCAGCGTCCTTGTATGTGGATGCGATTTCGTTGAGCATTTTAGCGAGTTCATTTGAGAGAAACCATCCTCTCATATCATCTCTTTTAAGAGCGCGAGTAATCCCATCATAAACACGTTTTTTCTTGTGTCCTAAAATGGCACATACGATTTTCTTTAAGTTCATATGTTTCATCTTCTTAAATTATTTAACTTAAAATTTATCTTCCCTAATATTTTAATCATTTCTCCCATTAAACATGGGACGCACATTTTAAAATTTGGGTATGGATCGGATGGAGCGTAATACGCTGAGCAAGTTCTAGTTACGTGCAAACATCTACGATCCAAAAAATAACATTTAACTTCATCATCATTCATATAATCACTTCCAGAAAAAGAGAGGTGAAGTGGCATTCATCTCCGCAAAAACAAAACCCTTTTTGGAGGTGCCACTTACCTTGCCTTATGAGGCCTTAATTTAAATATCATCCGCTGTAAATTTACGAGGTGGAGAAAGTTCCGATTCTAATGACTCTTTAGGAACCGGTTCTGGACTTTCGTTTTCTTCATCAGGCCATATGACAAATAAGCTTAACGCACTAATTGACATATCACCTTTTCCATCTGGAGCAGGTTCAGCAGTTTTTGTGTCTCTGTTATAAACAGTAGTTCTTTGAGTGACTTTACCGACGATGATTACGTCATCACCAGAACCGACATCTATATCAGAGAGTTCGTTTGGTATCCAGACAGTGATGCCTCTCCTTTTCAGTTCTGGTGGCATATTTTCATCAATAATTTTGATGTTGGACGACACTGACGCGTTGCCAGTAAAAACTGATTTGACCATTCCAGTAGTGATGCAAATGTCACGTCCATACACTGTGCCAGTTTTTGAGCTCTGGACTCTTTCAGAATTATCAAACCATTGCTGAATTTGAGCTAGTGGGGTGATATTTCCTTTTAAGCTTTCGGATCCAAGTAAAAATTCAGCAGCTTCACGTTGAGATTCCAAAGTTGATGGGTAAATGGTAATATCGGATCGATCAAAATTTAAAGATCCACTCTCTGATTGATAAATGCTCCCTTTGATGCGTTGCATAATAATGTCCTTATTAAGGATACACGATGGACTTTTAGGATTGGCTCTATCACCATTTAACCAAATATAAGTTAAAGGTGAGATTTGATTGTCTTCATTAATAATGACACCAATAATAGCTGAATACCATTCTTCTGTTAATTCTTCTCCAGTTTCACTGTTAAGTGGGATTGGATTTCCATTATCATCCAATTTTTCTTTTGTGACTCTATTTCCTTCATCATCAATAATGGTAGTACTAGCTATTTTCTTTTCTGCAATTAAAAGAGGAGCTTTACTAGGATCTTCAAGATATTCCGATATAATTTCATCCCTAACTCCAGCATTACGATCTTTTGGAGTTAAGAACCCCAATACGAATACATCGGTATCTTTCCCTAATTTAGTACTTGCATCGAGATATGATTTCTCCGTTTTACGAAGTGCTCGTAAAATTTTTGCTGTTAATGATTTCTTTTTACCGATTACGCTTTGATTAATTTTTGCCAATTGAAGAGTGAAGTCGTTTTTGACCGTTTCTAAGTCTTTCTCATACTCTTCTGCAAGTTTTTTCAGTCTTGCTAATAATTCTTCTTCTTCCATTTCAAATCGCCTAAAATAATTTCTACCACTATGAAGGGTCAATCGTATTTAAATGTTATTTTATAT
>Ga0180301_10001603_pt1 | contig 17829 bp, 17 predicted proteins | sample GuaBasSediGuay16_FD_121797 | JGI IMG/M metagenome (GOLD analysis project Ga0180301, IMG submission 121797) | Subseafloor sediment microbial communities from Guaymas Basin, Gulf of California, Mexico - Guay16, Core 4569-2, 12-15 cm | ecosystem: Environmental > Aquatic > Marine > Hydrothermal... | reverse complement strand
CATCTTTTCCTGATTCAGGGGTTAGTGGAAAGTTTTCGTACTGCGCCGTTGCTCGGAGTTCATTTCGTTCCTGCCAGCGCTAATCAATTAATTCGTGCCACAAGCAATATTTTTGTTATTGGAGTGAAAATCAGTGCACCAATTATGGTAGCAACATTGTTGGCAAAAGTGGGATTAGGAATATTAGCACGAACCATGCCTCAACTAAATGTATTTATTGTAGGTTTTCCACTACAAATCGGTATTGGTTTAATCACTTTAGTTTTATCGATGCCAATATTTTTCTATACCTTTCAAAAACTTTGGTCAGGTTATCAAATAGATTGGTTTCGTTTCATAAGGCTTTTTTGAACCGAGTATTCAGGTTGGAACAAAGAAACCATGGCAGAGAACAACGCTGAAAGAACTGAAAAGGCTACGCCAAAACGGCGTGAAGAAGCTCGAAAAAAGGGCAACGTTGCCCGCAGTATGGAGTTAAGCTCGGCAACAATCCTTTTGGGCGGTACACTTACGCTATTTTTTTCTGCCAAATTGCTATTTGGTTCTGTGCGTCTATTTATGCAAAGAATTTTTACTGAAGTGGGTCGTTTTGAACTTAATCCGGAAAATGTCCAGAGTTTAATTTTGAGCACTATGCTTTTTTTAGCCAAGGCTTTGGCGCCATTGGTGTTGAGTTTAATTATTATTGGTATCTTGGTCAATTTCGCTCAAGTTGGAATAGTTTTTTCCGCCGAGATACTAACTCCGGATGCAAACAAAATTAACCCAATTAGTGGCCTTAAAAGACTTTTTTCACTCAAAGCAGCGATGGAATTACTTAAAGGAATTCTTAAAATTGTTCTTGTCGCTTGCGTTGTCTATCTTACTATTAAAAGCAAAGTAAGAAGTTTTTTCCCCTTGATGGATGCAGGAGTTGGCCAGATTGTCAGTTTTTTCAGCACTGGGATTTTCCAAATAGCCATACGCAGTTCTGTTGCACTTTTGGTACTTGCAGTTATGGACTACGGCTTTCAAAAGTGGGATTACGAACGTAACCTTCGTATGACTAAACAAGAAGTAAAAGAAGAATTCAAACAACACGAAGGCGACCCTCTAATTAAGTCTCGCATTCGTAGTTTGCAACGTGAAATGGCACGGCGGCGCATGATGGCCGAAGTACCCAAAGCCGATGTAGTAATCACTAACCCGGTACATCTTGCTGTAGCCCTGAAGTACGATGCTACTACGATGACTGCCCCCACTGTGTTAGCTAAAGGTAAGCGCAAGATAGCGGAAAAGATCAAAACAATTGCCCAGGAGCATGGAATACCAATTGTAGAAAACGTAGAGCTTGCCCAGGTTTTATTTAAAACTACCGAAATTGGGATGGAAATTCCTGCAGAACTTTATCGCAGTGTGGCCGAAATTTTGGCTTACATCTATCGCTTGAATCAATCTAAAGCTGTAGGGTAAAAATAAACAAATACTAATGACTCAAAACACAAATTTGTACAATCGTTTACTGAACCAAAGTGACGTTCTGATAGCCGTCGGAGTTATCCTGATTTTGACGGTGATGATCATTCCACTACCAACGTCATTTTTGGATCTTTTACTAGTAGTAAACATCAGTCTATCGTTGACTATTCTATTGGTGGCAATGTATTTGACTGAACCGTTAGAATTATCGGTATTTCCAGGTCTATTGTTAGTCATGACCCTCTATCGGCTCTCGTTGAATGTAGCTTCCACGCGTCTGATTTTAGGGGATGCTTATGCTGGCAAGGTTATTTCGGCATTCGGCAATTTTGTTGTCAAAGGTAACTATGTAGTTGGTTTTGTAATCTTTCTAATTTTAGTAGTTATTCAATTTGTAGTTATTACTAAAGGTGCTGGACGAATTGCCGAGGTAGCGGCACGCTTCACTCTCGACGCCATGCCTGGCAAACAGATGTCCATAGATGCCGATTTGAATGCAGGCCTCATAGATGAAGATGAAGCTCGGAAACGTCGTAAAAAAATTGCCCGGGAAGCTGATTTTTACGGAGCAATGGACGGTGCTTCCAAATTTGTGCGCGGCGATGCAATAGCTGGGCTAATCATTACTCTTATTAATATTCTGGGAGGATTTATTATTGGAATCGCTCAGAAGAAAATGGCCCTAGACGAAGCATTGCAAACGTACACTTTGCTGACAGTAGGTGATGGGCTTGTTTCCCAAATTCCGGCTTTGATTATTTCTACTGCTGCCGGTATTGTGGTTACTCGGGCTACTTCTGAATCGAACCTGGGACATGATTTAGCCACTCAACTTTTGCGGCAATCGCGTGCGTTGTACGTGGTAGCCGGAGCGTTGTTCTTCTTCGGATTAACGCCTGGATTGCCAACGTTGCCTTTTTTTGTACTTGCCACCATGGCCGGATTTGTTGCACGTACCTCAGCCAAAGCAGAAAAGACCGCTCTGGCCGAAGAAGCACAAATAGCTGCCCGAGAAGAAACCGAAGAGGAAAATATCGAACGCTATCTCCAGGTCGATCCCCTTGAAATTGAAATTGGCTACAGCCTTATTCCATTGGTAGACGAAGAACAAGGCGGTGACCTTTTGCATCGGATTACAGCTATTCGAAAACAATGTGCTATCGAATTGGGAATTATTATTCCCCCCATTCGCATTCGGGACAACATTAGCCTGGAACCAGACAAGTACGTCATCAAGATTCGAGGAGTAGAAGTCGCTGAGGGACGAATCTTGATGAGTCGATTGCTTGCATTAAGCTCGGAACCAACTTCTCAAAAATTGGAAGGAATCCCTACTAAAGATCCTGCCTTCAATCTGCCTGCGTTGTGGATCCCTGTACATTTAAAGGATAAGGCAGAGAAAATGAATTACACAGTGGTAGAGCCTGATGCAGTGTTGGCTACGCATTTACGTGAAGTTATTAAAAATCACGCACATGAAATTTTGAATCGCCAGAATGTTCATGAGCTTATCGAGAATGTAAAGAAAGAAAACACTACTGTTGTAGAAGAATTGGTGCCCAATTTGTTAACTATTGGGCAAATCCAAAAAGTCCTCCAGAATCTTCTGCGAGAAAAAGTACCAATTCGCGACTTAGTAACGATTTTGGAAGTACTTGCTGACCATGCTGCTACCACAAAAGACACCGATGTGTTAACCGAGTACGTACGGCATGCATTAGCAAAAACTATTTACAAATCCTATGTTTCTACTGACGGAGTGCTGTATGCAATGGTTTTAGAACCACGGTTAGAAAACTTATTGACCGAGAATTTGAACCAAAATAAAGAGATGGGACTTAATTTAGAACCTCATTTATTAAAACAGCTTTACAACAAAATAAAGCTTTTAGCAGACACAATGTCCAACCGGGGAAATACACCATTGATTCTGTGTTCGCCTATGATTCGTCTTTACTTTAAGCGTTTAATTGAAATGGCATTTCCCCAGATTGTGGTTCTTTCGTACAGTGAAATCCCCCCTGATGTAGAAATTCAATCTATTGGAACAATAGGATTGGACAATGAGAATTAAAAAATTTGTTGCAGAGTCAGTTCAACAAGCCCTGGAAAACATTAAGGTTGAATTAGGGCCAGATGCGATTATTTTAAGTATTCAAGAAATAACCGCTGCAAAAGGAGGTCGAAAAAAAAGGCCGAGGGTAGAAGTAACAGCTGCAGTGGACGAGGAGGTTAGAACTTCTGTAGGACAACCAGCAAAACGCACGGTTGCTTATTCGGAAACTCCTGCTTCGCCATCGAACAGCACTGGTGAAAATGGCATCCTTAAGTTGCAGCGAGAATTGACTGATTTGCGGCAACAGTTAACTCAAATCGCTCAGCTTAAAAATCATCTTCGGATTCCTACAGAATTTCTGGAGACCTATCTCACACTTTTAAATCAAGGTGTAAATGAAGAGGTCGCTCAGGATTTTGTCCGCCGACTTCAATCACAAAAACAAGTTGATGGGCAACCAGGGAATTCTTTTATTCGACGACAAGTATTGGAAGAGTTGCAACAAATTATCGTTACTGCAGAAAGCCCATGGCAGGTGCAAGAAACACCTTATGTTATTGCCCTGATAGGTCCCACTGGAGTAGGGAAGACTACTACTATTGCTAAATTAGCTGCCGCTGATAAGGTTTTTCACAACCGTAAAGTTGGATTGATTTCGACCGACACTTATCGTATCGCTGCTGTGGAACAATTACAAACCTTTGCCAATATTGCCCAACTTCCCTTGAAAGTAGTTTACACTGCTGAGGAAATGCAATTTGCTCTGTTTGAGCTTCGGGAAATGGATCGTGTCTACATTGATACCCCAGGACGTAGTCAAAAAAACGAGGAAGGGTTAAAAGAGTTGCAAGTATTCTTACAGAGGGCACATCCTCACGAAACCCATCTGGTATTAAGCTTAACCACAAAGGAGATTGATTTACATGACATTGTTAAACGATTTTCAGTTATCCCCATTAATCGTATTCTTTTTACTAAATTAGATGAAACAACAAATTACGGAACAATATTGAGCCTTATCAAACACTTCAAACAACCGGTATCATATTTAACATTTGGTCAAAACGTACCAGAAGACATTCGTAAAGCTGATACCTCGTTTATTGCAAGATTAATTTTGGGAATGGAGTGTATATGAAACAAGATCAAGCATGGCGGTTGCGGGAGTTAGCTCCGGCGTTTGAGTTTTTCCCCCGCCCCGATGGAGATGCTCATCCTCGACGTATTGCAATTACTAGTGGAAAAGGTGGGGTAGGCAAAACTACAATCGCTCTCAATCTGGCAATTCTTGCCACCAAGATAGGGGAAAAAACTCTACTTATTGATGGCGATGTAAATTTAGCCAACATACCAATATTGTCTGATTCCTCGCCATCTTACACTTATGTTGATGTATTGCGAGGCCACAAAACCTTAGCTGAAATAATTTACGAATATGCTCCTGATCTTCACATCTTGGCTACTGGTTCAGGTATATTGGAATTGATGGACAAAGCAGCAGATTTTAGCGACAAATTGCGCTACCAATTTCGACAATTGGATGGCATCTACCAGCGCATTGTAATTGATACTGCCTCGGGAATTTCCTCTGCAGTATTCAGTCAATTAGTCCAAACCGATGAAATACTTTTGGTTACTATCCCAGAGCCGTCTGCTATCGCAGATGCATATGCTATCGTAAAAATAATGACTTATTTTTATCCCAAACACCCAATTTCATTAATAGTCAATATGGCAAATTCCGAGGCTGAAGCTAAGGAAACTTTTGAAAAATTCAACTTGATTACCCAGAAGTTCTTGCAGCGGTCTTTGAAACTGGCAGGGTTTCTACTGTTCGATGAAAAGGTTCGTCAATCGACTAAAACTCAAACACCCTATGTATTGAGTAATAGTAATTCTCCTTTTGGGAAAAATTTACAACAAATAGCAGACAAAATATTTACCGCTTCATCTACAGCCTCTGATCTGTGGGAGGAGCGAATCAATTGAACCCAGTAAGAACAAATATTAACCGGAGAGAGTCACTATGGCCGTAAGCAGTTCATACTTAAAAAATACCCAACCGCAAAAAGATGAACAGATCAATAGCAATGAGCTATGGCAACAGTACCTGGCTTGTCACGATTATCAGATAAAAGAAAAGATTATGATTCACTATTTGCCAATTGTGAAGTATGTGGTAGGGCGAATGATTATTTCGTTACCCAATTCGGTCAGTTACGATGATTTGGTTAGTGCCGGTATTATGGGACTAATATCTGCAATTGATCGTTTCAATCCGAAATTGGGTATAAAGTTTGAAACTTTTGTAGTGCCGCGCATCAGAGGTGCTATCCTGGATGAACTGCGCTCTCTGGATTGGGTTCCCCGTTCGGTGCGTTCAAAAGCCAAAAAAGTGGAACGGGCTATCATGCAGGTAGAATCGCAACTGGGGCGCACTGCTACTCCCGAGGAGGTAGCCAAAGAACTCAATATGGATATTGATGCTTATGAAAGTATGTTGGCCAAAGTATCGGGTCACACCCTACTTTCGTTGGATAAGGAGTTCAACGAATATAGTGATCATGTGGGAAGTCTTTATGACATGATCAAAAACTCCAAATCTGAGAATCCTCAAGAACAATTGGAAGAAGAAGAGCTAAAAGCCTTACTTGTGGAATTTATTAATGAACTACCGGATAATGAAAAATTAGTTATTGCTCTTTATTACTACGAAGAATTAACCTTGAAAGAAATAGGTGTAGTGTTGAATATTTCAGAATCGCGAGTATCGCAAATTCATACCAAGGCTATTAAAAATTTACGGGCTAAGTTAAAAGAATACCTATAAAGGCCAATAGGCCAAAGGAGGGCTTATGGTAAGGCCCTTGGATTTACAGGACAATTTGTCGAAATTTCCTCTGTTGGAAAAGGTACATGAAGCTCAACGAGCACTGCCCCAAATTCATCATGACACTTTTATCCGTAGCTTGAATGAACAGTTGGCGGAAAAAATGAAAAAGACCCAAGACTCTAAAGAGACCGAAAAAGGGGTAATTCGCGATCGGCAACAGAAAGAACAAAAGCGTGGTAAAGAGAAAAAACACTCTATCCATGGAGTTACAGCAGAATCTGAAGATGATTCACAGGGCAAAGGAGAGTCTAAAGATCGTCCACCTCATCACATCGATATTGTTGTTTGAAAGTAAGGCAAACTTAACTTAAGGGAGAACAGGATTGACCGACACACTTTTGCCAGAAAGAATTAAGAATATCACCCAACACATTTTTCAGTTGCCGACACTTCCTACTACTGGAGCAAAATTGATCGAACTGATTGACAATCCCGAAACTTCGGCAACTGAACTCAGTCAGCTTATTGCCAGTGATCAAGTGCTTGTGGCCCAGATACTGAAATTGGCTAATTCGTCCTATTACGGTTTTCCGCGTCAGATAAATACACTTACCCTTGCTATTGTGGTTTTGGGATTCGACACGCTGAAAAATTTAGGTTTAAGCATTTCTGTTATCGATCGGTTCTCAAAATTGAGTGAAGAATTGTCATTTGATTTTTCCTTATTTTGGGAACACGCCATAGCTTGCGGTATTGCCAGTAAGATGATTGCAAGGGAGAACAAATATCGTGTAAGCGGCGAGGGATTCGTTACGGGATTATTGCATGATATTGGTAAATTAGTAGTGAATTTGTATTTTCGTAAGGAGTTTGAGAAGATTTTTTGGTTAATGTTAGAAAGCAACGAACCAATGTACAAGGTTGAGTTGCGGGTGTTGGAAAACGTCAACCATGCAGATATAGGTGCCTGGTTAGCAGAAAAATGGAATCTACCACCTAAATTGGTAGAGGGTATTCGTTATCATCATAATCCTGCAAAAGTTTGCCAGAATCCTCAATTACCAGCTATTGTTCACGTGGCAGATTATCTGGTTAAAAGTCTGGGAGTGGGCTTTTCAGGTGATTTCTCTACACCTCAATATGATGTTCAGGTGCTTGATTTATTGCAGTTAGAAAAAGATGAGCAGGGAAATATCAATCTGGGGTACTATCTGCAGTGTCTTACTGAGGAGTTAGAAAAAGCACAGATATTTTTTCATGTAATTTCTCCTAAGGAAAAGGTGCTAACTCAGAAGCTTTCCCAAAATCACAAAGGAGCGTGTTAACCATGAAAAGTAACAGGCACAACACTGGAGATTTGAAACCTAAGTTCCTGCAACATCTCCATGAGATTTTTGTTGATAGCACAGACATTCTTTCCTTTTGGCAGGGCTTTAAGCCGCGTTTACAACAACTAATACCTTTTGAAAATTACGCTCTTTTTTTGTGGGAAGCAGAAAGTCAGAGCTTTGTGTGTTTTGACATTAATCCCCGAGAGCTGGAAAACATGGTTAATTATCAGTTAGAAGAAGGGATTGTGGATTGGCTTTTTAGTAAATCACGGCCATGTCATCTGCGCGATTTTAGAAAAATGAACTACAGCGAGGCAGTTTGGCCAGAAGTAGATCACTTAATCCTTTTTCCGTTAACTGTGACTCGTCAACCAGTAGGGTTTTTGGAAATTGCTGTGCCAAGTTGGGATGAACACGGATCTAAAATCGAATTAGCTTTAACACAGTTATTGTGCGATCTTTTTGCTTCATCAGTAGCACGCTTCAGGCTATCGGAACATTTGGAGCATACGAATAAAACCCTGGGAAATATCAAGTCGCAATTGCTGCATGCTGGCAAATTGATTGCGTTGGGAGAGCTAACCAGCGGGATAGCTCATGAGGTCAATAATCCATTGACTACTATTTTAGGACGTATTCAAATACTTATGATGAACAAAACTCTGCCCCAGGCCCTCATCGAGAAACTGAAAATTGTAGAAAACGAGACCAAACGTGTGGCACAAATCATTCGGCAATTATTAAATTTCTCCCGCAGGAACAGTGGACAAATAGACACGGAGGTAGTGGACATCAATGCGACCATCTTGAATTCGCTGCAATTAACCCGCCATGCGTTAGAAGTTGAAGGAATTGATGTTGAAATCAAATTAAATGAAAACCTGCGTCAAGTTTTGGGTGATAGTAATCAACTGCAACAAGTATTCATAAATTTAATAACCAATGCTAAACAAGCGATGTCCCGTGGAGGAAAGCTTAAAATTAGCTCTGAAATGCAAAACGGATTTGTGAAAATTGTCTTTTCCGATACCGGATGCGGAATCCCAATTGAATTTCGGAATAAAATATTTGAACCTTTTTTCACTACTAAGTTGGATAATGGAGGTACAGGATTGGGGCTTGCGATTAGCAAAGAGATTATCGAGAAACATCGAGGCAAAATTCAAGTACGAAGTGCTAAAAACCGTGGGACAACATTCATCATCAAATTGCCAGTCAACAGGTGAGGTTGGAATGAGCAAAAATTTGAAATTTGTCCTATTAGTAATGTTTTTGTGGAGTCACTCGTCTCAAGCGTTAAATATTATTCAATCAGTTAAAATTAGCAATCAAGCGAATGAAAAGAAAATTATTCTAATTAGTAGCCAGCCTATCAGATGGGAAAAGTTAACGACCATAAATCGAGCAATTACCCTATTAAAAATATATGATTCGAAATTTGAACCCAGGTACAAAGAAAAACTTATCCAGAGTTTGAAAAAGTTGCCTTGTAAGCTTAATGTAGTAGAATTAATGGACAATTCTATTTTGATTGCTTTTAAGGAACAGCATCCAAGTAGGTTGAAGATTCGTCAACTTGATGGGGCTTTGGGTCTTGAAATCACTATTTTGCCAGATGTGTCGGCTGAGGTTTATTATCGTCGAGGAGTACGGTTGATACAAAAACAATGTTACAATGAGGCACTACAGGTTTTTCACAAAGCGCTGCGCATGCGCCCAAACTATGCAGCAGTGTATTTTCAGGCTGGGATCGCTCGTTTAAAATTGCGCCATCTTCGCAAGGCAAAGATTAATTTCACCAAGGCTTTGAAATACGATCCTAACTTGAAAGAAGCAAAGCGCTACTTGCGTCAACTTACATCGGAGGTTCCCAAACAGCGGCCCTCCCAAAATAAACAATCAGATGCAACAAAATTACTGTCCTCAAATGATGATTCAGTGCAAGTTTCTAGTCTTTTACAAATCAAAAAGAGTGGTGTTTCACCTCTCAAAATCTCAAAAGTTGAGCATATTGAAATGGCAGACAAAACATCCACCAGAGGCAATTTTTTAAATCGCACTAAGTTGTATTTTCAATTATTTCTATTTTTCAGCATTTTATTCATCATTATTGGAAGCCTTGTTCACTGGATAATTTGGAAAAATCGAGGAAACAACAGTGGGGCAGAAGAGAAGAATTTTCAGACCAGGTTACAGGATTATCTTCAAGAATTGCAGAAACCGAAACAAGAACGAGATTCAGCTGCCATCACAACCATGGAAAATAATTCTATTCCTGAAGTTAGTAAGAAAATAGTCAATGAGCCACAATCTTCATTTGATTCTTTTAATAGTATTTATTCTAATCGACTTACTGCAACATCTGTAAGAGCATATGCTGGAGATGATTTGCAGCAAAAGATTGAGTCTTATGTTGGATTGGGATTCAGTATTGAGGAAATTGCCCAGCGGCTTCGTATTGGAAAAGGAGAAGTACAACTACGGTTAGGTCTAAGGGGTAAACGTGTACACATGAAAGCTCCCGAAATTCGTTTTGAATTTGACTATTAAAGAGATGAGATTTTGCTATGTATCTTTCGTTACCACTATTGAAGAATTTATTTTATCTGCCTATCGATTTTGGACAGTTAGAAAAGAAGTTTTCCACTGGCCAGGTGGTACGCGGCAAAATTCTGAGAGCTTTATCACATAATGTTTTTCTATTACATGTACGAGGGTTTAATCTGGTAGCAAAATCTAACGTCCCATTATTTGCCGGAGATCGTATCAAAGCAAAAGTAAAACTTGAATCACATCAAATCGAACTTTCTCTGATTGAGGTTAACGGCCACAAAGTAAAGGTCCCCTTACAACTATTACGCAATTTTCCATTTTATCTTCGTTTACCTTTGGAGATGGAGTTGTTTGGTAAAAACGGCTCGTTAGAAATCTACCGCTGGCAGACAGGGAATAAGAGAAATGGAGATAATCAATCTCGCACCCTAAAGCTTAAGTTAGTTTTACAAAGCGATGCGTTAGCAACTATTGTCACTGTATTAGAAATATGGAAAAATCAGTTACATTGTCAACTATGGTTTTCATCGGCAGAAGTATTTAAAGAATTTGAACCTGTGTTGTCAGAACTTCATACTGAGCTTGACTATGGACAATTTGCAGTGGTTAAGTTTGAGGCGCATGTTACTGAGCAAGGAGATTGCTTAGATAATAAAATGCCAGAAGAAACTAAAAAGTTGAAGAATCTTTTGGACATCTGGGCATAAAGGAGCTTGACTGTATGGACAAAAGGCGAATTTTATTTGTAGATGATGAAACCGAAATATTGGAAATTTTAGCTGATCTCTTTGCCGACAGTAAGGTAGAAGTGGAAACGGCAAAAACCGGGCGTCAAGCATTGCAAAAATGTCAGGAGCACAAAATAGATGCAATCCTTTGTGATCTGAAACTACCGGACATGTCGGGACTGGAGGTACTGAAAATTGTGAGAACTCGCTGGCCCAAGGTCAAACGCTTCCTGACTACTGGCTATTTTGACCCCTTGCAATCCGATTGTTTGCAACAAAATCGGTTGATAGACAAATTTTTCCCAAAACCCTGGGATGTGTTAGAATTAAGGCAATATGTTGAAAAGTCTTTGGAAGAAATAGGAGATAAAGACAATGGAAGTTAAGAATAAAGCATCCAAATCCGAAGGGAGTATTTTGATCGTTGATGATGATCAGTACATCTTGCTATTTTTGGAAACGATTTTAACAAAAGCAGGTTTTACTTCTTATAAAGCTACAAACGGTAAACAAGCCCTGGAATTGGCACGACAACATCATCCCGATATTATTCTTTCCGATTTGATGATGCCGGTAATGGATGGCACAGAGCTATGTCGGCAGATTAGGTCCGATCCTGAATTGAAATCTACTTATTTTATCGTGCTGACTGCAAAAAAAGCATCCACAGACAAGATCAGCCTGTTGAATCTGGGCGCTGATGATTTTATTAGTAAGCCGTTTAGCTCAGAAGAACTCCTGGCCAAAATTTCCGCTAGCATGCGTGTGGTCAATCTTCAAAATGAATTAAGAAAGAAAAATGAGAAGTTGCAACAAGTAAACCAGGAACTGCAAAAAATTAATCAGGAACTTAAAGAAACCCATGCCTACCTATTACAACAAGAGAAAATGGCTTCGATTGGTCAATTAGCAGCAGGAGTGGCACATGAGATTAACAATCCAATTAGTTTTGTGTACAGTAATCTTTCCGTTCTGAAAGAATATCTCCAGGACATTAAAACCCTCATTCAGCAGTATGAGAATTACTATCAAAAGACCAAAGATAAGGTGAATGGACAATTTAAAGCCGACCGGGAGGCATTGGATAATCTCAAAAAAGAACTTGACTGTGGGTTCTTATTGGAAGATTTGGAAAAAATCGTGGCTGAATCACTTGAGGGTGCTGAACGAGTCAGACGTATTGTTCAAGATTTAAAAGATTTTTCCCATGTGGATCAGGCCGAAATTAAATGGGTTGACCTTAATCAAGGACTGGAAAGTACATTGAATATTGTTTGGAACGCCATTAAATACAAAGCCAAGGTGATCAAAGAGTATGGAAAAATTCCATTAGTTAAATGTTACCCGATGCAGATCAATCAAGTTTTTATGAACATCTTGGTGAATGCAGCCCAGGCCATTGAAGACCATGGAATAATTACCATCAAGACTTTTTCTAAAGATGATAAAGTGTACATTCAAATTAGTGATACTGGAGTTGGTATTCCTAAAGAAAATCTTTCCAAGATCTTCGAGCCCTTTTTTACCACTAAAGAAGTGGGGGAGGGTACTGGTTTAGGGTTAAGTATTGTCTATAATGTGATTAAAAAACATGGTGGTAAAATCTCTGTTGAAAGTAAAGTAGGTCAAGGTACAACTTTTACAATCGAGTTACCAGTCGAGCCTGCGTTGGAAGAGAAAGAGCAATGTTCAGAGCTCGTAAGTGAAAAATAAAGGCAATTAAAATTACGGAGTTTACGATGCAAAAGTTTTCAATTTTGTGTGTAGATGATGAGGAAATGGTTCTATCGGCGTTGAAACGCACATTACGCCGAGAAAATTACAAGGTTTACACTGCTAACAGTGGAGAAAAGGGATTGGAGATTTTACGGGACGTCGAAATAGACTTGATCCTGATAGATTATCGTATGCCGGGTATGAATGGACTACAGTTCTTGAAAGAAGCAAAAAAAATTCAACCGGATACTGTTCGAATTCTAATAACCGGCTATACTGCGGTTGGTACTATTACCGAAATGGTTAATAAAGGTGGAATTCATCAGATTATCGTCAAGCCATGGGATAGTGAGGAACTAAAGCAAATTATACGAAACTCGTTGGAAGAACATGTTCTAATGTCTAAGAACCGCAAAATGGTTCAAGAAAATGATGTAAAGTTAGAAGAACTACGTAGATTGAACAACGAATTAGTAGATCGCATCAAAGGATACACTCGCGATTCCATGATTAAGATGCAAGCCCTAACCATTTATCGTGATACTTTGCTTTATTTACCAGTAGGAGTAGTAGGAATTGATGAAAGTAATACAATAGTATTGGTAAATCAAAAAGCTAAGGAGATTTTGGAACCAATCTGTTTTAACCTGTTGGGAAACGATATTGAAAAGATATTTCCTAAAGAAGTCAAACAGATGGTTCAAAAAACTTTGAAAAATGGTAAAGTCAGAGAGACGCAAATGGTTAAAATTGGTAATAAAATGTTTCACATTAAGGCTACACGCCTGCATCCTGAGTCGAATGCACGTGGTACTACTTTGACATTTTATGAAGCTAACTAGGAGCAAAAATGACACAACATCGAATTCTTTTTGTTGACGATGAGGAAAACATTCTCCATTCTTTGAAAAGAACATTTCGCAAAGAGAATTACGATATTTTACTGGCTAATTCAGCAAAAGAAGCACTAAAACTATTTGATGAAAAAAAACCTATTGCACTGGTTATCTCCGATCAGCGAATGCCAGAAATAACAGGAACAGAATTCTTAAAACAGGTCAAAGAAATATCACCGGATACCATTCGCATCATGCTAACTGGTTATGCTGATATTAATGCCACTATGGATGCTATTAACAAGGGAGAAGTCTATCGTTTCATTACCAAACCTTGGCAGGATGCTGAACTTAAGCTAACAGTTCGCGAAGGATTGGAACATTATGATTTAGTTCAAGAAAACAAAAGGCTGAAGAACATTATCTTCAAGCAAAACGAGTTGCTTCGTCAGGCTAATGAAGAACTGGAAGAGAAAGTACTGCTTAAAAGTGCTGAATTAGTGAAAAAGAATAAAGAGTTAGAAAAGCTAAATCAAGAGCTGGAAGAGAGTATTTATGATGTGATCAAAGTTTTTGCCAGTTTGATTGAAATGCGTGATTATTTTATTGGTAGTCATTCAAAACGTGTGGCTTCAGCAGCCAAGTTCATAGCTGAAAAATTGGCTCTACCCAGCGATGAAGTCAGAACTATTGAATTTGCTGCAATTTTACATGATATCGGCAAGATCGGCATTTCCGATGATCTTCTTCGCAAGGACAGGTCAACATTAACTCGAAAGGAAATACAAATACTTCAACAGCACCCAATTTTAGGACAAAGTCATGTTTTGGCTGTGAAGAGATTGGAAAAAGTAAGTCAACTTATTCGACACCACCATGAATATCTAAATGGCACTGGATATCCTGATCATTTGCGTGACGGTCAAATCCCTTTGGGAGCTCGCATTATTTGTGTTGTCAATGATTATGATAACCTGATCTATCGCCGTGCACCTTACCACAAAATTTCCGAAAAAGAGGCAATCAAATTTTTGCAGCTTAATAGAAATCGATTATTTGATTCGGACGTAATTGACCACTTTTTGACTTATCTGGAGATAGACAAAGAAACAGACAGAAAAGTAGGCGAAATAAAAGTAAATGTAAAGGACTTAAAAGAAAACATGGTACTCAGCCGTGACCTTTACACCGCTGGGGGAGTTTTGTTAGCACCCAAGGGTGAAGTACTGAAGCGTTCGTATATTGAAAGAATTCAAAACTACCATGAGATTGATCCTATCGTTGATGGGGTCTACATCAGAAATTAACCTTAAACCCAGATCTGGAAAACTTATGAAAAATAAAAAAGGTCTCCTTACCATTTGGGGAGGTTTAATAGTGAACATATCGTCCCTAAAGGGACTTCGAACGAATGGTTAATCCTATTTGCTATAGAACGCAACGGGGCACAAAGTACGCAACGTTTTTATAAATAGATAATTAGCCCTCTGCGAACTTTGCGACTTCTTGGCGAACTTTGCGGTAAAAAATGCTTTTTGGTACACCCCCTACAATAAAACCAGGCCAAACCAAACCCCGGTTGCCCGACCAGAGGAAGGACAAGGGTTGGCTGAAGGCTGTGTAGCTAAAGGCTCGGCGTCTGGAGACGCCCCCCACAACTGCCTTTGAACCACCAAATCAGCAAACTGACAAATGGATTTGGGAAATGAGCAATAAACAAACAAAAAAGAACGATGTATTTACTTCAGTAGCGGTAAAATACAAACCACACCAGGACGCAGCTCCTCGAGTGGTTGCAAAAGGAAAACGGCAACTGGCTGAAAAGATTGTAGATATAGCAAAATCATCCGGTGTGCCAATAGTTGAAGATGGGCTTTTGGCTCAGCTACTTTATCAATTAGAGGTAGGAAACGAAATTCCAGAGGAATTGTACACCCCAGTAGCAAAAATTTTGGTATTTATTTACAGAGTCTACAAACACCGCTTTACTTCATCTGCTGTTGAGGTTGAATAAAATTTTAGGAGGGAAAAATTATGTTAGCTGAACATCCATCTACTACTTATTTCCACGATGTTCCATTTTTTTCGTTAGACGAACTTGACTTGCATGAAGTGCTGAGGAGTATGGTAAGAGAGCTTCGGAAAACCGTCGATTTTCAATGGGTATCTATGTACGCGTTTGACAACAGGAGAAATGTGCTCCAGGAGGTTAATTTGGCGGAAAATAATGGGTTTAACTTCATTGAGGTTGTGAAGTTTAATTCTGGACGTGGATTGGCTGCCTGGGTAGCACAACAGAAGCGGCCTGTAGTATTAAGCTCGGTACATCGAGGTCAACGTTTCCGGAGTAATCCAGTGAAGTCATTCCTTTGTTGCCCTATCATATGTAACGATGTTACCCTTGGAGTGGTAACCTTAGGACATAGTATCCCTAATTTTTTTACCAACAGTACGTTAACAACACTCTTGAATTTTTTTAGAAGATACCTGGCTGAGTATTTCATTGAAACCTATTCCTGACCAACTGTTTGAAGGTATTATCATGCCTAAGCCCAAGATTTTGCTCATTGATGACGATCAAAATATTCATCTAATTTTTAAAGTCATCTTAGAAAAAGCCGGATATGAATTTATTTCTGCTCACGATGGCTTAGAAGGATTACGAAAGATTCTCGAAACTCGCCCTGATCTGGTTATTTTAGACTACATGATGCCCCAGATGGACGGTGAGGAGATATTTAATGAATTTTTAACCAATCCTCGCTATCGCGATTGCCAGGATATTCCATTTATCATCTTGACGGCACGCCAGGAGAAAATTGCTCGGAAACAAAGACTCTTTGAAAAAGGTTTGACCGCTTACCTGACCAAACCCTTTGGGCATAGGGAATTGCTTAACATCATTGATAACGTCCTAGCATCTCATGCTATTCATCTCAAAAATCGTTATCTCAATAATGCTATCAGAGAAGCGAAAAATTTTTTGGAAAACTTGATTGAAAGTATTCCCGAAGCAATCTTTATCATCAATTGTGAGGGACAAATTACCTTTTACAACGGTGGGCATCAAGAAGTTTTGCAATATGATTTAGAAGAAATTATTCACAAACCCGTTACCGAAATTTTTGATTCCACCACTATCACCCTTGAAGCAATTTTGCAAAATATACAACAGGGTAGAAATACCAAAAACTTAGAAGTCAATTTAATTTCTAAAACTGGGAAAAAGGTACCATTTGCCATCTCTTTGTCCGAGATGAAAAATGAAGATGACCAGTTTATTGGTATTGTGTTGATTGGCAGAGATATTTCGGAGCTTAAGCGGTTGCAACAAGAGCTGGTGGAAAAGGAGAAGCTTGCGATGCTGTCGGAAACTGCAATCGCTATTAATCACGAGATCAACAATCCTTTAGCACCAATTCTTGGGAATGTGCAATTGATCCTGAAAGAAAACAAATTTGATGAGAAGACCAGAGATCGTCTACACACTATCCAACGCAATGCTCAGCGAATTTACCAGATAATTCAAAAATTGCAAGCTATTAAAAAACCTGTAACCACGAAATATGTGGACAACACCAAAATGTTGGATATCTTCGAATCGAAGTAATAGGCAAAATTGTTCGCTTCAGAATAATAAACTGGGAAATTTTTTCCTTTTTGCAAAAGTTGAATTTCCTCCTACAGGCAAAACGTCAGGAAAATGATGATGTAACTTTACTAAATTAAATACCTTACGTCTAAACCACTAAAAGGCTTGTCTGTTTTTTCGCTGGCACAAGAGTTGTAGTAATAAATTTAAAATTCACAGCTTAGCTTATGTGAGGTGTTTATGATTAAAGGACTTTACACCATTGCATCAGGGATGTATCCTCAGTGGCTGGAGCAGGAGATAGTTGCTAATAATCTAGCCAATTTAAACACCACCGGATTCAAAAAAGATAGCACGTATTTCAAGAAAGTTCTGGATGCCAGCTTAATTTTGAATACGGTTCAAGGTGAAGAAAATGGATTAAGTGATGTTCAAAAGGTGGTGACCAATTTTGAACAAGGTACCCTGGAGCCAACGAATAATCCTTTGAATCTGGCGATAGATGGCAACGGCTTTTTTGTGATTCAGACACCAGAGGGTGAAAAATTCACCCGTAATGGTAACTTTCGCTTAGATCCAGAAAATCGATTAATCAACGGAGACGGAAATTTTGTCCTGGGTGAATCTGGAGTAATAACCTTTACTGAGGGCGAAATTAATATCAATAAAGATGGTGAAATTTACCAAAACGGCGTACTCATTGACAAAATCAGGGTGGTCGACTTT